>Ga0315540_10001130_pt1 | contig 15264 bp, 4 predicted proteins | sample SalMarSW160110MG_FD_203677 | JGI IMG/M metagenome (GOLD analysis project Ga0315540, IMG submission 203677) | Salt marsh sediment microbial communities from the Plum Island Ecosystem LTER, Massachusetts, United States - Salt Marsh Sediment SW1601-10 ... | reverse complement strand
ATTCGATTCTTTGTTTGAGTTCAGAAACCTTGTCTTGCCTCATATCCGGTTCAGAAGCAACAATCTTCCTTGCCATTTGGGCTTCTTTCGAAGCCGTGGAAAGATTAACTATAGTATCTTGCCGGGTTTGATCTGTTTCTTGAACCTTTTGTACATCCTGACTCTGTGTTCCCTTTATCCCTTCCACTTCATTTTGCGCGGGCTTTGGGAGTTGCTTATTGATTTCGTATTGAATGATTCTGTTGTCGATTTTCATTGTATCGTCCTTTAATGTTTACTTCATATTTTTATCGATGGTTTCTTTTGTGAGTTCTTTTAATTTGCTGGTTAAAAAGCTGGAATCTTCAACGGAAAGTGAATGAATCGTTTCACCGTTTTCATCAATTTCTTTAAATATGAGTCCATTGGGATTATCTGCGGAAACCGCCAGCTGTGCACCATATTCATTTTCAAGTTTTTCAAACACCTCTTTTTCGACTTTACCGGAAGGCCCGAATTGCATAATCTTATCAACTATATTCGATGTAATATTGTCAATAATTGTTTTTCGTCTGGCCTTTGTAGAAATACTGATCTTGTCCGAAAGTTGAGCATCTACATCTTTCGACCTGCCGACAATTTTTGCCTGGCGAAGTTGATCGCCATAGACTCGCAGCACATTATTGACTTGATAAGCTGTTATGAGCATGATTCTCCACCTCATTTTTCTTATCGACAAGGAATATAGAAAACTTTAGCTAAAAAATAATTTTCCCCTTATCAATGGTGAATTCTATTCAAAAACTTTGTCAAGGAAAACCACGATTGCATCTATAATGTTCAGAAAACCGGCAAATTTTTCAATTTGAAGTGTCAAAATAATGCCTCTTTTATCCCGTCTATCATTTAAATATATATATGTATCTTAAATAATTGATATAAATTAACGCGCAAGACTGGCATTCTTCTTGCTAAGTTCAAGTCAAAGTTAAAGCTTAAGAATATTTTTCTTATTCTGATAATCAGTTTTAATGAAAAAAACAAAAAGTTTCCTAGCCGACCTGATAATACCAATATAATCAGTATAGTATAATAAAAAGAGGATGTAACTAAGGAAGGCGAAGCATGCTTGAAAAAAGGTCGTAGGGATAACAGCAGGTCTTATGGATAGATTCGTTTTAAAAGCAACATGCACTTTAGTGCGTCCTGAAAACCGTGGCCCTCTGGGCCAGGTCAGAGTCATTAGGCTCTGCCTGAAAAATGCTTTTGAAATTGCGGTGGCGAAGCCATGAATCGGGCGTAAAGCCGGGGCCTCCGGCCCCGGATAGTCCGATTCAAGCAATTTCTTTACATACCACAAAGAAATTAAAGATGGAATTAACCAGCGATTTAAAAAAGGGGACCCCATTGAAATCAAAAGGATTATGGGTGAGGATAAAAAATTGACAAATGAGTTAAATGAGTATCTGGGAAATCCTGATGAACAACAAAAGATCACCCAAGATAACTTCGATCAAACGATTCAGTTTCCTGCAACAACAAACGATCTATTTCTTGATCCTTCATTGTCTATCGAAAACATGGATATATACATTGTGCGTAAAAGCATCCTTAACGCTTTAACAGCGAATATATCGTCATTTCGCGGATCTCTACTCGATATCGGTTGCGGTGAAATGCCTTATAAGCAATACATTTTATCTCATAGCAAAGTGGAAAAATATATCGGCCTGGATATTGAAAATCCGACTTATCAACAAAACAGCAAACCTGATCTCTTCTGGGATGGTGAACATGTTCCTTTGGAAGATAATAGTGCCGATTGCGTAATGGCAACTGAATTTTTCGAACATGTCCCTTATCCGCAAAAAATAATGGCTGAGATTTATAGAATTCTCAAACCAAACGGAACCATCTTCATCACCGTTCCGTTTATCTGGCCGCTTCACACTATGCCCTATGATGAATACAGATATACTCCCTTTTCTTTAGAAAGAATTATAAGAAATTCAGGATTCCATGAGGTTGATATCAAAGCACTTGGCGGTTGGGACGCTAGCTTTGCACAGGTAATGGGTTTATGGATGCGCAGACGACCAATGACTGAAAAAATGAGAAAAGCACATGCAGAAGCTTTATTTCCATTATATAAGTCCTTAATCGAATCCGATCAAATACCAACACATTTTAATGATAGTATGCTTATTACTGGCCTTACTGCTACTGCAAAGAAAAAAGTTCAAACAAATGACTATTTGGCAGAAATGGATAATTACCCAATATCAAATAAGAATCTCAATAAAGATAACACGAAACTTACAACAATAAAATATCCAGTTCTAGCTATTGTTTGTCCTCAAGTCGGTGCTCCTTCCGAGACATTTATAAGGAAACACATTAATTTAATTTCTCCAGGAAAGACAGTCGTTCTAACAGGATCTATATTAGATCATGAGTGGTTTGATGGGCCGATTAAAATTATTCCTATACAAATAGGTCAATATACATTTGATAAAATGATAGAAGAGGATGTTCTTCAATTTTTTAAAAAAAACTCCGTAACGCATATAGTATGTGAGTTCGGATGTATTGGCGGAGCTTTACTTGAATTGAATCTTCGTACGCTCAAACTTCCCGCATATGTTCATTTTCACGGTCAAGACTCGTCTGAATTCCTTAGCAATCCAGAAATAGTAAAGTATTATCATTGGATGGCAAATGCCGTTAACGGTGTTATAGCGGTTTCGAAGTCGATGATGGAAAGATTAATCCATATCGGTATCCCGAAGGATAAAATTGGCTTGATTCATTCAGGAGTTGATATCAATAGAAATATTTTGTCCCATCCGGAAAAAGAGCCGTGCAAATTAATTTCGGTTTCGAGGCTGGTACCTAAAAAAGGCATATTATATGTTTTAAAGGCAATTGATCTTGCCATAAAATCGGTTTCAAATATTACGCTGGATATTATCGGCGATGGTCCATTAAAATCCGAAATTGACAAATTTATTAACGAGCATAATCTAACTGGCATTGTCAGACTTCATGGACAACAGGCTAATCAAGATGTTCATCGCATGATTGATAATTCAACAATTTTTATTCAACACTCAATAACAGATCCAGATACCGGCAATAAAGAAGGACTTCCCGTCACTATTATAGAAGCTGCTGCACACGGTCTTCCAGTAATTTCAACATTTCATGAAGGGATCCCGGAAGCTGTGGAACATGATAAAACCGGTTTCCTTGTAAAAGAAGGAGATTGGAAGTTGATGGCTGAATATATAATTAAACTGGCAGAAGATGGAACTCTCAGAAAAAACATGGGAATCGCCGGTAGAAATAAAATTATCAATGACGGTTTCACTGTGGATGTAATGATTGATAAACTTATTGAATTCATTGGGTTAAATAGACTTAATAAGACAGATGTTAATCATCCCACACCACAAAAAGAGATTAAGAGAGTTCTTTTTGTAAATCATAGTATACCTCCTTATGAATATTCTGGGACACCGTTCTCCACGTTGAATCATGCTTTGGGGATGAGAAGGAAGAGTATAGAAATTGCTGTTTTAATCCCTTCTGCTGGAATTCAAGATGGATATGATAAAGAAATTAATGAAGACTACATACTCTATAAAGTGCCGATGTTGGATAAATTCTTCGTGTATTTTGGAGATATCGAAAAGGTGCATTTGAACAATTATATTTCCTTAATAAAGAAAATCACCGATGATTTCCATCCTGATATAGTTCATATAAATGATTATGTTTTCATGCCCGAGGAAATTATTCCAATGTTCTCGAAAAGTGGTGCATATGTTATTAGAAATGTATGCAACCTTGAGGAAGTGTGTCATTTAGACGCACCGGTTTATTTTGACGGAAAGCAGGAAGTACTTTGTGGCGGGCCGGACTCTCCCAAAAAATGCGCGGAATGTTTCCTGACTAATGTACAGAAAAAGAAAAAAGACGAGCTCAATTCATTTGAGGTAAACCAATATTCAAAGAAGATCCAAAGACGATTTGACGCAGTCCGTTCACTTTATCGGAATGATATTGACGGTATTATTTTTACTGATAAGGCTTTTAGGGATTATTTTAAGCAATTTATTAGTATCCCTGACAATGTTATAAAGATTAATCCTCGTGGTTTTGATTTTGATAAGTATAGGAAAACAAAATGTAAACAAGGGCGTGACGACATTATTCATATAGGATTTTTTGGAAGCCTTATCCCAAGAAAAGGCATTGGCATAGCCTTAAAGGCGTTTAAAAAAATAGGTCACATGGATAATTTTGTCTTGGATATTTATGGGCCTGAAACTGTAAAAATATACCTCGACACAATAAAAGAACTCGAAACCAAGTACCCCGGTAAGATTAAATTCCATGGAAAATTCGAAAACAGTGATCTACCACATATAGCAGATGCAATAGATTTTGCAATTCTTCCCTCTAATTTTGAAACCTTTAATAGGTTATTAAGGGAATTGATGTTCTTCGGCATTCCCTCGATCGTTACTGATTTTTTTGGAGCCTCAATAATTGAAAACGATTTCAACGGGATAAAGATCAAGGTGGGCGATGATGATGCCCTGGCGGATTCAATAAAGAAAATTCTATTAAACCCTTTTATTATAGAAAAGCTATCGAAAGGCGCTGTTGCCACAAGAATAAATACATTGCAGGACGAGATTGATGGAATATACGATTTTTACAAAAAAATAATCAGGCTAAAGGGCATAAAGCCAAAAATGCCTATACAAGATAATACATTTCCAGAAACCGAAAACTTTAAAACCAACCAAGAAACGACCGATCCTGCAACAATAGTGGTCGAGGCCGGTCGTCTGGACAAAGCGGAGCAACTAATCCGGGAAGCCATCTCACATAATCCAGATTCAACGCGCTCATTACATCAGTATGGCTTGGTAAAATATCAACAGGGAGAGACGAGTCAGGCTATCACGCTTGTTGAAAAGGCTATGTCGCTCGACTCCGATAATTCCGAGATCACAAACGACCTCGGTGTATTGTACTTTCAGACAGGAAGTTATGACAAGGCCACCGAGCTCTTCCAGAAGGCCATCGAACTCGACGATACCCAGATGGATGCCAGGAAGAACCTTGCTGACCTCCATGTTGCGGCAGGTCGATTTAAGGAAGCAGAAAATCTTTACAGAGATATTCTGGCTCGAAACCCCGATGATTCCGAGACATTAACGCTACTGCAAGACATGGCCGGAATCAACCCTTTATCTGCCAATCTACCAGCTGACGCCTGTGGGGCGCTCGTAAGCGCCACTGGCACCCAGGGGTCACTCTCGTTTAATAAAAAATCGCCTATCTTCCTACAGTGCTTCTTTGCCGACGGATCAAGCGCTACGGATACGATGCCGCTTTTCCTAACGGACATCCGCACACCGGGCACCATTGAACTGTCGTTTAATCTGTCGCGTGAGGTCGACATTACTGCCTTTCGTCTGGATCTAAATATTTCAATTGCCGTGGTCGATATTCATAGCATTATTTTAGAGCGGAGATTTCGCACACCCTATGACCTCACCCGGTGCATGCACACAACCGGCACGTCGTTCGGTGGTCTTGTATACTTCTTCGATGGAAGAACTCAACCGCACATCGCTTTTTCGCCATTGCCCGTCAAAAAATTGAAAGATGCTACGAAGCTTAAGCTGAAATTATATTATTCAAACTTTGGACCACAGGCTGTTCGTGATTGCATTTGTGAAATGACGCGAATTCAGGAGTCTTATGAAAAAAGTGCGAAGATTCCAAGGATCCAAAAAAAACAGATTGCGTCTCTTGAAGCAGCCATGAGTCAGCCTAAGGACATAACCAAAAATTTTCATCCGCACATGGAGAAACAGTCTTTGTCTGGACATGGACGGAGAATCACATATATCCACGGCCTCAAACCACTTAGTATCCTCCCAGTCCAGCAGGTGCAACCTGGGAGGATCGCAGTGCATCTTCACCTGTACTACACCGATATGGCTGAAGAACTCCTGCGCCATATTGCAAAAATGCCCTTTGCCTTTGATCTGTTCATTACGGTGGTCGACCAAGAGCAGTCGCATTTGGTGGAGCAAAAAGCGCGACAGATCTGCGGTCCCCAGCTTGAAAATCTGCATGTCATTGTCATACCGAACCGGGGTCGGGACATAGCCGCATTTTTGGTTGCCCTCGGATCCTGCTATCAGCAGTATGAGTACCTCTGTCATTTACACAGCAAGAAAAGCCTTTATGCTGGCACTGTCCGTAAGGACTGGTGCGATTATCTCTTTGAGTCACTGTTCAAGGACGAGGACCATCTGCGGAGGATTTTCGGTCTTTTTGCAATAAATCCCAAGCTCGGTATTGTCTATCCGACTACTTTTAAGGAGATGCCCTATTGGTGCCACTCCTGGTTGTCCAATAATCGTTCTGCTCATGAATTGTTCAGCCGGCTCAATATCAGTGTCAACACCAGTTTATATATTGACTATCCTGTAGGATCGATGTTGTGGGCGCGCTCAAAGGCCCTTGAGCCTCTTTTTGATCTTAATCTGAAATTTGAGGATTTTCCCCCCGAGCCAATTCCAAACGACGGAACGTTGTGCCATGCTATTGAGCGTACTTTTTGTATTTCCGGACATATACGTGGCTTCACATTCGCTGAGTTAGATATACGCGAAGGGAACTTCCTCGTTGGTGAGGGCAAGAAAAACCTGTGGCAATATTGGGTCCGTTCGGGCGATCATCTGGTAAAGACGCTACAACAATACCAGACAATTTCCTTCGATGTCTTCGATACGCTGGTTACCAGACCCCTTCTATCGCCGGACCATGCTTTTCTCTTGGCACAACACAAAATCGAACATGAAATGCACATCAAGATCGATTTTCTTGCACTGCGGAAAAAAGCTGAGGCGATCGTTCGTGAGAAATTGAAACCTGGTATGGATGCAACACTCGATGCAATTTATGAATATTTCGCTAAGATCTCCGGAATGCCATCAGAAACCGTAGAGCGTATTCGCCGTATCGAGGTCGATAACGAGATCACATTGGCCTTGCCTCGCCATGGGATGGCTGAGATAGTAGCACGGCTGCAAGGTGAGGGGAAAAAGATCGTATATCTCTCCGACATGTATCTGCCCTCGGATGTCATTCGGGAGATCCTCGCCCATACCGGTATCGTTGCATCAAAAGATCAAATTCTGGTCTCCTCAGAGACTGGCATCCGCAAGGACACTGGAGCCGTTTGGCGACAATACCGACAACGCATCGCGCAATATCATGTCGGCGATAACGAACATTCAGACGTGCAATTAGCCATAGATAATGGCATAGCACATTATCATGTCATGAGTCCGAATCGTCTATGTGAAGTCGGACAGCCCCGATTCCATCTGACTCATCGTCATACCCTGGGTGATTCCATCTATGCAGGTCCGGTTGTGGCGCGGCTTTTTTCTTCGCCATTCTCCCTTCATGAAACCAGTGGACATTTCCATATCAACGACCCCATGGAACTGGGCTACTGTGTTTTCGGTCCAGTTCTGCTCTATTTTATTACGTGGCTATTCAAACGCTCGCAAGAGCTCGGGATCGAGCATTTACTATTCCTTGCTAGAGAAGGCTACTTACTGCAGGAATTATTTAAGATGTATAGTGCACATTTCGACGATAAAAGCATAAGGACATCCTACCTTCTTTGTTCACGGCGAGCCAATAGTGTTCCCACAATTAAACGACAGTCGGACATACGCACAATCTTGGAAGCTCCTTATGAAGGCACCCTCGATAATCTTCTGGAGGCCCGCTACGGAATCGATATCGACGCCGATCACATGGACGGTTCGCTTTCTTCCCATAGACTTCACGATGAAACCATTTATCTCCCAAAAGAGATCGATGCTGTATATAAAGATGTTTTGAAGTTTAAGAAATCCATTTTAAATCATGCTGAAAAAGAGAAGGACGCATATCTTGCATATCTTAAAAAATTGGGCGTTTCAAAAGATCAAAAGACCGCGATTGTGGATATTGGATTTGCAGGTACCATACAGAAATATTTACGGAAAATAACCGATTTAGAACTGGATGGGTTTTATTTTATTACCAGCCCGAAGGCCCGGAAAAATCCTCTAGCGAATAAACTACATGCCTGCTTTGGCAACTTTGTTGAATTCGGCCGGGGAAACATTATTTATGACTATTCATTGATTCTTGAGTCATTGTTAACCGCTCCTATTGGACAGTTCATCCGGTTCGATGAGTCTGGCACGCCCATTTTTGGGGAAAATGCATATACCGAAGAAACCTGGCCGGTCATACGGGCCATGCATCTGGGAATTATTAAATATTTCCATGATGTCATCAAATGGTTCGGAGATGCTCTGCTGGCTCATGAACCGCATGTCGACACCGCAGTTCAATTTTTCCGTTTGATATCCCTGAATCCGATTATCATCAGTAAATCATTGCGGGATACCATGAAGGTTGACGATTTCTATACTTCAAATGGTATGGTCAATGCATTTAAATATGCCTCCAAAATTAAAAGCCATAGTTTCTCATCAAAACCCGCTGATCTTGAGTTCGTCAATACGTGTCTTTCCGAAAGACCACGGGACGATCATAATCATTTTAGGTCACAAAAGGAATTCAATAATTATTTTAACAGTAAACACCATGATTACGAAGAGCGACTGTTATTAGAGAAAATCCTCTCAAATCTCAGTAGTAAGTCAAGCAGCTTGGATGTCAAAGGGTATTGCGATTGTTGTGAAAAAAATACCACCATGCAGAGCAGCTGGAACTTCAGCGACGCAACCATGAATCATAAAGCCTATATGTACAATCATACCGCCTATGCAGATTGGTATGGAAAGGTGTTGCTATTCCGGGAACATCTTATCTGCGAAGAGTGTAAGCTGAATAATCGCCAACGTGGTGTTTTCTATGCCGCAAAAGCCTTGGGATTGGACCTGTCCATGTTGGATGTCTATTCCTATGAGCAGGTCACCCAGTTTAATACCGCGCTAGAAAAAAAGGCGAGAACAGTAGTGGGTAGCGAGTTTATGGGAGATCAATGCCGGGCTGGGGAACTATACAACGGAATCCGTCATGAGGATGCACTTCACTTGAGCTTCGCGGACAATTCGTTCGACCTTCTAATATCAAACGATGTGTTCGAGCACGTCCCGGATATTAAGCAAGCCTTCCGGGAGGCATCACGGATCCTGAATCCTGGTGGGATTCTTTTGTTCTCAATCCCCTTTGATCTCTCCATAAATGATACAGTTAGGCGTGCGCAGATGATCGATGGCCAGATCGATCATATCCTTGAGCCTATATATCACGGAAATCCCGTTTCCAATGAAGGGAGCCTTTTGTTCTATGACTTTGGATGGGACATCATCGATTTATGTAAAAACTCAGGTTTTGAAGATTCCTTCATGCTCTATTACTACTCGCCCAGCCACATGTTGCTAGGTGGTGGTTTACAGTTTGTTTTTGCCGGAATAAAATCCGGCGCTGCGAAGGGAAAATATACCACTGGACACTCCGAAACTACCAAAGAAAGTGAGATACCGAGCAAATTCAATGATATTGTACAAAGCGACTCTAAACCCGTTGGAAAACCGCAAGTCTCTATTATCATACCCCTTTATAACGCCAGTGCCTTGACTCGTGCCTGTCTTGCAGCCATAGATGAACATACAGCAAAGCATACTATAGAACTCATTTTGATCGATAACGCGTCAACGGATGAAACGCCGCAGTTGCTGCAGACATTACCATCAATCGTCAAAATTATACGGAATAAAAAGAATCTCGGTTTTGCTCGGGCCTGTAACCAAGGCGCGATGGCGGCCAGAGGGGAATTTCTCCTTTTTCTCAACAATGACACAAAAGTAACCAATGGCTGGCTTGATCCGTTATTGAAAACCATACGACAGCCCAGAACCGGTGTTGTTGGATGTAAGCTGCTTTACCCTGATGACCGGATTCAACATGCTGGCATTTCCCTCATTAATGGCATACCGGACCATCCTTATCGCTATGAAAAGGCAGACCATCCGGCGACATGCTCTGTCACGGAAATGGATATGGTTACTGGTGCCTGTTTTTTAATCCCACGGGAATTATTTATTAACCTGCGCGGATTTGATGAGATCTATAAGAATGGCGTGGAAGATGTTGATCTGTGCCTGCGTGTACGCCAAGCGGGTTATAGAATCATTTATCAACCAGAAACTATCATATACCACCATGAAGGGCAGAGCGCCGGACGTTTCAATCATGTAAAGGACAATCTTTCCATCTTCTTGAAAAGGTGGCAAAACAGTTTCGATAAAAACGGTCGTTTTAATGTATCCACCAAAACGCGCCTAATGCCTTCCCAGAAAAGCATTGTGGTTGATAGCCGCCCCTGTATCGTCTGGGAGGGATCCCAATTCGTCTACCATTCCCTAGCACTAGTCAATCGAGAATTGTGCCTGCGTCTTATTGAAAAGGGCTATGACGTTTCCATAATACCCTATGAAAAGGACCAGTTTACTCCGAAGCAAGAGTCTAGGTTCAAACATATCGCGAAGAGAACGAACAAACTCCTGAGCGCCCCTGCTGATGTTCATGTCAGGCATCAATGGCCGCCCAAATTTATTCCTCCTTCTGAAGGTCACTGGGTCATCATCCAACCCTGGGAATACGGGAGTATTCCAAGGGAATGGGTGTCTCATATATTGGCGAGTGTAGACGAAGTTTGGGTGCCCAGCAATTTCGTACGTGATTGTTATATTCAGAGCGGAATCCCATCGAATAGGGTCTTCGTTGTGCCCAACGGGGTTGATATTCAGATGTTCAATCCCAACAACCCTTCATATAAGCTGAAGACAAAGAAGAAATTCAAGTTCCTCTTTGTGGGTGGCACCATTGGCAGAAAGGGCATAGACATCCTATTAAACGTTTATACTAAAAACTTTTCCATAGCGGACGATGTATGCCTGGTTATCAAGGACATGGGTGGCCAGAGTTTTTATAAGGGTCAAACAGCAAAAGAGATAATAAACAAAATCCAATCTGAACCTGGGGCTCCGGAAATTGAGTATTTTGAGCATACGCTTAGCTCGCGCAAGCTTGCAAGTCTTTATCGAGCCTGCGATTGCTTAGTTCATCCATACAGGGGAGAAGGATTCGGTCTACCGATCGCTGAGGCCATGGCCAGTGGGTGTCCCGTCATCGTGACCGGCTATGGAGCGGCCTTGGATTTCTGCCCTGATGATATCACCTATTTGTCCCCCGCTAAAGTTGTGAATTTGGCCGAGAAGCGAATCGGAGAGATGGAAACGGTCGACTTTCCCTGGTTGGCCGAACCCGATAAAGAAGGTCTGGCCATGCTCATGAAATATGTGGTGGCGCACCCGGAAGAAGCTGCCGCCAAGGGTAAGGCCTGTGCCGCCTTCATTCAAGCAAATTTTACTTGGGACCATGCTGTTCGGGCCGTTATGACCAGAATTTCTCAACTTAGGGACAAGCCTATTGTCCGATATTCCCGACCAATGGATCAAGTCTGCCAGCCCCGGGTTGATATCGGAGTCAAGGCATCTATTTTAACGGGAAATACATCAGATGAAGGCAATGCGGTAATATCTGAAAGCAACTTGAAGCAGGAGCGTGTTGAAAAACTGCTGGGCTCTGGGGAGAAATGTTTTGCTCAAGGTGAGGTTAAGAGCGCGGTAGAAAATTTCAAGGTTGTTTTACAGCTTGATCCCGGCAATACCCAAGCCTTGAATAATCTGGGTGTTATACAGTGGCAGCTTGGCAACGCCCCTTCTGCAATAAACATTTTTCAAAAGGCCCTGGCCTTTAACCCCAACGACCACGATGCCCTGGAAAATCTCATGCAAGCAGCAACGGAAACAGGTAGATTGGATCTCATAAATCCGGCCCTTCTTGATACCATTAAAGAGAAACAATCACAACATCTTAAATTTATGAAATTAACAGATATACAAAGAAAATCGGTTAATGCGATATAACGAACAGGAATAGGAAAAGGCCTATCAAAGTCAGGGGATATAAATGACAAAATCAAAGAAAAAAAAGAAACAGCGAGGAAATCTATTAAATAGAAACAATCAAATACCTGTGTCACAGGTCAAACATAATTCCCCGTCCATATCCGTCTGCATGATCGTAAAGGATGAAGAACGCTTTCTGGATAATTGTGTTAAGAGCGTAACAAACATTGCCGACGAGGTTATTATTATAGATACAGGCTCCCGGGATAATACCGTGAATATCGCAAAAAGATATACGGACAGGATCTATTATCATCCCTGGAAAGACAGTTTCAGCGAGGCAAGAAACCACTATTTGGATTATGCAAAAGGTGACTGGATATTTCAGATAGATGCGGATGAAGAGTTGGTTAAACAGGACGTTCCAGTCCTTTTAAAATCTGTAAAGAATCGCGACGTGGATGCTGTTTTAGTGCAAATAATCAGCCACCTGGACAACAGACAGTTTGAAACCAGACACAATGTAATCCGCATCTTCCGAAATAATGGGACGATTCATTATGAAGGCCGTATCCATGAAAGGATTGTTGGCTTTAACAGGCCAAGAATTTATCCAATACATCTTATACACCACGGTTATGATCTTGATGATCAGAACCTTTCTGAAAACAAACATCAAAAAAGAATCAGCCTTCTCAAGATGGATATAGAGGAATCTCCAGATAATCCCTTGCCGTATCATTATCTGAGTTGCTGTTACCTTTCTCAAAAACTCTTCGATGAAACACTGGATGTGAGTGTAAAAGCCATAAAGCTCGCGAATAAAAAAAAGGATAAAGATCCTATCTATCTCTGGTCAAGATATAATGCAGCCGTGTCTTATTATAAATTAAAGGATTTTAAAAATGCGGAATCCATAGCGCTGTCAGCCATCGCAATTGATAAGCGGCATATAGATTCTTATTTTATATTGACACTGACGAATTTTGATCAGGGAAAATGGCTTGACGTCATTAAATACGGTAATGAGTACTTGTTGTTAGGCGATAAAATTAAAAAAAATCCGGATCACTTCGATGTTATAGTCAACAACTCATTAAACCAATCATGGAAAATCTTTCTTTTAATGGGTGTCTCCTTTTATCAAACAGAAAATATAATAGAAGCGGAACAATCATTTCGCACCGCAATATCACATGCCTCTGATCCTTTCTATGTATTAAAGGCAATAGGTATTTATTACTATAACAAAGCGCTATTTCCCCAGGCGCGGGAGTACCTGAACAAGGCATTTGATATCAACAAGGAAGATGCAGTCGTCAATGATCTGCTGACCCAAAATAGAAAACACGGGTCCATAATAGCGGAGAGGGACTGCCTTGAAGAAGTTGCTGAAACGGGTGCTAAGGATAATTTTGATTCTGTGCGTCTTTTTATGCTATATATGGAAAATGGCCAATACGCTAATGCCCTAAAATTAATAGACTGCGAAGATTTCTCAAATTCGAATATATATCCCGAATTGATCAAACTGGGCAATATTTTCACTAAAAAGGGTGGTATGGAAGCCGGTATCCAATGCTACACGAGGGCAGTAGAAATGAAACCGGGAGCCCCGGAAGCATGGAATATTTTGGGGGAAGTAGCCCTCGCTATGGGCAGGCTTGAGGACTCACTGGTATTCCTGGAAAAGGCCTTGCAGATAGATAATAACGATACTGCCATAATCCTTGCCCTGTGCGAACTGGAACTAAAAAGAGGAGATATAGAATCACACATAAAATATTGTGACATGCTTTTGGAGAGATTGTTTCTCCCAAGAGACAGAGTAATTGATAGTTTCAACGATCTAAAATCAATTTTTATGGAGATAGAATCAGCCTTGAATGATAATAGTCAATCAAAGAGGATCTCAAATATTATAGGGCAACTACCCTTAAAGAATGACCCCGTCACAGATGAAAGTCAGGCATATAAGGTTCATTAGTACTTACTTTTATTAAAAGCTCCTTTTCTCTTCGTTAAGGTGACCTTATAAGTCACCTTTTTTGTTGTTTCCCCCTCCTTAAATTTCAATCCAACATATTCTTTCCATCTTTCAGACCTTTTTCTAATAGGCAAAACGATCAATAAATGGATTAAGCAATATTTAATAAAAAAAATGTTAAAGGATTTTTATCCTACTTCCGATAGTGATAATAACATTAAGCAAGTGGGAGAAAGGCAGGTGATAAATTATTAAGATCCCACCGATGCTTACGGCAAGGATGCCAAAAATGCTAAATTTTTTTAAAGCCCTTTAGAGGTAAACCAAAAACATGTTTTAAATTAAAATCAAGGAGGATTTTACAATGGGATTAAGGATTCAAAACAACATTGCGGCTATGAACGCACATCGGCAATTACAGATTTCGGACGCTGGATTGAGCCAATCTCTTGAGCGTTTGTCATCGGGTTATCGCATTAATAGGGCTGCGGATGACGCTGCAGGACTCGCCATTTCACAGGGTATGAGGGCGGATATTGCCTCCTATCAAGTGGCAAGCAGAAACGTATCAGAGGCAAATGCCATGGTTCAGGTTGCTGAAGGCGCCTATGACCAGATAGGCAATATGCTTGTCAGGCTGAAAGAACTGGCCACCCAGGCGGCATCAGCAAATGCAGGCAACGACCTTGATAAGATCAACGCTGAAGCAACACAACTAAAGAGTGAAATCGATCGTATCGCCGACTCTACGGAATATGCTGGATCGAAAATAATTAATGGCACAGATGTTACATCTGCTACTTTCCAGGTCGGTAACTCAGCTGATTCCTCTAGTCAAATAACCGTAGATTTTACAGATGTTAATACCGATGAATTGCACATCAATGATCTCTCTTTGGGCAGTGTTGCCAGTGCGCAGGCAGCCCTTACTTCTGTCGACACAGCCATTGACGCCTTGAACACATCACGCGGAACACTTGGAGCAATGCAGAACAGACTGGGTTATGCTGCGGCAAACCTCTCCACTACCATTGAAAATGTTCAGGCGGCAGAATCAGTGATTCGTGACGTGGATATGGCGTCAGAAATGACGACGTTTACCAAGAATCAGATCCTGCTCCAGGCTGGTACTGCGATGCTTGCTCAGGCGAATATGGCACCGCAGGCACTTCTGTCGTTGTTCAAATAAAATCGCAAAACGATTTTATATAGCGCAACTTCGTTGCTTAAAGCAGAATAAAGAACCCCGTTTCCGAA
>Ga0315540_10001129_pt1 | contig 15264 bp, 11 predicted proteins | sample SalMarSW160110MG_FD_203677 | JGI IMG/M metagenome (GOLD analysis project Ga0315540, IMG submission 203677) | Salt marsh sediment microbial communities from the Plum Island Ecosystem LTER, Massachusetts, United States - Salt Marsh Sediment SW1601-10 ... | reverse complement strand
GGAAGTTCGCATCAGGAGACCACGCCGTGGATCGAAGAATAGCCCCCAGCGTCCAGATCGAGGCCGCGATCGAGGCGGCCCTGCTCGCCGGGCTCGAGGAGCCCGACCGGCTCACCGAGCTCGGCCGCCTGGGCGCCCGGCTCGTCCTCCAGCGGGCCGTCGAGGACGAACTCGAGGCGTTCCTCGGCCGGGCTCGCTACGAGCGGACGGAGGCGGCCAGCGGTTCCCGGAACGGTCACCGGCCCCGCCGGATCCAGACCGCCGAGGGCGAGCTGACGATCGCCATGCCCCAGGTCCGCGACAGTCTCACCCGGTTCGTCAGCACGACGATCCCCGACACCCGGACGATCGTCCGGACCCGACCGCTCGAGGCGCTGGTCATTGGTGCCTACGTCCGGGGCCTGTCCGATCGCGACATCGAGAGTCTCGCCCGCGAGGCCGGTCTGGGTCACATCAGCTGGACCGCGGTCAGCACGATCTGCCGCGAGCTCCGGGATCGGTACCGGGCGTTCCGGGCGCGCAGCCTGGGCGAGGTCCGCCTGCTCAGCCTGATGCTCGACGCCATCTACCTGCCGGTCCGGCCCGACGGGCCCAAGGAGGGCGTCCTCGTCGCCTGGGGCTTCACGACCGACGGCGACCGGGTGCTGCTCGACGTCTGCCTCGGCCAGCGCGAGCGGGTCGAGGACTGGACGGAGCTCGGGCGCGGCCTCATCGCCCGCGGCCTGCGCAGCCCGCTGCCCCGTCGTGTCCGACGGGGCACCCGGTCTCATCCGTGCCGTGGACGAGCTGTGGCCCGACGCCGACCGCCAGAGATGCGCCGTCCATCGACTTCGGAATGTCCTGGCCAAGCTCCCGAAACGGCCCGGGCTCCATGAGCGGGTCCGGGCCGCCTACTGGGCGGCGCTCGACGAGGCGACGACGCCGGCCGAGGCCGAGCATGGGCTGCGGGTCCTCGTCGGCGCGCTATCCGGCCAGTACCCCTCGGCCGCCGCCTGCCTGGCCGACGATCTGGCGGCGCTGACCGTCCACCTCGCCTATCCACCGCGGCTCAAGAGGAGGCTGCGTTCCACGAACTTGCTGGAGCGGTCGTTGGAGGAAGTCCGGAGACGGACCAAGGTCATCGGCCGCTTCCCGGGCGAGACCTCGTGCCTGACCCTCGCCTGGGCGGTCATGGACCTCGTCATCGCCGGCGGTCGCGGGCTCGGCCTGACCCTCCCCGAGCGCCACCAGATCGCCGCCCTCGTCGCTGCCGGCTCGACCCCGCAGATGGAGGAGCGGATCGCCTAACCTACCGGTGCCGAGGAGCCTCTGCCGTCAGAGCTTTTCCAGCAGATCCGGGACACGACCCCCAGCTCGCTCGCCGCTGCTCCCGCACCCGCGCGCGTCCACGCGGGCCACTCGGCACGACGCGATTCGACTGGCGCGCGATAATCCTGAACGCGCGCCGGCCGCCGGGCTGCTGGCGCACGGACGCCCGAATGCCGGGCAGTCGAACGTCGTTCGCACGAGAACAACCATCGGCAGCACGCTCGGACCATCGGGCCGAGCCCTCCGCGATGCGCTGACACCAGGTCGCCGACCACGTTTGGCCGCACCCGCCGGGCATGCCGGGCGCCGTTGACCTGGGTCCCGGATCGTCCGATGTGTCACCAGGAGGCAGCACACTGTCGCACCGACACCGCTCCAACCGTCCAGGGCGCCGTGTGCGCCTCACGCCCTCGCGGTGGCTGGCCATCCTGGCCGCCCTCAGCCTGGGCCTTGCGGTCGGCCTGCCGGACGTCCCGCCGGGTGCCGGGATCGTTGGCCTCGGTGGGTCGACCGCCGCGCCCGAGCGTGTCGGCGCCCCGGCACTCGGGCTGGTCGCTGCACTGTCCATGACCCACGTCTACGGGCCGGGCATCGCAATGGACAGCCTCAACAACAGCGTGGTCGGTGGATCCGCGAACCACCGGGTCGCCTACCGCTTTCGCGCGTCGACCACGTCCCGGCTGAGCTCGATTCGCGTGTACCTGATGGGCCCCACCCATGCCGGCTACGGGGCTGGGACCGGTGGAACGTGGCGGGTCACCGTCGAGACCGATGACGGTACGTCCCGGCATCGGCCGTCGGGCAGGGTCCTCGCGTCGACGACGATCAGGCCTACCAAGGTGTTCCCGCTCATCAAGTGGTCGACGCGGGCACGTCTGAAGAAGGGCAAGCTGTACCACATCGTATTCACCAACGTGGATGCCAACCCGGCGGCCAACTACGCCTCGCTCAATGGAGTGTTCACCTACCGGCCGACGGCGCGTCGCGAACCGGCGTTCAGCAATAACAGCTGGGGCCAGCTGACGAGCTCAAGTGGCGGCTGGGCAGAGTCGTCGAGCACCGTGCCCATCATGCAGCTCAACTACGCGAACAGGGTCGTTCGCGGGCTCGGCTACATGGAGGTCTGGGTGGCCGCCGCCAAGACGATCTCGGGTAGCCGTCGGGCCCGCGAGACGTTCACGGTCAGGGGCCCGAACCGCAGGGTCTCCAGGGTCGCGGTTCGCGTCCGGCGGATCAGCGGCAGCAGCCCGCTGAACCTCCGGCTGGAGAAGGGAGGCGGAAAGGTTGTGGGCAGCTGCGCGGCCCCAGCCTCATCGATCACGACTTCCAATCACGCGAGCTGGGCGGAGTGCTCGTTCTCGACCGCGCGGACGCTCAAGGCAGGCAGCCACTATCACCTCGTGGTGAGCGCGCGTGCGGACACGTCCTACTCGCTGTACGTGATCCGCGAGGGTTCCACCTACGGGTTCAGCTCCGGCACCTACTTCAGCGATGGCCGCGCCCAGTACACGACCGGTAGCGGCTGGGTTGGCTTCGAACAACCAGGCGGGTCTGGGAACGCGCGTCAGGCGGATCTGCAGTTCTACTTCAGGTGAGGACGGGCCGACGGGCCTGCCTCCGTCCGGGGCTCGCCGGGCCGGCTGCCCTCGCTCCCCGGCCGGGTGCGATTCGACAGGCAGGGTGATAATCAGGCGGTGATGGCCCCGGGGCCAGTGTGCCGGGACGCATGGCTTCCGACGGCCGTCCTCGCCTCTACCAGAACATCCTCGCGCGGCGAGATCGGGTGCCGCGCTCAGGGCCGTGGCTGCCGGGAAGCATCGGCGGTTGTGCTACCGCGGCCGCCACATCGCCGGGTGGTGATGTGGCGTGATCCGCTCACCGTCGGAGCCTCGGGACTGTGCGGAACCTGCTCGCGACAACAGGAGGAAGTACGCTGATTCGCTCCGATCACGTCAGGCGCCCGGCCCACCGGAGGGGCCACATGCTCCAATGGCTGCTGGCCGTCATCGTTGCCGCTGCATTCATCGCCGTTGAGCTGCCGAGCGTTGCCCCGGCCTCGGCGGCCTCCGGGCCGAAGGTCGTCATCGTGGTTGGGCCCGCAGGCTCGAGCACCCGCCACTATCGCGCTCTCGGTCGGCACGCGGCAGCCGTTGCTCGTCGCTACACCGACAATGTCGTTCAGGTGTACAGCCCCAACGCCACCTGGTCGCGCGTGCGGTCGGCCATGGCCGGTGCGTCTGTCGTCGTCTACTACGGCCGTGGTCGCGGCTACCCGTCTCCGTATTCGTCGTCCCTTCATCGAGCCTCTGAGGACGGGTTCGGACTCAATCCGCGGGCCGGTCACGGCAACCGCGCGATCGCGTACTACGGAGAGCGCTACATGCGCAAGACATCACTCGCCACGAGTGCGGTCGTCCTGATCTACAAGGCTCGGTACGCGGCGGGCCGCGGCGGCGCGGGCGAACCGTCTCGTTCAGTCGCCAAGCGCCGGGTCGACAACTACGGTGCGGGCTTCCTCGCAGCGGGCGCTGCAGCGGTGATCGCCGAGCGATCGGGTGGGATCAGCTACTACATCCGATCGATCTTCACTACCTCCCAGACGCTGGACACCATGTGGCGCCACGCACCCACCGCAAACGGCAACCTCAGGGGCTTCCACTCCACGAGGGCCCCGGGTGCGAAGGGCCGGGTGGATCCTGAGCACCCACGGTCGGGCTACGACCGGTCGATCGTCGGCTGGGTCGGGACATCGACGTCTGCGGTTCGGGCCTCCAGCCCTCCGGCACAGCCATCGCCGCCCGCACAGCCATCGCCGCCCGCGGCATCGGTCTATGGCACGGGGATCAACGCCGACAGCCTCAACAACTCCGTCGTCGGCGGATCCGGGAACCGGCAGATCGCATACCGGTTTCAGGCGACCACCTCATCGAAGCTCAACAGCATCCGCATCTACCTCGAGAGCGGCAGCGGCTACTCAGGCGGCAATGGCGGCAGCATCAACGTCAGCATCCAGTCCGACAGCGGAACGTCCAGTCATGTCCCATCGGGCACGGTCCTCTCGTCGACGACCGTGCTGCCCGGCAACCCGATCGCGATCGGTCACTTTCCCGTGATCCAATTCTCCAGCCCCGCGTCGTTGACCGCCGGGCACCTGTACCACGTGGTATTCCGTAACGTTGACTCCGCGCCCACGTCGAACTACGTCTCGGTCAACGGTCTCTTCCTGTTCGCGAACCAATCGACGTGGCAGCCGGGCCTGTCCAATACGGACTGGGCGAACCTCGTCTACTCGCAAGGTAGCTGGTCGGACAGTCGGGGGAACGGCGCGGGAACGATCACGCCGATCATGCAGCTCAACTACGCGAACGGGGACGTTGGCGGGTTGGGTTACATGGAGGTCTGGGTGGGAGCCGCCAAGACGATCTCCGGCAGCCGGCAGGCAAATGAGACGTTCACGGTCAGCGGGTCGAACCGCAGCGTGTCCAGGGTCGCCGTGCGACTCAAGCGGACAGGTGGCTCCGGTTCGCTCCGCATTCAGCTCGAGACCTCCGCCGGCTCGCTGATCGACGAGTGCGCGATCGCGGCATCGTCGTTCCCGACGTCCGGGTATGGCGGCTGGGCCAGCTGCTCGTTCTCGACGGCCCGGACGCTGAGCTCCGGCCACGGCTACCGGGTCGTGCTCAGCTCGGCCGCCGACACCACGTACTCGCTGTTCGTGATCCGCGAAGGCTCCATGTATGGGTTTGGCGCCGTCACATACTTCAGCGACGGGCACGCCCAGTACAACGATGGCAGTGGGTGGGGCGGCTTCGACCAACCGGGCGGATCCGGAAACGCGAGCCAGGCGGACCTGCAGTTCTACCTCCAGTGAGCGTGAGGATGGATCCGTCGCGCCACGACGGGATGGATCCATCGGGCCTCGAGGGCGCGGGTCCCTCCCGGTGCGCCTGAACCACCGGCGGTGACCTTGATCCGGGAACCCGAGGGTTCGGACGACGGCTTGCATGTGCCGCGGGGCCGAGTCGCCATTGCCCTGGCCGGCCTGCTCGGGATGCTGGTCATCGTGACCGTCCTGGCTGCCCTCGCGCCCGGCAGCCCGGGCAGCGACACGTCGTCCGCGACACCTGCGCCCACCGTGTCCGGCCTGTACGGACCGGGCATCGGCATGGACAGCCTCAACAACACGGTTGTGGGTGGCTCCGACAGCGCGGCCGCGGCCTACCGGTTCCGAGCCTCGACGTCGGCGCCGCTGAGCTCGATCCGGATCTACATCATGGGTCCCAAGTACGCGGGCTACGGGGCCGGGACCGGTGGTACCTGGCAGGTGACCGTGCAGACCGATGACGGGACCGAGCGGCACGCCCCCTCGGGCACGGTGCTGGCGACCACGTCGTTCACGCCCTCAGAGGTGTTTCCCGTCATCTCCTGGTCGTCACCGGCGAGCCTGGCGACGGGTCGGCTCTACCACATCGTGTTCACCAACGTCGACGCGGACCCGGCCGCCAACTATGCGTCGGTCAACGGGATCTTCATGTACCAGCCGACGACTCCGCGCCAGGCCGCCTTCAGCGACACCGACTGGGGTCAGCAGACGCGCTCGGGGGACGGCGGCTGGTCGGAGTCGCCGAGCACGGTGCCGATCATGCAGCTCAGCTATGCGAATGGCGTGATTGCCGGCGAGGGCTACATGGAGGTCTGGATCCGATCCGCCAAGGCCATCTCGGGAAGCGCCATGGCCCGCGAAGCGTTCACGGTCAGCGGGCCCAACCGGTCGGTCAACTCGTTCAGCGTGCGGCTCATGCGCATCAGCGGCAGCAGCCCGCTCACGGTCCGACTCGAGAACGCCGACGGAGCCCTGATCGAGCAGGGCACGATCGCCGCTGCGTCGATCGCCATCGGAGCTCCCGGCGACCACCGTGGTTCCGGGCACGCCACGTGGGAGACCTATGCGTTCTCCGCTTCACGGATCCTGGCTTCGGGGCATGCCTACGACGTCGTCGTCTCCACGGCCGCGGATACCGAGTACTCGATCTTCGTGATCATGCAGGGATCGAAGTGGGGATTCGCCGCTCAGACGTTCTTCGCCGACGGGCACGCCCAGTACACCTCCGGTTCCTCGTGGGAACCGTTCACCGAGGACGGCGACGGCGCGCTCGACGAGAGCGACCTCCAGTTCTACTTCCGCTGACGGACCGGCTGCGCCGGTGCCGAGGCCAGGTCGCGGTAGAGCCCCAGCAGCGCAATCGTCTCGTGCTCCCAGTTCCACCGTTCGCTCGCGGCTGTGAGGCAGCGCCTACGGATCTCGGCGTCAGCTGCCGGGTCCAGGGCGAGCAGCGAGCGAAGCGCGTCCGCGATTGCGTCGACCGAGGCAGGTTCGCACAGCACGCCGACCGGGCCGGCTGCTGAGTCGACGACGATCCGCCGAATGGCCGGAAAGTCGCTCGCGACCACCGGGATCCCCGCCGCAAGGCATTCGAACAGCTTGTTGGGCGTCGCCAGCCAGTGGTTCAGGGTGGATCGCTGGATGGGGAGCGCCCCGATGTCGGCAGACGCGACCCACGGCAGCAGCTCGTCGGGTGGCACGGGATCGAGAACATGGACTCGACCCGCATAGCGCTCCGCCCGGCTCGCTTCCACGTATGTGTCGCGTAGGTAGCCCGGGCCCAGCAGCACCAGGTGGGCATTCTCGAGCCCGGGCCGCAGCATGGCCTCCATCAGCTGCTCGATGCCGCGCTGGCCACCAAGCCCTCCGTGGTACAGCACGATCGGGCAATCCGCAGGGATGCCGGCAGCGTCCCGGATCTGCGTCGGCCGGCGATCCGGCGGCGTCCAGCGCCGCGGACAGTTGTGCACGACCGCCATCCGCCTGGGTCCGTAGCGGTGTCTCAGGATCGCGGCCAGCTCATCGTTGACGGTCACGATCGCGGACACGCGCTTCACGAGCCGCTGCTCGTACCGCCTCAGCAACCGGCGGACCGGTCCTGGCAGCATCGCGGCCGATCCGGACTCGAGGAACAGCTCATGCGCGTCATAGACCACCGGCGTGCCCGCTGGCAGTGCGGGCAACACGCCGGCAAGCGTCGTGAGGTCATGGAGGTGCCAGACGTCGGCGTCCGGGCAGATGGTCGGGACCGCCCGACCCCAGGCTCGCAGGTTCGCGACGTAGTCTCGCAGCCACGACAGCTGGCCGAGGGCCCGTCGGAGCCCGCGCCGGGGAGCCGCCGCGGCGGAGCTTCCCGGCAAGGTTGCCGTCCTGGTCGGCCGCTGGACGACAACTCGGACGCCGTCCGGCAGGTCGCCCCTTGGACCAGGCCCGTCCAGGCAGACGAGGTTCACGTCGAAGCCTGCCTCGGCAAGGGTCGCAGCCTCGCGGCGGACGCGACTATCGAATGTCAGATCGCCGTACACGGCCATTCCGACTTTCAGGGGTCGAGCGATCTGGGTTGCCTCGGCCATCACCTCTCGCACCACGCGGGCTCCGATCCGTCGCCCGGGACGTGGAGGTCACCCGGCCGGCCCGGCCAGCATAAGCCCCGCGCCGGTGGCCGCCGCGAAACGAGAACGCGCCGCGCGTCAGGTGGCCGGACGGACGGAGGCGCTTCTTCGCGGTGGAACCTCGGTCCGTTGAGGCTCGCGGCGATGTCCTCGACCGACCCGGTCGGCTGCGTTGGCCGCTGGGACGGCCAGCAGCAGCAGGAGGAGACCCCAGGTCATCCGGTCCTCGAGGATGTCGCCACTGAGCAGCGAGTTCATCAGGAAGTAGACGAACGCCGCACGGACCGCGGTCCACCCGTTCGTCGGTGGCACCGGTCGGGTCACGGCCAGCGCGACGATGCCGATGAACAGGGAGAGCCCGACGACGCCGAACTCGGCCGCGAACTGCAGCACCGAGTTGTGCGGGTACCGGTCGGCCAGCAGGGGGCCTAGGTAGGCAGGGCTGAGGGTCTCGAAACCTGATGTCCCGGCGCCCAGCAGGGGGTGGTCCGCGAACATCTGGGCGGCCGTGGCGAGCAGCCTGACCCGAGCCTCGGACGATGTGTCGCCGGCGGCCGAGCTCGGATCCCCGGTCAGGAGGCCGCTCACGAAGGACCCGAACAGGCTGAATCGCTCGAGGGAGGACGCAGGCAATACGGCTGACGCCAGCGCCAGCAGGACAACTGAGGCCACGATTGCGGCGATGATGCCTGTAGCCGTGCGGGGGCTGATCGTCCGCCCCGACGCGACATGACGAAGTCCCGCCAGCACGGCGAGCACCAGCAGCGCCAGGATCGGGCCGCGGGATCCGGCGGCGACGGCCACGATGAACGCGAGCGGGATGATTGCGAAGGTCAGCAGCCGCAGAAGCGGGCGGTTCTGGGCCACCACGAACGACACGCCGATGAGCGGCACCAGCAATGCGGCGAGGCTCACCTGGATCGTGTTCATGCCCAGTAACACCAAGCGATCCGCGCCGGACAGCTGGGACAGGCCGAGGAAGACGGTGATCACGCCCATCCCGAAGAACGACCAGGCGAACTGGCGGATGAGTCGCGGCTCGGACGCCACCCTCAGGCCGGCCACCGACAATGGCATGATCACCAGCCCCCAGAACAACGCGGCCGTTCGGAGAGCGAGTGCCTGGTCCGGTGCGTAGAGCGTTCCTGCCAGCACAAGTGTTCCCAGCCCGACCCACAGCACCACCCCGAGTCTCCGGATCCCGAGGGGTCGGGAATCGAGCAGTAGGGGCACCGCCCCGAGCATGTTCGCCGCCGCCAGAATCACGGTGAGGTCTATCGGCAGGTAGGCCTGGACGGCGCCCTTGTAGAACGGGATCAAGAGGTAGGCGGCCAGCAGAAAGCCGGGCATCGCGATCGCGGCCACGGCCGCAACTAGGGCGACGACCAGAAGCAGCGTCACGATCGGCCCGAGGACGACGACGACCACCGCCACGCCCAGGCTGGCCAGCAGCGTTGCTCCCGTGGCGGCAAGCCTTGACGCCGGGAACGCGCCCCGGAGCGCGAGCCGGACGCCGGTCGCCCGAACGGGTGAGGTCATGGGGCCAACCGCCTCCCGCCTTCGTCCGTCGTGGCGGCCCGCGGCCCTGAACCCGCACGCCGGCGCCGGATCCGATAGGCGACCTCGTCGAGCGATCGGTTCAAGTCGGCTGCGACGCCGGCTCGACGGTTGGGGTGCCACCGCCGCTCGTGCGTGAGCATGCAAACCGTGTCACGGCCAGCCTGGATGTCGGCCGGGCCGTCCCCGGCCAGCCAGCGGGCGGGTGGCGTGGATACGTCGCTCACATAGGCATCGACGCGTCCCAGGATCCGGGGACCGTATGCCTCGAATCGAAGCCCGCAGACCTCGAGCAGCTCGGGAGTGACGAACTCGTGGTTGGCGAAGCCGAGCCGTCTGTTGATCCAGTCGCCATGCGACGCGATCGAGGCGAGCCCGGGGTTCCATCGCGCTCGAAACACCGCGCAGTTGGCATGGACCAGGTCGGCAATCTCCCCGTGGCGGTCGGCGACCGCCGCGCGGCTTGCCAGCCCTCGCCGTTTCGCGATCGTCGCACCCTCCTCATAGTGGTAGCCGACCTCGAATCCGTCGTCGAGCAGCCGCCGCACCAGCCGTTCATGGGCCCCGACCGTCGACCAGCGGAAGTAGAACGTCGAATGAGCGCCCACCTCTGCCTCCGCCGCGCGGAACGCCTCGTTGCCGGCCGGGTCGCGAATGTCCACGTCGTGACGCAGCACCACGCAGCGCGTCGGCGGCTCCCCGGCTGCCGTCTCCAGGGCGTCGAACTCTGCCAGGGACAGGAGCGCGAAGCCAGCCTTCCGGTACAGGCGCAGGACCTGTGCATAGTCAGCCACCCGGTCGGCAACCCCGTACCTGAGCCGGATCTGGCCGGCGGCCGCCGTGATGCTCGACCCGATGCTCATCCCCCGACTGCCCTCCTTCGTTGGACCGCAAGTGTGCATCGGATTGCGGCCGCACGGCTGGGCACCGTTGACGGCTCGCACCGGACGTCGCGCCATGCGTCCGCCTGGGCCCCTCCTCATCCCACACAATGATGGCTATGCGGATTGGCCGATTGCGTATGCCTGCGCTCGCGCCGGGTGGGTTCGGGCGTGGGGTGGCCACGCTGGTCACCGGGACCGGCGTGGCCCAGGTGATCGTCATCGGTACCTCCCCCATCCTGACGCGCCTCTACTCACCGGCCGATTTCGGGATCTACTCGGTAGCCGTGTCGCTGTTGTCGCTCCTGCTGGCGGTGACCTGCCTCCGCTACGAGATCGCGATCCCGCTCCCGCAATCGGGTGTCGCCGCGGCGAACCTCCTGGCGCTGTCGCTGGCCGCGATCGTGGGCACCAGCTTCCTGACCCTGGTCGTGCTCGCCCTCATCGGCCCGTGGCTCATGGAGCGCCTCGGCGCCCCGGGTCTCGCGGCGTACGTTCTGCTCCTGCCAGTGGCGCAGTTCGGTGCCGGGCTCGGGGCGGCATTCACCGGCTGGGCCCTCCGGGTTCAGAGCTTCTCCGCCATTGCCGCCACCCGCGTCACGCAGGGTGTCGGGCTGGTCGGTGTCCAGCTCGGGCTTGGAGCCCTCGGGGCGGGGGTGCCAGGTCTGCTCGTCGGCGACGTCATCGGCCGATCGCTGGGTTCCATGCGCCTCGCACGCAGCGCCTGGCGCTCCGATGCTGCGCTGTTTCGCCAGGTGTCCAGGGCCGGCATCGCGGCTGTCGCTCGCCGATACCGCCGCTTTCCCCTGGTCACGACCTGGTCCGCATTTCTGGCTGCGCTGGGACAGCAGGCGCCGCTCCTGCTGATGGTCGGGTTCTACGGCCCTGTCTCGGGTGGTGAATACGCGCTCGCGGCGCGGATCGGGGCCTTGCCGCTGGCACTGGTGGCGGCGGCCGTGAGCCAGGTGTTCGTCGCGGAAGCTGCCAGGCTGATCCGCGGTCATCCGGCTCGCCTGCGAGGCTTGTTCGGTCGGACGACATGGGGTCTCGCGGCCGTTGCGCTCGGACCCGCGATCCTCGCGATCATCGTGGCCCCGCTGCTCGCCGGCCCCGTGTTCGGCAGCGCCTGGGCTCCAGTCGGAACGTTCATCGCGATCCTCGGACCGTCCTTCTACCTCGAGTTCGTGATCTCCGCGACCGGCGATGTTCTGTTCGTCCTCGAGCGTCAGGGCCTGCACCTCGTCCGGGAGCTGCTTCGAGTCAGCCTGATCGGAGGCGCCATCCCGCTCGCGGCGGCCCTCGGGCTGTCAGCCACCGGTGCCATTGCGATGCTCAGCGTCGGCCGATGCTTGACCTATCTGGCCTACGGCCTCGTGTCCTGGCATGCCGTCGTTCGTCATGGGCGGTTGGTGGCGTGAGCACCGTGGCCGGCCCACGGGACGGGTGATGGGCGCCGCACGATGGCCAAGACTGCTGGTTCGGACCCCCGTCGACCGAGCGGTCGAGCGTCGGTACATCCTGGACCTGGTACTGACCGAGTGGCTCGGATTCGAGTACGACCTCGTCGCCGGAGTGGAGCCAGCGACCACGATCCTCCGTCACGATGCGCCGGAAGGGGCTGGGCTTACCACCCCGGACATCCTCCTTTCCACGCCGGCCGACCGCTGGCTGAGGGATGGTTCGATGCCCGAACGCCCGTTGGCACGAGTCGTGGTCGAGCCGTGGGTCACACCAGCCGGAATGCTGCCCGTCCTGTATGGGATCCCGACGGCGACCGGGCGAGCGCTGGACCGTACGGCCTCTGGCCTGAGCACGCCGATCGACCTGCTGGGCAGCGCATTCTGGCTGCTGACCCGATACGAGGAGCTCGTTCGGCCGGAGAGGGACGCGCACGGGCGTTTCCCGATGGCCGCCAGCCTCGCAGCGCAGGAGGACTTGCTCGAGCGACCCCTGGTTGACGAGTATGTCGGGCTTATCGCGTCGGCGATCCGCGACCTGTGGCCGGACCTCGAGCCAGCGGCCAGGCCGTTCCGGCTGCGCCTCACGCACGACATCGACCAGGCGTTTGCGGCCTGGGGACGGCCCGTCGGCGTCGTCGCTCGCGCCGTTGCGGGTGATCTCGTCCGGCGTCGCGACCCGCTGCTGGCCGCCAGGCGCATCCGGGCGCTGATCGACGCGCGCACCGATCGGGTCGACCGGGACCCGCTGGCGACGTTCGACTTCCTCATGGACGTCAGTGAGCGTCACGGCCTGCGGAGCACGTTCTATTTCCTGGCGGGCACCGATCCCCAGGGCATCGACGTGCGCTACAGGATCACGGACCGGCCGTTCGGCGCCGTGCTGCGCCGGATCCACGACCGGGGCCACGAGATCGGACTCCACGCCGGCTACGGCACCTACCTCTCGGAGCGTGCGATGGGTGACGAGCTCGCGGCGTTGCGCGGGGCGTGCCACGCGGCGGGTGTCGACCAGGCGGAGTGGGGTGTCCGGCAGCATTACCTTCGGCTCCGGTACCCTGACAGCCTGCGCATCCACGAAGCGCTCGGGCTCGCACACGATTCGACCGTCGGCTTCGCGGAGCGAGTCGGGTTTCGTGCCGGCACCGGGCGTGAGTACCCGCTGTTCGATGTCGCGGCCGGTCGCGCGCTGCACGTGCGCGAGCGGCCACTGGTGGCCATGGACACGACCCTCTTCGAATACATGGGCCTGACGCGAGACCTCGCGACCGACTGCCTTCGGTCGGTCGTGGCTGCCTGCCGGAAGGCCGGCGGCGAGGCCGTGATCCTGGCGCACAACGACCGTCTGGCCGGCGAGCAGGCACGCTCTTGGTACCGGGAGGTGGTAGCCGACCTGACCCGCCAGGTGGATGAATGACCGCGACATGAGACGACGATCGCGCCTGGAGACGACGGCGAAGGCGGGCGACGCCCCGCGGAAGGAACATCGGACCCGCAGGGTCTGGATCGTCAACCAGTACGCGGCAGCCCCGGACGAGGCAGCCGGGACCCGCCATTACGCGCTCGCGAAGCAGCTGCTGGCGCGGGGCCACGAGGTTACGATCTTCGCCGGCAACTTCAGCGCGCACGTCAATCGCCGGGACCGCCTCCGCCCCGGCTCGATGGCGCGCGCAGAATGGCACGACGGGGTGCGATTCGTCTGGCTGTGGACGGTCCCGTACTCGGGAAACGCGTGGCGCCGGCCCCTCAACATGCTGTCGTTCATACCGACCTTCCTCGTGCGCCAGACGCGGGAGCCGGCGCCGGACGTCGTGATCGGATCCACGGTCCATCCGTTCGCGGCCCTGGGCGCGTGGATCGCGGCGCGCATGCGCAGGGCGACTTTCATGTTCGAGATCCGCGACCTCTGGCCGCAGACCCTGGTCGACCTCGGTGCGATGCGCCTCGGCTCACCCGCCGAGCGTCTGCTCAGGGCGCTGGAGGCGTTCCTCGTGCGCCGCGCCTCGGTCGTGGTGACGCTGCTGCCCGGGATCCGCGACTATCTCGGGGAGCAAGGCTTGCCCACCGCGCACGTCGTGTACATCCCGAACGGGGCGGACCTGAGCTCGTTTGACGCCGTGTTCGATCCAGGGGCGGTACCCGCAGATGCGGCCGGTTGCCTGGCTGAGATCCACCGCTTGCAGGAGGCTGGCCGGTTCGTGGTGGGGTACGTGGGTGCCTTCGGACGCGTCAACCGGGTCGACCTGGTGGTTGAGGCGGCGATTGAGGCCGATCGCCGCCAACCAGGCGTGATCGGCCTGGTCGTCGTCGGCGAGGGGCCGGAGCGCCCGATGATCGAACGCGTCGCTGATGGCCACCCATCGGTGATCGTCGGCCGGGCCATCGCCAGGCGCTTTGTCCCGATGGTGCTGCGGGGGCTCGACGCCGCCGTCGTCCACACGACGTACACGCCCGTGTATCGGTACGGGATCAGCTTCAACAAGCTGTTCGAATACATGGCGGCCTCGCGTCCTGTCGTGTTCGCCTGCGACTGTGCCTACGACCCGGTGGCGTCAAGCAATGCCGGGATCGTCGTCCAGCCCGACGACGTCCACCGTCTCGCCTCGGCGTTTCTGGAGATGGCGGCGATGCCAGCCGGCGAGCGTGCCGAGATGGGCGCGGCCGGGCGTGCGTACATCATGCGAGAGCACGACTTCCAGCGGCTCGGCGATACTTTGGCGTCCGTTGTCGAAACGGGCTCGGTCGAGGGCGACGACTAGAACGACGGGGGGAGCGGCGCCGCGCGCCGAGCGGCCATGAGGTCAGGGCGCCGCGGGACCCGCTGACTCGTCAGCACCGGCCGCCAACGGGGTGGCATCCTTGTTGAAGTAGCCACCGTATTCATATCCGTAGCCGGTGTGATCCTTCTGCGCGACACGATTCAACACTGACCCGAGCACGTTGGCACCAGCCCTGGCCAGCGCCTCGCGCCCCAGCCTGACGCTGCGCCGCCGGCTGTGCCCCGCATCGATCACGACCACCGTGCCGTCGACCAATGACCCCAGGATTGGGGCATCCGCGAACACCTGGAGCGGCGGGCTATCGAGGACGACAAGGTCGACGACGGACTTCGCGTGGTCAAGGAACGTGCGCATCCGATGCGAGCCCAACAGCTCGCCCGGATTGGGAGGCAGCGGCCCGGTTGTCAGAACCCGCAGGTTCGGCTCCTCCGTTGCCTGCGCGATCTCGTCCAGCTGCTTGGGATCACCGCGCAGGAGGGTTGTCAGGCCCTGGGTGTTGGGCAGGTTGAACACTGCATGGATCCCGGGCTTGCGCAGGTCCCCGTCGACCAGCAGGACCGTTCGACCAGCCTGGGCGAAGACCAGTGCGAGGTTGGCCGAGGTCACGGTCTTGCCCTCGCCCGACCGTGCACTCGCCACGAGCAGACTTCGGATCGGTGTGTCGATCGATGAGAACTCAAGGTTGGCGCGAAGGGTTCGATACGCCTCGCTGATGGTCGAGCGAGGGTAGAGCAGGACCGCGAGCTGGTACATCTCCCGACGGCCGTCGGCGGGCTTCATGCGGCC
>Ga0315540_10001128_pt1 | contig 15271 bp, 11 predicted proteins | sample SalMarSW160110MG_FD_203677 | JGI IMG/M metagenome (GOLD analysis project Ga0315540, IMG submission 203677) | Salt marsh sediment microbial communities from the Plum Island Ecosystem LTER, Massachusetts, United States - Salt Marsh Sediment SW1601-10 ... | reverse complement strand
GATGGACGATGCCCTCGAAGAAGAGGTCGGGATGAAAGCCTCGAGCCGATGTCCCGCTCATCAGCGCGATCATCCCCACCGGTGGCAGATAGACGAACCGCTCGGACGCCCGGATCAATGTCGGGGTCTCCGTCGGATTGCCTAGGATGGCCTCGATCTGGTCCTGGAACTGGAGCAGCATCGCCTCGCCTTCGCTCGCCTGGCGATCATTCGGCACCAGGGGCCAGTCGGTGGCGGCCGGGCGCCTGGTGAGGCGCCGGCGTACCGCCCACCGGTCCAGGAAGCGGACGCCCTTCGGGGTCCAGTAGATCAATGCCAACGGCACCTCGCAGTCACTGAGCGAGCCCGCCGCGCGCAAGGCGTCGATGGCACCGTAGCGTCGGTCGGATGCGACGAATGGGTCGCGCAGCATCTCGGCGAGCTCCTCGGTGCCGAAGCAGACATGGGCGAGCCAGTTGCGCAGCTGTGACAGACTGGCGTTGTCGTCTTTCGCCGTGAGCGCCGTCAGGGCGTCGAGGGTGGTGGGCCTGAGACCGACAAGGGCGCTGAGCCTCAGCTCCTCGGTGCGTAGGCGCACGCCTTCGACCGCATAGCGGTCGCCGCAGCCGCTGACCGTGCCGTCGTTGAAGCCGAGCACGGGGGCCTTTTCCCGATAGCCCGAGCCCGGCGACGCGACCAGCAGAAGGACGCTGGGGCCAAGTGGCAATGAGGAGGCGCCCGGCGGCTTGCATGCGTCGAAGAGTCCGGTGCCGGTCGGCGTCGGCGGGGGCTTGGCCGCCAACGCGATATCCGTGCCGACGGAGAGCGCGATGGCCTGCCCCAGGCGGTTGATCGCGAGCCCGGGGCTCAGACGGACAACCGGGGCCTGCCCATCGGAGCCGTCGGCCACCAGCGCGGCCTCCAACCCCCAGGCGACCCCGTCGCCGAGGGCCTGGCCCAGCTGCGCGTGCTGGGCCTGATCGGCCGTTTGCAGGTCGGTGAGGTCCTGGGCGGTGAGGATGCGGCCGTTGACGAACGTCGGGTTGGAGATACCCCGTTCGAGGATCGGCTGATCGAGAAAGCGCTGGATCAGGCTCGCGGCCATGGCGGTGCCCTCCTACAGGATCTGCCCGGGGCCGAGCGCGCTGGCCCATTCCTGCTCGGCGCGTGCCGAGAGCAGGATCGGCCGGTCCGATTCGTCGATGCCGACCTGGCCCGGCGGTATCAGCGCGCCCTGGGCATCGACGGTGACCAGGACCCGGCCGGTGGCATCGAGCGCGAAATCCAATGCGGCCAGCAGCAGGCTGTCGCCGGTCGCGGTCTGGATCTGCGGCACGACCTCGGTCGCCCAGATGACCTGGGCCTGGTGGAGCAGGCCGGGGGCCTCGGGGGCCGGTAGCTGGAAGGTCCCGAGGGCAGGGGATTGGGCCATCGGCGGGGACATCGGCTCGGCCAGTGCACGCACGGCATCGATGAACAGTGCCCCATCGTCGCTCGCCGGTGAGCCGAGGGGGACGATCTCGACCAGGCGCAGCAGCTCCCCGAGCGCGCGCGCCGCCTCCTCGGCGGGCTGGGCCGGCGGCTGCCAGGCGAACCCGAGCTGGAATCCCTCGGCCACCCGCGACGGTGCCTGGGCATCCTCGGTCGTCGCGCAGGCGCGGGCCGCGACCGGCACCAGGTCGGTCGGGCACTCGTCGTAGGCGAGGACCACATAGATGCGATAGGGGCCGGGGGCGAGCGGTATCACGGCCGAGGCACTGTTGGCCTGCAGCCACTGGTCCAGGCGCGCGCACTGGGGGTCGTCGACGCAGATCCAGCGCCCCTGCGGACCCAGGGCATGGCCGGCGGAGACCGTGACCAGCACGTCGCTCCGATCGGGGGTCGCGGCGACCTGGACCCGCAGTCCGGAGGCGGTGCCCACGCCGTGCAGCAGGCGGTTCGTCAGGGCGAGCTTGTAGGCCCGATTGATCTGCTCCTGGCGGAAGTCATCGACCCCGAGCACCATCCCGAAGCTGTAGCGTACGCGCTTGCCGGGGGGCAGGGTCGTCTCCTCAGCGTCAGTCTGGATGCAGTTCTTCATCTCCAAGTCCTCTCACAAGGCCGTCGGATCGCCCAGACGGTCACGGTTCAGAACGAGTCGCTGCCGATCATCCATCGGCGGCGCCGCGGCCAGATAGCCATCCGGCAACGCCTGCTGCCCGAGCTCGATGAGGCCGAAGGCACCGGATCTGCCCAGCAGGGTGTCGAGTCCTAGGCGTACCCTGCCGACCCGGAAGCCCTCCAGGGCGGGATACAGGTCGAAGTCGGTGTGCGCCGGCTTCTCGATCCCGACGATGCGCCGGACCATCGCGATCTGCTCCGCAGCGAGGTCGCTCGGCACCAGCACGGTGAAATGATGGGCCTGGGCCTCGGCCTCCGAGCCGCTCGCCAGGGTCGCGAAGCCCTCGGAAAGCCGGATTTGCGACGGCCGCTCGGGTGCCAGCAGGTAGCCGCAGAAAAGGTCATCGATCGTCTCGGCATCGTCGTAGGGGGTGGGGTAGGGCAGGCCGTAACGGGTGAGCACCACGCGCAGCGCCGTGTCCTCGGCCAGGGCCGCGGCCCGGAATCTGGCGAGGATGGACTCGAGCCCGGGATCGAGCAGCAGGTGCAGTGCGAGCCGGATACCGCTCGGGGTGCCGCGCCGCTCGAACAGCCGCGGCGCGAAGCGGATCAGCAGCCGGCGCCGGTCCGCTGCGGACGCGCCGTCCGAGTACCGGCTCAGCTCGCCCCAGAGCGGATCGAGCAGGAGTCCCAGCCAGCCCGCGAGCCAGTCGAGGACCTCCGGTGGGGCGGTGCGCGGGTCGAACAGCGAGCGTGCCTCGCCGATATGCGACTCGACGTGATCGTAGATCCCCCGCAGGTTCGAGAGCAGTCGCTCGAGGAAGTCGGCCGACTGGGCATCCTCGCGGTAGAGCGCCGGCAGATAGTGCTCGGTGTAGGAGAAGCGCGGGTAGTAGACCCGCAGCCCGCGGATCCGCGGCGACGCCCCGCCATTGCCCTGCAGGTCCAGGCGCAGTTGCAGGTAGCGTCCCTCGGCCTGCTGCAGCAGCAGCTCCCAGGTCCCGGCCTTGGCGGGACGCGGGTCCTCGTCGGCAAACGGGTCGTAGAAGGGCAGCTCGGCGCCGAGTCCGCGCAGATAGAGCGGGGGCTCGGACTGGAACGGCTGCGTCTCGACCAGGTCGCGCTCGTTGTGGACCCGGCTCGATACCAGGAGCGTGGTCCCCGCCGGGATGCAGGCGTCGAGGAACAGACCGTCCCAGACGCAGTCGCGTCCGCGACCGTCGAAGACCGGGCTCAGCAGGACCCCCCGGGACTCGAAGCGGCCCTCTTCGTCCAGTGTCACGAGAGGCGCCCAGCGGACCGAGTCGTCCCGGTTCTCGGGCGGCGCGAGGTCGTAGTGGATCGAGATGGCGTTGGCCTTGCGCGAGACCATGAAGCCGCGGCCACCGTGGCTGTGCAGGGGCAGGAAGTCCCGGCGCAGCGTGAGCGACGGCGGAGCGAGCCCGAGATCGAATGCGATCGCCTGGCGCCCCCAGGCATCCAGGGCGTAGACGCGTGCGGCCTCGGGGTCGTAGGCCAGGTCGATCGCGTGCACCCTGAGCCGCTCGCTGCCGTCGTCCGGCGTCGGGCCGAGCAGGGGCAGCAGCGGGCCCAGGGCGGCGGTGTGCCAGATCAGCAGCCGGGCGCTCGGCTGCGCCGGGGCAGCGTCGAGGATCAAGGCGCCTGCGTTCGGCATCGCCTCGATCGCGATCGGGTCCTCGGCCATCGCCAGGTCGATCCCGACCGATCGGACTTGAGGCTGCGGCGGCGCTTCCGTGCTGCCGGCCAGCGGCCCGAAGACGGGCGTCCGGACCGGGCCCGGCTCGGTGCGCAGCTTACCCACCGCGCGCAGCCGAAAGGTGCAGTCCAGTCCGTAGAGCCTGCGGCCCAGCCGATCCAGGACCCAGAGCCCGCCGTCGGCATCGGCGGCCAGGTCCCAGGGATGCAGCTGAAGGTCGGACGGAAAGGTCAGGTGAGTGGGCGGCCCGCCGCTGGACAGGTCGAACAGCAGCAGTCCGCCGGCGACCCCGGCGGCCAGATAGCCCCGCGTCGTGATCGCGAGGCCCGACAGCTCGGGCGGCGCGCCCGGCGCGGAAACCGGCGCGAAGCCTCGGGTTGCAGCCGGGACGGACGCATCCGGCCCCCACCAGAGCGCCGGCAGACCCCCACCGCTCGGCTGCCACCAGATGCCCCGGCGATCCGCCCCGATCCAAAAGCGGTTGCCGTCGCCATCCGCAGCAGCCCCCCGGCGGCCTTGCGGTCTCAGCGGCTGGTTGCCGGTGCGGCGGCGAAACAGCGGCAGCCTGGCCTCCAGCCGGATCGAGCAGGCCTGATCCACCCGCTCGCAGCCCGCCGTCTGCCCCGATGGAGGCTGTCCGGGAAGGTACCGATCTGCGGAGGACCGTGAGTCGACCCGCTTCAGGTGCACCCAGGTGCCGGGCGCCGCAAGGCCGCCCCCGGGGAGCTCTTCGCGGCAGCCGTCCCAGTCGCGGCGGCTGCGAAGCAGGTGGAAGCGGGCTCCGTTGGGGTCCATCGGTCGGCCTCAGCAGCTCGTCTTCAGCACCGGGACCTGGACAACCTTGTCCGGGTCGGCGACCGCCGGCTGCGGGTTGGCAAACAGGCTGTCGAGGCCGGCGGCATCCCCGATGTCCACGGCCAGGGACGCGAGCCGCGGCAGGGCCAGGTCGGTGAGCTCGATCGGGCTCTGCTCGGTCGCGTCGAGCCCCAGGCGCACGCCGGTGACATAGTCCACCCCGGGGACCCGGCTGACGACCGCCTCCAGGTCCTGCTCGAGTAGCCGCTTGCCCAACGGCCAGCCCCGTCCGTCCGGACCGCCGGGGGGCAGCGAGGAGAGATACAGGCTCAGGCGGTCGCGCACGGCCTGCCGGACCTTGTCCGGGAAGGAGTCGCCGCGCGCCTGGATGCCGACGGTCAGATAGACGTCCTGGTAGACCGGGCCGCGCAAGTGGAGCTCGGTCGTGATGAGTCGGCGTTGATCGAGGTAGTCGCAGATCCGGCGCAGGAACAGGCGGTCGGACTCGGGCCACAGTGGATTGATGGCATCGTGGAGAGGCAGCGCGAGCAGGGTCACGACCCCTGCGGCGTTGCGCTCCGCGGGGGTCCCGGGCCGGAACAGGGGCAGCACCTCGACCCGACCGACATCGACACCGGGCACGCGCCTGGCGATGTCTCTGAAGTCCTGCGCCGTGACCAGTCGATCGCGATGCCGCAGCACCAGGGGCAGACGCTGCTCGCCGTCGGCGCTGGTCTCCCCGAGATCGCCCCCCGATGTCGGCACCGGATTGTCGACCGTGAATCCGCCCGGGAGATCGCGGCTCGCCTTCACGGCACCGATGCCGACGTTGCCCTGATGGCCCCCGCCGTACTTGTAGTCGGCGAGCAGGCGCGCCCCGGCCGGCGGCCTTGCGCCCCGTATTCCGTCGCCGAAGCGTACCAGACCGGCCTCCGGGTCCAGGTCGAAGACGGCTTCGTCCGGCTGTGCCGCGAGCAGATCGTCGGTCCTCCGCCAGAGGACCACGGCCCCGGACTGGGCGTCGCGGGTCGCGATCAGGACCGTGCTCGGCAGCACCGGGGTGTTGGAGAGGTTGAAGCTCTGGTGCGGCTCTCCGCTGCCGCTGCCCAGGGACTCGTTGGCGACCGGCACGGCCTGGTGGATGCGGGCCGCATTGATCCCGACCCAGGACAGCCTCAGCTGCGGCAGACTGCCCCCTTCGGTGGTGGGCTTGAGCCGGATCCGCAGCCAGGTCAGCAGCCGCGACTTGATCGCATCGTCCTCGATCCGGGGCGGAAAGTCCCCGGTACCCTCGTCCAGGGGATCGTTGAAGACCCAGGTCGCGAGCCCCGCTGTGTCGGGCAGCGGCAGCATGACGATCGCCGGCTGGTCGGAGACCCCGGCCCCGGACAGGGGCTGGATCGGCCGGTAGCTCGCTGACAGTGGGTCCGGACCAGGGTTGCCGGGCATCTCGAAGAGCAGATTCGCCGCCGTGGACCGGGCTGTGCCGGACTGCTTGGGTGGCAGGGGCTCGACGGTGCCGGACACCGACGGGACCAGTCCCACCGATAGGGTCTGGCCGGCGATCGCCGAGCGCAGGGTATCGAGCCCGTCCGCGGCCGTGCCGGCCGGGGCCAGCAGGGCCAGATAGAGACAGCCGTCCAGGGTCCGGGACAGATCGAGCGCCGGATCCGTCTCCGCCGGGCTCGGGTCGGCCATCGTCTTCGGCTCGTAGAAGCGCAGCGCGACCGCGGCGGTCGAGGTCCCGCTGACGGCCGCCTCGGCGAGCCGGATCGCCTCGTAGCGGTCGGCGAAGTCCTGGTAGCGCGTGTCGCCCGGGGGCACCTCCGACTTGTAGTAGACGAGGCCCTCGATCGGCAGGACGTTGAGGCCGTCGGCGGTCAGGAAGTCGACGCTGCCGGCCGAGACCACGAGTCCGGGGGCGAGTGGCTTGGCCACCCGCTTCGCCCGGGTGTTGCGGATGCGGATGATCCCGCTGGCGGCCGCCGCCGGCTGAAGCGGGATGCCGAGAAGCTTCAGGAACTTGAGGCGGTTCAGCTCGGTGATACGGCTCGCCCGGTAGACCAGGGCATCGGTCAGGAAGGCGAACAGCTGCACCAGGGTGATGCCGGGATCGCTCTCGATCCCGAAGTTGGTCCATTCCGGCGTGAAGGCCGGGATACGCCGCTTGGCCTCCTCCAGCAGCTGCTCGAAGCTCAGATCGTCCAGGCCGGGCACTAAGAGCGGCATGGGTCAGCCCTCCAGCTGCAGGGTCAGCCCGAAGCGCCCGGGCTCCTGGGTCGCGACGAGCCGAAACAGGATGCCGACCCGGACCTCGGTGGAGGTCTCGGAGTCCGTCTCGACCAGCACGTCGTCAAGGGTGATCCGCGGCTCCCAGCGCGTGAGGCTGCGCAGCACCGCATCGCGGATACGCTGGCGGGTCGCCGCGGTGTTGGGCTCGAACAGAAAGCGGCTCAGCCCACAGCCAAACTCCTCGCGCATCATCCGCTCGCCGGGCTCGGTCATCAGGATCACACGGATCGACTCGCGGATATTGTCCTCGCCGGCCGACCAGGCGAAGCGCCCGTCGGCGCCGATCCGCGGCGGAAAGGCCGGTCCCTGTCCCAGGAAATGCGGTTGTGGATTGGCCATGGCTCAGCTCGAGAAAAGCTTCTTCGGGATCGGCAGGCAGATGCGGAAGAAGGGCAGCCACCAGAACACGAGGTTCAGGATGATCACGAAGAGCAGCAGCAGGAAGAATGCGACGATGAAGATGATCTGGATCGAGAAGGAGCAGACGAACGCGAAGTCCCCTCCCTGCTCGTCGTTGATCCCCTCGTCGTTGAGCAGCGCCGCCTCTTTGCCGACGATACGCTCGACCTTTCGCTGCATGGATTCGGAGAGCAGAAAGGTCACACCCTTCTTGAACTTCCGCAGCCCGCCGATGCTGACATCGGTCGGCAGCGCGATGCGCACCGGGCGGGCCGGGGCCTCGTTGTCGAAGAAGGCCGCGACCCGGAAGGCCCGGCTGGGCTGGCTGACCCGCATCTCGATGTCGCACTTGGGCCTCTGGTAGACGCAGCGCACCAGGAAGCTGGTCCCGGCGCGCTCGGTGTCGCTCTGGGAATCCGCGACGAACTTCGGGATATCGAGCGATTGCTGCGAGCTCGCCGGCAGCGCATCGCGCACGCGCTGGGCCAGGATCGTCAGCGCCGCCGGAGGGAAGGCGGCCAGGCTGTATTCGGCGCCGAAGCCCAGGGTCGTGATGTCCCCGTCGCCGAGCCCATCCAGGTCCTGCTGCCGGGGCACGATCCCGGCGACGGCCGAGCCGAGGGTCAGACCCGTCCCGATCGTCTGGCCCTGCAGGAACTGGAGGAGGGCGGACTGGTGCGTCGCCTTGTCGCCGGTGAATGCCGCCGGGGTCAGCAGGGCGGTGGCCACCGCCGGGAGATACAGGGCGAGATAGTCGTAGAGATCGAGCAGCAGATAGACCGAGAGGCTCAGCGCCCGCCGGGCGGCGAGCGCCACGGCCTCCGACGAGGCGCCCGGCGGGGTCGCGGCCGCCTCGGCGAACAGGCTCGGCACCTGCGACATCGGCCGGATGAAGCGCGCCTGAAGCTCCTGGAGGCGCGGGTCCTGCGCGGCCGGCAGCGGCGGACTCAGCGCGGCAGGGGCGACCGAGTAGGTCTCCCGGCCCGACAGGGGCAGATAGCCGAACCAGAGGCTGCGTCCGCCGGCCGCGTTGGCCCGGATCAGCGGCAGACGCTCCTCGTCGGAGAGCAGCGCCTGCCCCGCCACCGCCTTCCACGAGCCACTCGTCTTCCCGGCGGGCACCCAGCCGTACTCGGCACCCTGGATCGACTTGCGCAGTACGAAGAACAGGCGCTCGTCCTCCTCGGGCTTCGGACTGTGGTCGGGAAAGTCCGGCAGCCGGCAGGTGAGCGAGGCACAGACCAGGTAGAAGCGTCCGTGCGCCGGTTGGAAGAGCTTCAGCGGCCTGCCGTCCGTCGCTGCCGGCGGGACCAGCCTGGTCAGGGCCGAGCCCCCGGTCGCCGCGGCGGCGAGGAATACGTCCATGAAGTCGTCGGTCGCGTGCTCCAGGATCTGCGGCGCGAAGAGGTCGGCGTCGACACCGGCAGCGGTGATCGGTCCCCGCAGCGGGGAGGGCTTTAGCCAATAGACCGGGACACGCATGGGTCTTGCTCCGTTGGTTACCAGATGTTGCCCGCGCCGGGCGTATAGCTCGAGCTGATCGTCGCGTTGGTCAGGTTGGTATCCGACTGCACGACCCCGCTGAACCTCGACATGCCGGCGTTCACGGTGACCAACCCGGCGCTGATCTCCATCGTCGCGGCGTTGATCGTTAGCTTTGCTGCGGCCGTGATGGTCACGCCGGCACTCTCGAACCGCACCGAGTTGCCGTTGCCGTCGGCGATCTCGACGGTACCGGGGCCATCCTTCAGCGACAGCCGCTGCCCGCCCGGGGTCTCCAGGGTCAGGCTCTCCCGACCGTCGGTGTCGTCGAGGGTGACCTTGACCCCGTTGCGGGAGCGGATCGTCTTCTTGTCGTTGTTGCCCGCGCCGTCCATCTGCTCGGGCGGGGCGTCCTGGCCGTTCCAGAGGCCGCCGATGATCACCGGCAGGCGGGGATCACCGCCCTGGAAGGCCACCAGGACCTCGTCCTGGGGATCGGGCATGAGCCAGGTACCGCGGTTGTTGCCGGCCATCGGCACCGCGCACCTCGCCCAGACCTCGAAGCCGCCGTCGTCGTCCGGTGCCCAGGGCAGCTCGACCTTGATCCGACCCTGACCTTCCGGGTCGACGATGTCGGTGACCAAGGCGGGATAGACACCGAAGAGCCGGTGCCGCTCGAACGCCGCCCTGCCTTGGTCCCGGGTATGCATTCAGCCCCCCAGCCCCGGGCGCTCGACCTCGAAGGCCGTGCGGTAGCCGTCGCGCAGGCTGAAGCTGTGACGGGCCAGGGTCACGTAGTAGGGTCCGTCGAACCAGGGGCCGAGCCCCTTCAGGCTGAGCTGGGTGCCGACCCGCACCTGGACGTTGCCTTCGGCCAGGCCGTAGCCGCGCACGAAGCCCCGCGCCCGTGCCCGGTAGTCGGCCTCGGCCAGGCCGCGTGCCTCGTCGCGGCTCAAAGGAGCGAGCCGGGCGGCCGGCTCGATCCGGGTCGCCAGCGCCTGGCCCAGCACCGCGCTGCCGCTGCGCCCGCCCATCAGCTCGTTGGCGATTGCGCTCTCGCCGGCCTCCTCGCTGATCGCGTCCTTGTCCGCCGGACTCCAGCCGGTGACCCGCACCGAGGTGCGCTGGTGGGCCAGGTCGGCCAGCACCGAGAGCTCCAGAAGCTCCTTGCCCCAGGTCAGCTCGGCCTCGGCGGCCTTGCGCCTGGACCTCGCCTGGGCATAGAGGGTGCGGTCGTCCATCCAGAGCTCGGCGTCGGCCGCCGCGACCCGCTCGCGCAGGAAGGCCAGATCGCTCTGGTTGAGCTGCACCAGGGCCGGATAGGTCGGCCCGTCCAGATCGACCTCTGCGCTCAGGCTGTGCCTGGAGGCGATCGTGCGGATCACATCGGCGTCGGTGACCTGCTCGAAGCTGCGGGTGTGGCGCGACATGCGCAGGTCCTGGAAGCGGTCCTCGGCCAGGACCTGGATCTCGGGGGGGCGCTCGGGCGGGAAGTGGGCCTCGATCCCGGTGATGCGCCCGGCGAAGACCGGACCGCTGGCACCGGGTGGGCCGAGCTCGACGGAGAGGGTTCGGCCGAAGTCCAGGGTCCGGCGATCGAAATAGAGGAACCCGGTCTGCCCGCCACTGGGGCCCCAGTTCAGGAAGCCGGCCTCGGCGCGAAAGAGTCCGAGCGTCGTCTCCTCCACGATCAGGGACTGCAGCTCGCTCTCGCCGAGGGCCTCCTGCAGGGTGCCGTCGAGGCGGATACGGGGGCGGGCCGGCTGGTAGCCGGGCTGAAGGTTTGTGGCCATCTCAGTCGGCCCTGACCCGTAGCTGACGCTGGCGCTGGCGCTCGATGATGCGCTCGATGTCCTCGGGGCGGAGCACGGATTCCTCGTTGGCCTCCTGCTGCCCGGAGGGCTGAGCGGCCTCGCCCCGCTCCGGCGGGGGTGCCGGGATGATCTCGAGCTCGTTGATGATGATCGGCATGGTCAGGAGTCCTTGATGCCCGCGCTGAAGTCCGCCTCGGCCTGGAAGCCACCACCGGTCCCGAGGCTCGCACCTCCCGATGCCCCGAGGCCACCGCCGATCCCGGCGCTGGCGCCGAGGCCGATCCCGGCGCCGGCCCCGCCCGAGACCCCCAGACCGCCGCTGATCCCGGCGCCGACCCCGCCCGAGATACCCAGGCCGCCACCGATCCCGGCGCTCGCCCCGGCCCCGATACCGAGCCCGGCACCGGCGCTCGCGCCCCCACTGAAGCCGACCCCGGCCCCGAGCCCGGCGCTGAGCCCCACCGCAGCGCCGGCGCTCAGCCCCGCCTGGGCACTCGCGCCCAACGAGACCCCGAGACCGCCGGACACCCCGGCGTTCAGGTCCAGCAGCTTGCCCGGGGGCACGCGCAGTGGATCGTCGACCCCGTTGGCATCGGCCACGGACTTCCAGTCGCTGCTGTTGCCGTTGCGGCCCGCGGCCTTGGGCAGGTTGCCGTCCGCCGGCGCGGGGCTCAGGGGCTGGGAGCCCGGCTGACCGCTCCTGGTCGTCCCCGGCCGCTCGCTGTCCGGGAAGACTATGTCGAGCCGGGTCATGCCGAGCTGCACGGTTGCCCGCAGCGGGGTGCCGTCCTCGGAGAAGTACTCCAGGGTCTCCTGCAGCGAGTCGACGACGCCCGAGAACTCGAAGGTGCCCCAGGCAAACTGGGCGCCCGGTGGGGTGCGCTTGTTGTTGGGGTCGGACTGTCTGCGGGCACCGAGGAAGTAGGCGACCTTGCCGGTCCACCAGCGCACGTCCGTGCCGCTCTGGCTGGTGTCGAACAGGAGCTCGACGCTGAGCTTCGAGCTGCCCTGACCCACGAACTGCTTGGACGAGCCGCCGGGCTGCTTGCCGCCCTTGTTCTCGGTCGAATAGGTGATCTTGAGTGTCTGGGGGTTGAACTGGACCTCCAAGTCGTTGTTGCCGTTCACCGGCGTGGGCGCGGCACTCTTGCCGTTCCATTTCATCTCGATCAGCTTGGCCTTGCGCAGCATCGCTTCAGCCCCCCGGTACCGGCTCGATCGTGAAGTAGCTGTAGGCGAGTTGGAGCTCCTCGACCGCGATCACCCCGTCCTTGGCGTTCAGCGGCCCCGCCTTCAGCTTGATCGGCAGGCAGTCGTAGAGCGCATAGCGCAGGACCGGTGTCCTGGCCGCATCGCGCAGGATGATCTCGGCCCCGGCGAGCAGCCCACGCTGCACCGGGTGATCGACGCGCCAGTTGCCTGCCGCGGCGTTGAACCATTTCCAGAGGTCGAGGCTCGAGGTCATACCGCGCTTGAGGGTCAGGTTGCCATAGGTCACCGGCCCGGCCAGGTGGATGACCTGGGTGTTGTTGCCGCCCTCCTTGACCGTCTTCGGCTCCATCGTCATCTCCAGCCCGTCGCACTCGGAGAACGCCGCGTCGCACAGTGGGTCGGCGAGATCGAGCCCCGCCGGGGCATCCCTGACCGTCAGGGACACCAGGAAGTTGAAGGCCGAGAAGGGGTATTCCTGGCCCGCCACGACCTAGCCTTCGGAGATCTGCAGGTTGCCGTCACCGGCGCGCACCATGCGCACCGTGATGAATTCCACCGGGCGGGAGGGCGCGATACGCACCTCGACGATCAGCTGGCCGAGATCCGCCCGGGCACCGGAGACGTCGACCTGGAATGCCTGCCCGTAGGAGCTGCCGGCCAGCGCGCCGAGATCGAAGAAGCTGCGCAGCAGGTCGTCGAGTGCAAGGCGCAGTCGACCCTGCAGGCGCTTGGTGTTGGCCTGGAAGACAAGCTGGGCCCCGGCCGCGGCCAGGGTTCTGCGCAACAGGATCAGCAGCCGCCGCACCGAGAGCTGGGTCAGATTCCGATCTGCACCCAGGGTGCGGGCAGCGGCGACCGAGAAGCCGCGCGGCCCCGGGCGGATCAGATTCAGGCGCCGGGCCAGAAGCTCGCCGGCATCCGAGGGACCGATCTCCGGGGCCAGGCCCAGGGGCTGGCGCAGCGGGATGTTGGCCGGCGCCGCCCATGCCTGGCGTTGCCGCTCGGACGCGGCGATCATGCCCAGCACGGCGCCGTCGGGCGGGGTGACCCGGTAACCGGTCGGCCCGTTCGGGTCGCGCTGAATGGGCCAGGGATGATAGACGGCCGCGTAGCTGAGGTCGGCCGCGGTGCCCAGCTCGTCGGGCAGGTCCCCATGGCTCGACCAGCCCAACAGGCCGCGGATGCGCTCCAGCCAGTCGAGACACTGGCGCTTCTCGAAGTGCATCGGCAGGGAGAGCAGGCCGACCGCATCGGCCCGCCCCAGACACAGGCGCACGAGCTCGCGCTGCACCGCCAGCAGGGGGCTTCGAGCAAGGTCGAAATCGGCCGGGCCCCGTGCCTGGGGCAAGGCATCCGTGGCCCGGGTCTCATAACGAAAGCCGACGCTCAGGACGGCAGCGCCGGTCGGGACCTCGACCGAGACCTGGACAGTGCCGGCCTGGACCGCCGGCGGGGTACGGCAGCTCAGGGTCTGGTCATCGCCGACCCGGACCTCGCTGGCCGGGACCTCGCCGAAGGTCACCCGGGTCGCCCCGGGCACCAGTCCCTGGCCGGAGATCCGCACAAGGGTGCCGCCGGCATGGGGGCCGAAATCGGGCTGGACCCTGTCGATCCGAACCGCCGTGGCGCAGGCCAGAAAACCGTCCGGGAGCGCGGCGGGCGTTTCCGCAATCGGGGTCTCCGCCCCTTGCTCCGACCCGGTGACGGCCGGAGCCGGCCAGCCCGGCTGGACGGCGTCCGGCACCGAGATCAGGGCCACCTCGTCGACCGCGAGCAAGCCGTGCAGCCCGCGCAGACGCCGACCCTGCCGATAGACCAGGTCGAAGGCATCGGCCATCAGCGCGTCGGTGCCGGGATAGGCCGGGGGGTGGTCCGGGTCCGCGGCGGCGAGGCGGGTGAGGTCCCGGACCAGGTCCGGCTCGAGGAACCAGGCCGCGCTGGCCGCATCGAAGCGCGAGAGTCCGTCGTCTCCGAAGCGCTCCGGCAGGCGATCGTCGTCGAGGTCGGCCGGCATGCCCAGCGGGACGAACCAGACCCCGGGCGGCGGGGCCAGGGGTGCGAGGAGGCCCGCGAGCGTCGCGGTATCCGGTATTCCGTCTCGGATCGGATCGATCCGGGGGAAATCCACCTGGGACGGTGACTGGATGGCCTGGTCCGTCGGCTGGAGCTTGAAATAGATGCGCGCGGAGGCGGCGTTGTCGAGCTGCGTCCCGACCGGGCTGGAGCCGCCGCTCCGGCTCGCCGGCGGTGCCGACTCGCGCAGCAGGGCGTCGCCGAAGAACCGGGGATGCCCGGGATTGAAGGCCAGGTCGGTCAGGGTGCGCGGCTCCCCGGCGAGACGCAGCCGCAGGTCCATGCGCAGCCGCTGCACATGGCTCGGAGTCGCGGGCGAGGTCAGAGCGACGGAAGCGGGGAGGGGACTCAGGGCCACGCTCGCCAGCACCCGCCAGGGCGCCGCGTCGCGGACGGGTGGCCGCAGCTCCTCGACCGGCAGGAGCCAGGACCCTGCTCCGGCGCGAAGCTCCAGGATGTCGCCGCGGAGAAGTCGTCCGGCGTCCTCGGCCAGGATGTCGACGCGGATCCGCCCACGGCCGCCGTCGAGCTCGTCGCCGACGGAGCCACTCCAGGCGTCCCCTTGCCCGATGCGGCTCAGGGTCACCTGGACCGGCAGGTCCGCCGCGGCCTGCACCAGCGGCCAGAAGCCAGGGCCGCGCAGCAGCACCAGTGATTCCGTGGCCGAGTCCGACTCCGGGACCTCGATCGCGCGGATCGGGAATAGGTAGCTCCGATCGTCCCAGGTGATGCGCAACAGGTCACCGACCGCGAGCGCTGTTGGTGCGCCGCCGCTGTCCCAGGCGAGGGAGTCCGGGTCGGGCCCCGGGCCGAAGGCTGCCGGCGGCAGGCCCAGGGTGACGAGCCCCGCGCCGAGCCGCAGGTCATTGGCCCAGGTCCCGGGCCAGGCCGCCGCGAGGCGTGGCAGCTCGCGGGCGCCGTCGGTGCGCAGGCCGATCAGACCCGGTAGCCTGAAGCCCGCCTGACTGGCCCCCGGGGCCGCGACGCGTACCACATGGCAGCGTCGCCCGCCGTTGGCGAAGAAGGCCTCGACGCAGCCGGGCAGATGGGCATCCATTGGACGGCCGAGGTGATCCCGGGCGACCGCGAGAGCGGACCCGAAGATCGCGCGATAGGTCGCCAGGTCCTCGACCGCGACCGGCCAATGCAGCGGGCCACGCTCGGTGAGGCCGACGAAGGCGGCCACGTCCAGTGCAGGCAGACCGGCCTGTGCCCTGGGCTCGGGCGGGGCGAAGTAGACCCCAGGCAATGCCCTCGCGGCGGCCATGACGGCTCTGTGCTTCAGGAGACGTCGAGCTTCTCGCAGGAGAGCACCAGCTCCTCGATCGCCACGTCGGTGCCACCCTTGGCGTTCAGGGTCGCGCCCTTGTAGCTCTTGGGCTTGGCGTTGCTCAGGGTCCAGGTCATC
>Ga0315540_10001127_pt1 | contig 15283 bp, 12 predicted proteins | sample SalMarSW160110MG_FD_203677 | JGI IMG/M metagenome (GOLD analysis project Ga0315540, IMG submission 203677) | Salt marsh sediment microbial communities from the Plum Island Ecosystem LTER, Massachusetts, United States - Salt Marsh Sediment SW1601-10 ... | reverse complement strand
AGCATGTCGCCGTAGTAGAGCAGGATGATGGTGGCGATGATGGCCGAGAGGGCGTGCCAGTGACCGGTCAGCTCGATGCGTTCCTCACGCGCCGGCCAGACGCGGAAAATCTCATCCAGGCGGACAGCCATGAAGATGCCGATGCCGCTGGTGGTGAAGTTCATAAAGAGCATCTGCCAGGTGGGGCCAAACTTGAGCGGATCACGCACCAGCGCGGCGAGTTTCTGCCCGAAATTGGGCTTTTGCAAATCAGCCGTGCCCTCGCGGATAAATTTTGCCCAACTCCAGATGAGCAGGAGCAGCGCCGCCAACATGGAGGGAGTCGCGCCGACGTAGATGATCATATGGGCGATCGGCTCCAGCGGTGTAGCTACGCCCCACACGCCCAGGTTGAGCACAATGGTGCCAAGGATCATGAGCGGCATGGCGATCTTGTGCAGGATACCTTTGAAATTGAGCCAGCGACCGATGATGAGCGTGATCATGATGGCGATCAAGGCCAGCATGATGTGCAGGTGCCCAATAATGGAATATTGCATGGTGGTCTTTTCGGGCAGGCGAATGACGTTCTCCGCCAGGAAGACTTCAAAACCATTGCCGAAGAACGAGCCGGGAACAGCGCCGAAAAAGGCTGAAATGACCGTAGTCAGGGCTGTTGCGAAGAAAGCCATCCGCTCCACGTCCACGCCCTTTTTCGTGTGGGCATAATCTTTATCAGTGAGGTAGTATTCCTTGTTCCACGGCCAGAGCGCCACGCACAACAGCACGCCCGCGAAGAAGATCAGCGCCAGGCCGGTGATATACAGTCCATGGAAAGCCCAGTTGTGGCCAAAGTAGGCGAAGATCAGGCCAAAGATCATGGTCAACATATAGCCAACGGTGATCAGCACGCGTACGGCCAGCTTGAAGAACGCTTTCATCTTCAACAGGCTGGTAAGCATGTAAGTTTCGATCGCAACGACAGCCATGGCGATCGAATGGTAGAGGATGATGATACGGCCCTCGCGCTCGGCTTGTTGCAGGTCCATGTGAAGAAGTTTGACTACTATATCGCGCACACCCATTTCCGCCATGGGACCCGACAACATCCCCCACACGGCCGTGACAATGGCGATCATGGCAATCGCCACCAGGATCAGTCCTTTGGTAGAGCCAAAGAGATAGTGAATCCGCTTTAAAATGGCCTGCATGAAGAACACCTCCACCTAGAGAGTGTAAAACTGGTCGGTATGTGTCTTTGTCTAGAATATCACAAATCGTTCTGGTAGTCTTTGCCTAATGTTAAATTGTGAGGTATGGTGGGTAAATCACCCAAGGACTTCTAGCCGGTCAAGGCCGCTCACAGCCACGCCAGTTAGCGCAGCAGACCCATTAGGGTTTCCTCCAGGAACCAGCCCATTGCCGAATCGGAGGATTGGTCCAGACGTTGGACCCGATCGGGCAGGGTCAACTGCCCCGCTTCCGAGATGAAAAAGCAGGGCAGGAAACAGGACACGCATGTGGGGAACCAGGAAAATTGTTTCTTTTCCGTTACCCGTTAGTTATTCTGAGCCGGTCCAGCGCTGCCAGAGACCTCCGGGCCAGAGCATGATCACAATCAGGATCAGACAACAGATCGGTGCCAGCGCGAACAGCGAAAAGCGTCCCAATTCCTGGGCGGTGACGAAAGCCAGTGGAAAACCTACCACCACTTCCAAAAGTCCTGCGGTAAATCCAGTCACCCAGGTCCATTCTTTGGCGCCCATCAAGACTGAAACCGTGACGATTCCCCAGCCCAACATGGCGATCCAATGCATGCGCTGCACCAGGGAGAAGAACGGAGCGCCGATGGTTATAATGCGGCTCAGGCTGGCGATCCCATTCATCAGGCAGAAGACCCAGGCCATGCCTGCCAGTAAACCGACCAGTGTGCGGCTCCAGCTCAATTTTCCAACTGACCTCATCAGGATGAAATAGATGAGCAGGAAGGGCCAGAAGAGAAAAAAGTAGACGGGGGGCAGGCCGGCCGCCATGAAGGGCACGTTGATGAACCAGGCTCCTTGCAGGGATAGCACGATAGCGATCACCGATAGCAGGAAGGCCCAATTTTTTTTATTGAAGAATCCATAAGCGCTCACCAGGAAGATCACACCACCCACAATGCCGAGGTCTGCCATGGCAGGGTTGATGTACTTCAACAGGATCTCGCAGCCGGGTTCTGCCGATTCAGCAGACATGCCCCTGACATACCAGCTTAAGAAAAGGATAAAATGCCCGATGATGCCCATCAGGCCGCTGAATAGAGTGATGTAACCGCCGAGCTTTTCGTTTCGTTCCATGATCATTCTCCTTTTGCCAGTTGATGTTTTCTTGGACAAATACAACCGATCGCATCTCCAAGTGTGGACCCGCGTTGAAGGGTTCTTTATGTGAAAATTAGCACGAATTGTTCTTTATTGCTTTGCCTTAACGCAAATCGTTCAAACGATTCTTTTCTACCGGTTTTTTGAGACCAGGCGGGTATTCCCGGGCAGGTCCTTCATAATTTATCCAAGGCTTATGGGTTCGGACCTTCCCCGGTGTGGCAGGAACAGCCTTTGTAATAAGCTGCATCATTGTGAGCAGCAACATAAACCACTGTATTGGGCGCAATGTTCAGATCACATCCCTTGAGGAAGAGGGGATTGGCCTCTGCGTCCAGTTCTGCTTCCGCGACCCGGGCATCACAGCTGACGTATACTGTCCCGCTCCAGTTATCATTGCACAAGGGATAATCCACTAACTTGTCAACCTTCATCAGTTTGCCCCGAATTTCAACCTGAATGGGTCCAGAAGGTGAGAGTGGATCGGGCGTCATTTTAATCAAATCAGCAAGTTGCAGGGCAGGTTGAAGCGTTCCTTCATCTGGGGGACAGACCGTATTCTTCCTTTCGCAGGCGGTCAGGAAGAATACAAATATTATGATCATGAAAATCAGGCAATCCCGTTTTTTTGGCATGTAAGTATCCTCGTTTTTACATTTACATGTGAAATATAGCACTAATGAAATGGGCCGTCTTTGCTTTAACGCAAATCGGGAGCTATGCAGCTTGGCTCATTGACTCTCGTGACCAGACTGGATGAGTTCCCCATAGCCTATCGCATTCCGCATCGCTCGAAATGCCGGTCAATCTCCGTGCTTTCAACCCCTTAGAGCAGGAAATTTATTACCCTGCCCGGGCTGGTAGTACCAGTGTCCCAATAGACAGCGGCAATACAATTAAGATATAATCTATCTAATTATTGTTTCCCTGAAAACGTATTCAGGGTGCCTAGGTCCTCAGGAGGTAAGTATGGCTGGACTCAAGGTGGCCCTCTTCGGAAGATTCCGAGTCATTCAGGATGCACATCAAAGCGAGGGATTCGAAGGTCAAAGAGTAAGAGAACTTTTAAGTTATTTGTTGGTCTTTCGAGATCGTCCGCACGGACGCGAAAGCCTGGCAGAAATCCTATGGGGAAACCTGCCGCCTGAAAAGTCCAAGAAAAATCTACGCCAGACGCTCTGGAGGCTCAAAACCGCCCTCACCGAACAATGCCCACCCGCTGCAGCCGACCTGCGCTGTGAGCTGGAGTGGATTCAACTCGCCCCATCCCAGGCCTGGTGGTTGGACGTGGCCGTCTTCGAGCAAACCTTCCTAAGCCTAAAGAACCAACGCGCAAGCCAACTCAATCCGGAGCACTTCGCCCAACTCCAAATGGGGGTCGACCTATACGCCGGCGATCTGCTCCAAGGCTGTTATCAAGACTGGTGCCTGGCCGAACGCGAGCGCTACCAGACCATGTATCTGCTGCTGCTCAACAAGCTGGTGCAATATTGCGAGGCGCACCAGGACTATGAGACCGGTCTGGCTTACGGCGAACGCCTGCTGCAGCATGACCGCGCCTACGAGCGCGCCCACCGCATGATGATGCGGCTCTATTTCCAAGCTGGCGACCGCACCCAGGCTTTGCGTCAGTACCAGCGCTGTGTAGTAGCCCTGCGGGATGAACTGGGCGTTGGCCCATCCGATCGTACCATCCAGTTGTCCGAGCAAATCCGCTCCGACCGCCTGCATCGTCCAACCTTGCGAACTCTCGAAAAGAATGATTGGCCGGAGGGCCCGTCGCTTGAAGACACGGCCAAGCGTTTGAATGAATTTGCCACCACGCTGACTCACATCCAGGCCCAGATCCAGCAGGAGATCGACTCAATCCATTCACACATCGACCTGAGTAGCTGAAGGCGCAAGCGCAAACCAATACAACCGTGCTGAGCCATCGGGCTGCACGGTTCTTTTTTTATTCACCCGAAGAGACGCAACAGAGACGTCCCGGAGACGCGCCTGCAGATTGCCGGCAGCCATAATGTGTTCATGAACATCCTTGCAGACCACAGGCAGGAGTGTTGACCCATTGAATGAATGGTCCGATGAATACGATAGCAAGTCCGAAATCCACTCCTTCATCGTTCGCATCTGGTTGGAGGAAATCGAACCCGTGCCAGAACAGACCACCTGGCACGGTCGTATCGTCTACCTGAGCAACGGAGAGCAGAATTACTTCAGGGATCTAATGGAGATTCCCCGGATCATCCAGACTCGCCTGGGTCTGAAGAACACGCGCTAGTCCGCAAGTCTGCCAGATTCATCACATAGCGTGCAGGCGCAACTACCATATGGATCAAGCCCATCCAGGGGAAGCCGCGGCTGTTCCCATGCGGTGGTGATGCACTTGGTACTGGCTGGTCAGAAAGAAAAACCGTCATATTTTCTCGTCAACTACCAAAGGAGGTATGTCATGCCTGTCACCCCTAATTATCCAGGCGTCTATATCGAGGAAATCTCCAGCGGAGTACGGACCATCACCGGGGTCAGTACTTCGGTTACGGCCTTTGTGGGAACCGGGAAACGCGGCCCGATCAATCGGGCCGTACATGTCCTGAGTTACGCCGATTACGAGCGACGTTTCGGTGGGTTGTCCGCCGATTCGGAAATGAGCTACGCCGTACGCCAATTCTTCATTAACGGCGGCAGCGAAGCCTGGGTGGTACGGCTCGCCGGATCATCCACCACAGCAACCAAAACGCTGCAAGATTCGATCCCGGAGGATGTCCTGAAGATCGACGCCCTGGATCAGGGTTTATCGGGGAACTTTATCAAGGTAGGGATCGATTACGAAGGATCAGAAAATTCCTTTAAGCTGAGCCTCAGCTTCACCGATCCCGACGCCCCGGCAATCTCCGTCAGCGAGTCATTCCCGAATCTCTCGATGAGTAAATACAATCCGCGTTTCGCTGAATCAGTCGTCAACGGAAGCTCGAACCTGGTCAAGCTAACGCGGGTCGCTTCATCGGCTGTCCTGGCGGCGCTGGGAAAGGGAAAAAGCCTCAGCGGTTACCTGACCAATTCCGGCGACAGCAGCGGGACACTCGTAAACGTGGCTAACTTGATCGACGCAGGACACAGCCGTTTCCAGGTTATGCAAAACGGCCTGGCTCCCGTCAGCGTCCAGCTCACTTCAGGGGACGCCTCCGGCGGGACCAATTCGGCCAGGCTGACGTCGCTGTGCAATGCCATCAAGACGCAGGTATCTTCCAATCCCGGTTACGGCGGGTTTACTTGCGTCAAGGATGGGAGCGGAAAACGTATCGAAATGACTTCCGGGGTCGCCGGCGAGAATTCCAAAGTGGTGGTCCTGCCCGGCACCCAGAACGACCTTTCGGTCCGCCTCAAATTGGGAGTTTTGAACGGCGGTGACGAGATCGAAGCTGAAGCGGCCTTACGACCAACGGAGACGCCTGCCACACCCGACGTTTTCCTCGAAAGCGGAAGCGAGACCCCAGTGACCGCGCTCAACGCCTACACATCCTACATTGGCAGTCAAGCGAACCGCACCGGCATCTACGCGCTCGAGAGCGTGGACCTTTTTAACATTCTCTGCCTCCCAGGTGTCAGTGATGCTGGGATTCTGGCAGACTCGGTCGCTTATTGCCTCGCGCGACGCGCATTCCTGATCGTCGATGCCCCCAGCAATGTGGATACACCCGATGCGATGGACACCCTGATTGCAGGCACTTCGCTTCCAAAGTCCGATCATGCCGCCGTATATTTTCCCTGGGTGAAGATTGCCGATCCCTTGAACAACGGCAAACCGAGATTGACAGCTCCCAGCGGTATGGTGGCCGGTCTTTATGCCCGCACCGATAGCGCACGAGGCGTCTGGAAGGCGCCGGCCGGTACGGAAGCAACGCTGGCAGCGCAAGGGGTTGAGTACAACCTGACAGACCTCGAGAATGGCACGCTCAATCCCAAGGGCGTCAACTGCATCCGCCTGCTTCGGGTGTACGGGACGGTCGTATGGGGCGCGCGAACCTTGCGCGGGGCAGACCAGATGACCTCGGAATGGAAGTACATCCCGGTACGTCGCACGGCGCTCTTCATCGAGGAAAGCCTGTTTCGCGGCACGCAGTGGGTGGTCTTCGAGCCCAACGACGAGCCGCTCTGGGCGCAGATCCGCCTGAATGTGGGCGCCTTCATGCACACCCTCTTCCGCCAGGGCGCCTTCCAGGGCACCTCGCCGCGCGAGGCTTATTTCGTCAAATGCGACAAGGAGACCACCACGCAGGATGACATCAACCGCGGCGTGGTCAATATCCTGGTCGGCTTCGCCCCGCTCAAACCGGCAGAATTCGTGATCATCCAGATCCAGCAGATCGCCGGACAGATCCAGGCTTAAGGAGACCGACATGGCACAGTTCAGTGTGAATCCACAACGTTTCGACCCCTATAAAAATTTCAAATTCCGCGTCAAATGGGACGGTAAATACGTCGCCGGCGTCAGCAAAGTCGGCGGACTGAAGCGCACCACCGAGGTGGTCAAGCATCGCGAAGGCGGTGATCCCAGCACCAGCCGCAAGTCGCCGGGACGGACCGAGTACGAGGCCATCACGCTCGAACGCGGCGTGACCCACGATAAGGAATTCGAACAGTGGGCCAACAAAGTCTGGAACTTCGGCTCCGGGCTGGGTGCGGAAGCCTCGCTCAAAGACTTTCGCAAGGACATCATCATCGAGCTTTACAACGAGGCCGGGCAGCTGGCGATCGCCTATAAGGTCTACCGCTGCTGGGTCTCCGAATTTCAGGCCATGCCCGACCTGGACGCCAATGCCAATGCCGTCGCCATCCAGAACATCAAGCTGGAAAACGAGGGCTGGGAACGCGATTACGAGGTCGCCGAACCAAGCGAACCAAGCTTCACCGAACCCGCCTGACCTGAATGATGCGCCCGTTTTCGGCTTCCGAATTACTGGGCATCTGGGAGGAAGGTGTAGGCCGGATGCCGGCTGAACAGGCGCTGGTGATCCTGGCGGCTGCCTTCCCGCGGGTCCCGCACACCAGGCTGGGCCAGTTGACCGTCGGCCAGCGCGACGCCTGCCTGCTGCATCTGCGCGCTTTGACCTTCGGCACACATCTCACAGGCCGGGCGACCTGCCCGGCCTGCCAGGAACAACTGGAACTGGCCTTCGAGGCGGGAGAACTGCTGCCAGCGGACTCCTTGCTGCCTGATCCCGAGGCAAACGAGCCAGAAAACAGCGCGACCTCCTTCGAAATCGATGCCTACGAACTGACCTTCCGCCTGCCGACCGCGATTGACCTGGCAGCGCTGCGGGATATCTCCCTTGCCCAGGAACAACTGCTCGCAGCCTGCCTGCTTGCAGCCCGGCATAAAGGGAAAGATGTTCGGGTAGCCGACCTACCTCCTGCGGTACTGCAGGCTCTGACCGGCCGCATGGGGCAGGCGGAGCCGCTTGCAGACCTGAGCCTGGCCGCCACCTGTCCGGCCTGCGGGCACAACTGGCAGATCCTTTTCGATATCGTCAGCTACTTCTGGAGCGAGATAAACGCCTGGTCGCTGCGCCTGATGCGCGAAGTGCACTCCCTGGCTTCGGCCTACGGCTGGCGCGAAGCGGACATCCTGGCGATGAGCGCCTGGCGGCGCCAGCGCTACCTGGAACTGATCGGACTATGAGCGAATTTCTCAGCAACCTAGCTGCACGCAGCCTGCAACCGGACCCGACCGGCGGACCGGTCCTGCAGCCCCGCCTGCCGTCGCTGTTCGAGCCCCCAAAGGGCGCAGAACTGAGCGGTGCGCCGGGTTTGGCGCCGCCGGCCGAGAGGACAGTCTCAGCGCTGGCCCCCCACCCGGGCCATGAGCCTGACCTTCCTCCCGAACCGCAGATGCGGAAACAGCACTCGCCTCTCCTACCGGATGAACCGACCCCAACGCGCAGGCCCATCCCTGAGCGCGAACCGCCTGCCCCACCAGAGCCGTCCCTGCCCGAACCGCTCGCGGTCCCCCCTGAGCGCACCATCCAGACCCGCTTCGAGCGGGAAGTGGTCGTCAGAGAACAATCCATCCCCAAAACCGCAGCGGCAGTCCCGGAGCCCGCAGGTCAAGACTCACAGCCTGAACCGGCTTCCAGTCCCGGCGAAGAGGCCACGGGGAGTCCGAGCCGGCGGGCCCAAAGAGCGGAAGAACCGGCCCTGGGTGAAAATCCCGTCGAGCGGATCATCCGCCCGCGGGTGGCCCTCGTCCCGCTCCAGCCGTCCGAGCCGAAAGCTCTGTCCGCCCCGGCCTCCATCCCGCAAGTGCTGCACCAGTCCGAATCCGCGTCGCAAGTGGAAAGCCCCCAGGATGCGAACGTCCGCATCCACATCGGGCGGATCGAGGTGCGCGCGGTCAGTGCCCCACAGCCAGTGCAAGCGGCGCGACCCGCGCCGCCGCCCCACGGGCCGAAATTAACGCTCAATGATTACTTGCGCCAACGAAATGAGGGCAAGCGATGAGCAATTATTTGACGATTGCCACTGTCACCGAAGCCCTGCGCCAGCAGGTCCAGGAAGGGGCCCGCGAAGCCGGTTTCCCCGGCGCCGAGGCGTTGGTGCTGCGGCCGTCTTCCGATATTACCTCCGGCCATCCGACCGGCCACCCGAACGCCTTCGTGGGAATTTACCCCTACCAGATCCTGCCCAATCCCCACTGGCGCAATGCCAGCCTGCCCAACCGCGACAGCGACGGAACGCTGGTGCAGGGTGTCCGCTCGGCTTACGACTTGTACTACCTGCTGACCTGTTACGGCGATGATAGCGCGCTCGAACCGCAGCGCGTCTTCGGCGCCCTGCTGCGCCGCATGGCGGCCGAACCGATCCTGACCAAGGACATGATCAAGGACGCCACCTTTGGGGCGCTGGCCAACAACAACCTGGAGGGCGAAGTCGAATCGATCAAGTTTTCACTGATGCCGCTCTCGCTGGAGGAGTTCTCAAAGCTGTGGTCGGTCTTCTTCCAGACCACCTACAACCTCTCGATCGCCCTGCAGGCTTCGGTCATCTTCATCGACGGGACCCAGGCTCCCGGCCCGGCCTTGCCGGTCTACAAGCGCAATGTCTACGTGCGCCCCATCGGCCAGCCGGTGATCGACCAGGTCCTTTCGCAGAAGTTGCCCACCGATCCGGTCGAAGCCAACCAGCCGATCGTGGCCGGGGACATCCTGGTGCTGGACGGCCGGCTTTTGCAAGCGGAGGGGCCTACGACTGCGCGGGTCGGCGGGAACGAGGTCAACCCCAGCGACCTGTCCACCGGGCGCATCAAGGTGCCGCTCTCGATGCCGACCTTCCCGGTCGACACGCTGCGAGCCGGGGTACAGGGCGTCCAGGTGATCCAATACCTGAACATGGGTACGCCCGAGACGCCGCACCAGGGCTTCGAGTCGAACGTGGCGGCCTTTGTCCTGCGTCCCACGGTCACACCCGGCGCGGTAACGATCGACGCCTCGACCGTGATCGACACGGTCACCTACCGCGATGCCACTATCGCGCTGACCCTCGACCCCAAGATCGGGTTGGACCAACGCCTGGTGGTCCTGCTGAATGAATTCAACCCGCCCTCCAACCGGCCGGCGCGGGCCTACCGCTTCGAGATAAAACTACCCGCGCCTCCGCCTGACCCAATCACGCTGGTGAATGCACCGGTCAAAAGCGTGGCTGCTGGGACTTACCTGCTGCGCGTCCAGGTCGACGGCGCCGAAAGCCTGCTTGACCCGGGCCCCGACCCGGGCGACCCGAAATACGTCGGCCCCCTGGTGACCATCTGATGATTGACAATGTGACCTCCCTGAACTGGTTCGACCTCAACCAGCAGTACCTGTCGGCTGCGCTGGAAGGCGTGCGTGCCCGCCTGGAGAGTCACGCGAACGGCCAGAATTCAACCGAGCAGGCCGTAAATGCGGATTTGCCGGATTTCAGCGATGCGCACCAGCCAGCCCCGCCGGCGCTGGTCACGTTGTGCAACCTGTTCAGCCTGTCGCCCTTCGAGCGGGAAGTCTTATTGCTGTGTGCAGGGCTCGAGCTGGACTCGCGCTTCCCGGCCCTGTGTGCTGCCGCGCAGAACGACCCCGTCAAGCCCTTTCCAACCTTCAGCCTGGCGCTGGCACTCTTCCCCGATTCGCACTGGAGCGCGCTTTCCCCGGCCGGACCGCTGCGCTACTGGCGGCTGATCGAGGCGGGGAATGGCAGCGGCTCGACCCATAATCCGCTGCGCATTGACGAGCGCATCCTGCATTACCTGACCGGCACCTCTTATCTGGACGAACGCCTGGTTGGGTACACCAAGCCGGTTGCACTCAATGGAGAGCTGGTGCCCTCGCATGACCAAATTGCGGGGCATATTGCGGCGCTCTGGTCGCAGCGCAGCAGCCAGAGCCAGCTGCCGGTGATCCAATTGTGCGGGAGCGAGGTGGCGGGCAAGCGCAACATTGCCGCTGCGGCCTGTGCCCGCCTGGGCATGAACCTGAACCTGCTGCCGGCCTACGCCATTCCCAGCAATCCCTTCGAGAACGAATCGCTGCGCCGCTTGTGGGAACGGGAGGCCGTATTGGGAGTCAGCGGGCTGCTCTTGGATTGCGACGACCTGGGCGAACTCGACCCGAATCAAAACGCTTCGATCCAGCGTTGGATCGAAGCAGCCGATTATCCGCTGATCGTTTGCAGCCTGGAGCGCCGCCCGATGGGAGTCAAACCCCTGATCACCTTCGAGGTCGGCAAACCGACCACCAGCGAACAGCAGCAGTTATGGCAGAGCGCGCTCGGCCCGGCGGTTGCCCAGCTCAACGGGCACGTGGAAGCGTTGGTCTCGCACTTCAGCCTGGACAGCCTGAGCATCCAGCGCATCGCGGACGAGACGCTGCGCGTTTCAGAGAGTACGCCCGGGCAGTTGGGCCTGTCCTTATGGAAAGCCTGCAGCAACCACGTCAACCCGCGCCTGGGGGAGCTGGCTCAGCGCATCGAACCGCGCGCCAGTTGGGACGACCTGGTGCTGCCGGAAGCCCAATCCACGATCCTGCACGACATCGCCCGGCAGATCCGCCAGCGCCTGAAGGTCTATGAGACCTGGGGCTTTGCCAGCAAATCCGCGCGGGGGTTGGGCATCAGCGCCCTGTTCGCCGGGGTCAGCGGCACAGGCAAGACCATGGCGGCCGAGGTGTTGGCCGACGAACTGCGCCTGGAGCTGTACCGCATCGACCTGAGCCAGGTCATCAGCAAGTACATCGGCGAGACCGAGAAGAACCTGCGGCGCGTGTTCGACGCAGCCGAGGGAAGCAGCACCATCCTGCTCTTCGACGAGGCTGACGCGCTGTTCGGCAAGCGCAGCGAGGTCAAGGACAGCCACGACCGCTACGCCAATGTCGAGATCAGCTACCTGCTGCAGCGCATGGAAGCCTACCGCGGGCTGGCGATCCTGACCACCAACATGCGGGACGCGCTCGACCAGGCCTTCCTGCGGCGCATCCGCTTCGTGATCCAGTTCCCCTTCCCCGACGAGGTCCTGCGGGCCGAGATCTGGCGGCGCATTTTCCCGGAGCAGACCCCGACAGAAGACCTGGACATCTCCAGGCTGGCCAGGTTGAACGTCACCGGCGGTAACATCCGCAACATCGCGCTGTACGCCGCCTTCCTGGCAGCCGACGCCGGCCAGCCGGTGTGCATGTCGCACCTGCTGCAGGCCGCGCGCGCCGAATTTGCCAAATTGGAGAAACCGCTGACCGCGGCGGAAATCGGAGGCTGGGAGTGAGGCGGGCGCAACGCGCGGCCAGCCTGCGCAAGCTTTCCGCTACCCCGCGCGCGATCGAGGTACAGATCGACGAGCTGGTGCTGCACGGCTTCCCACGCGCCGACCGCTACGCCATCGGCGAGGCGTTATCGCAGGAAATCCAACGCCTGCTGGCAGATGCGGGCAAGCAGCCGTTCCTGCGCCAGAGCACGGACCGGCCCGTTCTCGACGCCGGGCGGGTGGCGTTGGCGCCTAATGCCGATCCTGCCGCGGTGGGGGCGCAGGTAGGCCAGGCAATCCACACCAGCCTGAACCAGACCGACAAAGGAAAGCCCTAATGAAAGCCCAAGCAGCCGCCAAAGCCGCCCCGGTCAAGACCAGCACCGATCTCAAAGCGCAGCAGCGCAGATCGGTTGTGCCCGTTTCCCAGTTTGCCAGCGGTATTTTGCAGCGCACCTGTGCCTGCGGCAGTACCCCGGGTCCCTCCGGCGAGTGCACAGAGTGCCGCAAGAAACGTCTGGTGAGCGGGCTCCAAGCCAAGCTGGCTGTCAGCCAACCCGGGGATCGCTGGGAACAGGAAGCCGATCGCATGGCTGAGGCGGCCATCGCCGGATCTCCTTCACGCGTCAGGTCATTTGATCCGGCAACCACGCTACGGGTTCAGCCTGGACAAATCGCTGGTTTTAGCAAAGTCCCTGCCAGCGTGTACGATGCCGTCCACAGACCAGGCCAACCGCTCGATCCACAGACCCGCACATTGATGGAAGCGCGGCTGGGATATGACTTTCGCCACGTACGGTTACACAACGACCAGCAAGCCGCCCAATCTGCGCGTGAGGTGAATGCCCTGGCCTATACGGTTGGGAAGGATGTGGTTTTCGGTCCGGGTCAGTTCGCGCCGCACACTCACGCTGGTCAGAGGCTGCTGGCACATGAGTTGGCTCACACCGTGCAACAAGGAAGTACACAACCTCTCATCCAGCGTCAGGCTGCATCGTTCCGGGTCGAAGGGCTTCATGAAGGACGCGGCAGCGAACCTAATTTCGTCTATTTCGATCTGGGCCGGCCCTCCCCAACCGATAACCCGCCTGAAAGTGCGCTCGACTCGGCCGAGGAAGCCAAGGTCGAGAACAAGGCTCATGAAGCCCTGACTGCCAACGATCAGGAGATCAGCTTGTATGGTTTTGCTTCGGAGGAGGGCGGTGCCTCGGTCAATACTCCGCTGATCGACCGCCGTCTCGACGCCGTGCAGAACGTACTCGTGCGCGAAGGATTCCAACCGCCTCGCACGGTCAGGCGTCAGCACAACCTGGGGTGCAGCACCGGGAAATATGATTACCGCTTCTGGCGTGTGGTTGAAATGCAGCGCGGGACGACTGCTTCTACGCGCACTTGCACACCCAGCGCAACCCAACCAACGGCTTGCGCAACCAGGCAAGCTTCGGACATCGAGAGCGTTCGCTCTGCTGCGCATCAGTTGATCGTCGGGCCAAACGGCGCGCTCGCCCGCCTCGACAGATATATTCAAAATCAATCCAGTGAACCAGTTGTAGCCACCGCGCTCGACCGCTATTTCGGCAACAACCATTCCGTGCAAACGGCAACCGACGTCCGCGCGCGCGTGGATGCCATCCGCGTTTTCCTGGAGGCGCTGGCTCCTTCGGGCACGGCCTCCTTCCTGTGCGGGACGATGGACGAGCCCACCTGTCACACCGGGTCGCCGGCCAATGCCAGCCGCAGTCAGCAGCGCGTCACCATCTGTCCGACCTTCTTTACGAATCCAAAATACAATACCCGTCAAGAAGAGATCCTGATCCACGAATCGTCGCACGCCTCCAGCTTTGCCACAGACGACCGCGCCTACCAGCGCGAGCGGGTCATCCTGATCCTTTCTACCCAGCAGGCGCTTGCCAACGCGCAGTCGATTACCGATTTCATTCTCGAGATGAACGGTCGCGCACCAGCGCTCGGACCTGAACACCCTGATCAGATAGCCGGTTGCACTCCACGCCGTGAACGTTTGATCCGTGAGGCGCTGGCCTGGGCGCAGCGCTGGAACACTTACGCGATGTTCGGGACCGCCCAGACCTACGGTAATGTCAACAACACGGCAGCCATGTCACCCTACATCAACGCTCATTTCGGGCGCTCTGACCCCGCAACGATTGCGGGAATCTATGATCGCTACCGCGCCATGGACGGCTGGTTCAAAGAGTTCTACGACATCCGCTGCATGTCTGCCCGGCACTGCTCCACGACACGCTCGGTAAACTGGACTCTGACACGGGCTGCCTCGCCATCCGGCGGAGGTCCGTTGCCGCAACCGACTGCCGCGGGAAGTAGCCCCGCATCTCCATCCGGGACAACGGGTCCCGCGGGTGGCTCATCGACCACGGCGGCAAGCTCGCCCACCGCGCCTGCCCCAACAAGTGCGCCTGTGACAGCAGCGACGCCGGCCGGCAATATTACCATCTGTCCGCAGTTTTTCAGGCTGGGCACGCTCTACGACCGCACCGTGGAAATGTATTCCGGCCTGGCCATGCACATGCCCGGCGTCTCAGCAAGCCAGTCCCGTTCGTACGCGCGCCTGGCCTATAACTACAAAACCGAATTCTGGGGGGTACGCTGAAATGAGGCAGACCATTACCCCCAAGGCCAACTCGCTTGCGGCTCAACAGTCCCCACCTTTGCCCACCCGTTTGAGCCCATTGTGAACCAGCAGCGGACAAGACGACCTTAAATTAGAAAGTTCAAAACACTCATGAAAGAATTAGCTCGATACCCAAGCCAGCATATACCAGCCAAGACAGCCCACATGAATTCCGGCGTACTCCAGGCGAAGTTGCACGTGAACCAGCCCGGGGATGTCTTTGAACAGGAAGCCGATCGCGTCGCTGCGGATGTCATGCTGTCTCCCTTTTCTCACAAGGCCGGGGGGCAGGCGTGCGGCGTCGTCCAGCGCAGGGTATCCGAAAGCAGTGACGGTTTGCAAGAAGCGCCATCCGTTATAGGTGAAACGCTGCAATCGACTGGCCAGCCGCTGGACGCTTCCACACGGAAGTTCTTCGAAAACCGCCTGGGGCATGACTTCAGTCGGGTTCGCATACACAACGACACACGGGCGTCTGAATCGGCGCGGGCAGTAAGTGCGCTGGCATACACCGTTGGGAAGGACATT
>Ga0315540_10001125_pt1 | contig 15298 bp, 10 predicted proteins | sample SalMarSW160110MG_FD_203677 | JGI IMG/M metagenome (GOLD analysis project Ga0315540, IMG submission 203677) | Salt marsh sediment microbial communities from the Plum Island Ecosystem LTER, Massachusetts, United States - Salt Marsh Sediment SW1601-10 ... | reverse complement strand
TGGACGCTCGGGCTGGCGGACGACGCGCTGCTGCCCGGACGGCTCATGGACGGGCATCTTCGACTCGAGGCATCGCACCCGATCGACGCGCGCCGGCTGCTGGTGACCCTGCTTGGACAGGAGCACTGGAAGTACCAGACCACGACCACGGACGCCAACGGGAACTCGCACACCGAGACGCATACCGGCCGCCATGGCCTGCCGCCAGAGCCGGTGCTGGTCCTCGAGCCGGTCGCGCTTGCCGCGGGCGAGGTCCGCGAGGTGGACTTCCAGCTCCCGGTGCCCTCGCTCGGTCCGCCCAGCGTGGCGGCGGACGTGTCCGGCGTCGACTGGACCGTCGAGGCCAAGCTGGACGTGGCGGGCGGTCGGGACTCGTTGATCACGGTCCCGGTGCGCGTCCTCCAGCCGGTCGCGCTGCTGCGGGCCGGCGCCGTTCGCGTCGAAGCGTTCGCCCTGTATCCGTCGGTCGACGCGGAGGATCATGGGCTGGCCGCGACGATCGCCCTCGATCCGGTCCCGCTATGCGCCGGCGCACCGTTCACCGGGAGCGTGACCGTGCGCAGCCGCGACGCGCTGCATGTCCGGGGCATCCGGGCGGCGCTCCGGATCACCGCCAAGGCGACAGTCTCGGGCGGCCTCGAGCAGACGATCACGGCGTGGGAAGGAGCGATCGCCGGGCCGGGCACGCTCGAGGGCGACCATGCCTACCCGGTTGCCGGGACCGTCGACCCAGGCGCACCGCCGACGACCGAGCTCCCGCACGGGCGGGTCTCGGTCCGCTTCGAGCTCACCGTCGATCGGCCGTGGGCGCTGGACGCCCACCTGGTGCGGGACGTGGCGCTCGCAACGACCCTCGCGCTCTGAGCGGGGTCAGCCCTCCAGCCGATCGCGTGCCGCAACCAGGGCGGCGGCCACGCGATCGGGCGCCGTGCCGCCGGTGACGTCGGTAGCGGCAAGCGCGCCCTCGATGGTGGCAGCCGAGCGGAGCGCGGCCACGATCCCCTTCTCGCGGGCCAGCTTGCGCGCCACCGCATCGTCGCTGCCGTCGAGCGCGGCCCGGAACGCCTCGTCGGGGAGTGAGGCGAGCGTCGGCTTGTGTTCCGCCTCCGCCCCACCCACCAGCCCGCCCACGATGTGGTGGGCGGCCCGGAACGGGACACCGCGCAGGACGAGGGCATCGGCCAGGGCGGTCGCCGTCGTGTAGCCCTCCTCGGCCGCCGCGTACATCCGGGCCCGGTCGATGGCGAGCGTCTCCACCAGCCCGGCCATGACCGCGAGCGACGATTCGAGCGTGGCGACCGCCGCAAACAGGGCCGGCTTGTCCTCCTGGAGATCGCGCTGGTACGCGAGGGGCAGGCCCTTGAGCAGCGTGAGCTGCGCCGCGACGGCGCCGATGACCGACGCCGTCCGGCCGCGGACAAGCTCCGCAGGATCAGGGTTCTTCTTGTTGGGCATCATCGACGAGCCCGTCGAGAACGCCTCGGCCACCCGAACGAACCCGAACCGCGGGTTCGACCACCAGGTGATCTCCTCGGCGAGACGGCTGAGGTGGACCATCGCCAGCGCGGCCGCCGCCAGCACCTCGACCACGAAGTCGCGGTCCGAGACGGCGTCGAGCGAGTTCGCCGTCACGCCGTCGAAGCCGAGCTCGGCAGCCGTGGTATCGCGGTCGAGCGGGTAGCCGGCGCCGGCCAGCGCTCCGGCACCCAGTGGCGACACATTGAGCCGACGCCGGGCATCGGCGAGCCGCCCGCGGTCGCGGTCGAGCATCTCGACGTAGGCGAGCAGGTGGTGGGCCAGCAGCACCGGCTGGGCAGGCTGGATGTGGGTCATCCCGGGGAGAACCGCGTCGCCGTCCCGCTCGGCCAGGCCAACCAGCGCCCGCTCGAACCCGACGATGGCCGCATCGAGCGCGTCGATGCGGCGGCGCGTCCAGAGCCGCAGATCGGTCACGACCTGGTCGTTGCGGGACCGGCCCGTGTGCAGCTTGCCGCCCACGCTTCCGACCCGCTCGGTCAGCAGCGTCTCGAGGTTCATATGGACGTCCTCGAGATCCGGATCCCAGACGATCAGCCCGGCCTCGACGTCTCGCTGAAGCCCGGCCAGGCCGCCCTCGAGGGCCGCGACCTCATCGGCCGTCAGCAGGCCCGCGCGCCCGAGGCCGCGCACGTGCGCGATCGAGCCCGCCAGGTCGTCGAGCGCCAGCTCGGCATCGATCTCGATCGACCGGGTGAAGTCGGCCATCCGTGCGTCCGGCTCGTCATCGAAGCGGCCGCCCCACATGCGCATCGCCACCCTCCGTGCCCCTGCTCGGGCTCATCGTACCGGCGGCAGCACCCTCAGGCTCGGGGACCGCGACGCCCCCCGGCCCACCAGCGCGATCCGTTGCTGGCCTACATCGCCCGTAGCCGCTCCGCGGCCTCCTCTGCCGTGAGGTCGCGCTGCGGCTCGGCCAGCAGCTCGTAGCCGACCATGAACTTGCGGACGGTCGCCCGCAGGAGAGGCGGGTAGAAATGCGCGTGAGCCTGCCAGTGGTCGGTCGGCGCGCCGTCAAACGGGGCCTGATGCCAGCCCATCGAGTACGGGAACGGGCGCCCGAACAGGGCGTCGTAGCGCCGGGTGAGGTCGCGAAGGGCGGCCGCAAGACCGTCCCGCTGGCCGTCGTCGAGGTCGGTGAGCCGCGCGGCAGGTCCGGTCGGGATGAGCATGGTCTCGAAGGGCCAGGTGGCCCAGAACGGGACCAGGACGAGCCAGCCTGCCGTCTCATTGATCGCGCGCGGCCCGCCGCATTCAGCCTGGGCATAGTCCGCGAGCAGCCTTCGGCCCGTCTTCTCGTGATAGCGGCGCTGGGCGCCGTCCTCCTTCGCCGCCTCGACCGGCAGCGCGTCCCCCGCCCAGATCTGGCCGTGAGGATGGGGGTTGGACGCGCCCATGGCCTCGCCGTGGTTCTCGAACACCTGGACCCACCGGAACCGGCTGCCCAGATCCGTGGTCTCATCGGCCCAGACATCGACGATCCGGCGGATCTCGGGTTCGGTCATGCCGGCCAGCGTCAGGTCGTGACGGGGGGAGAAGCAGACGACCCGGCACGTGCCCCGCGTTCCCTCGGCACGGAACAGGCCGGCCTCGACCCGTGCGTCGGAGCTATCGGGCTGGAGCGCGGCGAAGTCGTTGGTGAACACGAAGGTGGCGTCATAGGCGGGGTTCGCCGCCCCGTTGACGCGCGTGTTGCCCGGGCACAGGTAGCAGTCCTGGTCGTAGGCCGGCCGGCGCTCAGGTGGCTCCGGCTCCTCGGCACCCAGCCACGGCCGCCTCGTTCGGCCGGCCGACACCAGCACCCATTCGTCGGTCAGCGCGTTGTGCCGCCGATGCGGCTCCGCCTCCAGGACCCGGATGGCGTCGTCGGGGCGCCGAACCGCGTCAGTGCGCACGACCGGATGCCCTGCGGCCCGCGACCCCGACACCGATGGGTACGGGCTGCCCATCGCCGTCGGTGGTCGGCGACTCCACCAGGACCAGCTCGCGAACGGCCTCGCCGAGCTGTCGCTGGGCGTCCCGGTCGAGCCCGGCGTCCGTGATCAGCACGTCGGCCTGGTCCAGACGCGCGATGGAGGCAATGCCGATGACCCCCCACTTGCTGTGGTCGGCCATCACGACCAGGCGCCGGCCGGCTTCGATCATGGCCCGGTCCGTCTCGGCCTCGTTCAGGTTCGGGCAGGTGAACCCCGCACGCGCGGCCATGCCGTGCACCCCCATGAACACCAGGTCCAGGTGGACCGAACGGAGCTGGGATACCGCGAACGGGCCGACCAGTGCTTCGGACCGCGTCCGAACGCCGCCGGTGAGGATCACCGTCTGATCGCGACGGCCGGACCGATAGAGAACCTCGGCGACCCGCACCGAGTTGGTGACCACCGTGACTCCCGGAGTCTCGGCAACCTTCGCCGCGAGCACGTGCGTCGTGGTGCCGGCCGAGATGGCAATCGCCATGCCCGGCTCGACCAGATCGGCAGCAGCAGCCGCGATCGCTGCCTTCTCCACCTGCTGGAGCGAGGACTTGGCCACGAACCCCGGCTCATAGGAGGCAAGCCCGGACAGCCCGGTGGCCCCACCGTGAACCTTCTCCACCAGACCCCGATCGTGGAGCACCTCGAGATCTCGCCGAACGGTCATGTCGGACACGGACAGGTCGCGCGCAAGCTCCGTGACCCGGACGGCCCCGGTCTCACGCACGCGGTCGAGGATGAGTGCCTGGCGCTGGCGGGCAAGCATCTTCTTGCGCTCCCACATGACCTGGCATCTTACGGGTGCCGGGACGCCGCCAGATCGGCGGTGCACGCCATCTTCGCTCGTGTCCCCACAAGAAGTCAACGAGATCGCACACGAATGCTCGTTCGAATGCGCGCGAATGCCTTGACATTGCCCGGCAGGGTCGTAACAATCGCACAGTGACCCGAGCCGCCGATGCCTCGCGGGACGGTCATTGAGGAGGATCCAGCATGGCTGATGTCGACGGCCTGCCCCCCATCTCCCGACGGCAGGTGCTCAAGGGCAGCGCCGCCGTGGCGGCGTTGGGAGGCGTTTCCGCGTTCCTGGCAGCCTGCGGCTCAAGCGCGACTCCGTCCCCCGCGTCGCAGGCTCCCCAATCGCAGGCACCCAGCTCGAGTGCCCCCCAGTCGATGGCTCCGGGATCGAGCGCACCGGCGCTGAGCGGCTCGATCTCGCTCGGGTCGAACTACTCCGACCAGGTCCCCAAGGACACCCTCCAAAGCATCGTCGATACATTCACCCAGCAGTCCGGCGTCACGGTCGCGATCAACACCGTCGACCACGGCACCTTCCAGGACCAGATCAGCGCATACCTGCAGGGGACGCCGCAGGACGTGTTCTCCTGGTTCTCCGGCTACCGGATGCGCTTCTTCGCCGCCCAGGGGCTCGCGACGGACATCAGCGACGTCTGGGCGACGGTGGGGGGCAACTACTCCGACGCATTCAAGGTCGGCTCGACCGGCGACGACGGCAAGCAGTACTTCATCCCGATCTACAACTATCCGTGGGCCGTCTTCTATCGCAAGAGCGTGTTCTCGGACAAGGGCTACACCATCCCGACCACCCTTGACGAGTTCAAGACCCTGGCCCAGAAGATGCAGTCTGACGGGCTGATCCCAATGGCCTTCGGGGACAGCGACGGCTGGCCGGCCATGGGCACGTTCGACATCATCAACCTGCGCCAGAACGGCTACGACTTCCACGTCGGCCTGATGGCCGGCAAGGAGAAGTGGACCGACGACCGCACGAAGCAGGTGTTCACCGTCTGGAAGGACCTGCTCCCGTACTACCAGTCGGGCGCCGGTGGCCGCACCTGGCAGGATGCCGCGCAGGCCCTCGTCCAGAAGAAGGCCGGCATGTACCTGCTCGGGATGTTCGTCTCGCAGCAGTTCCAGGAGGCCGGCGACGCCGACCTCGCCGATCTCGACTTCTTCCCGTATCCGAACTTCGGGACACAGTACGACGCCGAGAAGGCGCTCGACGCCCCGATCGACGGCTTCATGATCGCCAAGAACTCGCCGACCCTGGCCGACGACCTCGACGGAGCCAAGGCGTTCCTCGAGTACCTGGCCCAGCCCGCGACGCAGGTCGCCTGGGTCTTGCAGGACAAGGGCAACGTCGCGGCCGCCAAGGACGCCGACACAAGTGGCTACAACCCGCTCCAGAAGAAGGCCGCCGAGCTCATCGGTGGCGCGCAGCGGATCACGCAGTTCCTCGATCGCGACACCAACCCGAACTTCGCCGGGCCGAACGGGATGCAGGCCTTCCTGCTCGACTTCATCGCGAAGCCCGACCAGGACCTGGACGCCTTCCTCGGGAAGATCCAGAGCTTCTGGGACACGCTCTAGGACCGGATGACTGCCTCGGTACACTGGGTGGACCGTGGCTGATCGAGGTAGCGAGCCCCCCGCCCCCGCCCTCGCCGGCAGCGCCGGTGGGACGGGGGCGACTGCCGTCGGCGGGCGGGTCCGTCGTCGCTACAGCCTGCTGACGCGCTGGGACAAGATCGTTCTGGCGCTGATGGTCGGCATCCCGCTGCTGTTCGACCTCGCCCTCATCTGGGGCCCGACGGTTGTCTCCTTCCTGATCTCGTTCACAAACTGGAACGGGATCGGCAGCCCGTTCGACGCCAAGGTCATCGGCCTCGCGAACTACGACAACCTGTTCACCGCCTACCCGTTCTTCTGGCCCGCCCTCCAGCACAACATCATCTGGCTGTGCTGGCTGATGTTCATCGCCACGCCGTTCGGGATGTTCATGGCCGTGCTGCTCGACCGGCAGCTTCGCGGCAGCACGTTCTACCAGACGACGTTCTACATGCCTGTCGTGCTGTCGCTGGCGGTGATCGGGATCATCTGGAAGCTGCAGTACGCACCCGAGCAGGGGTTCATCAACAACCTGCTGGGCCGGACGTCGAACACCAACGAGATCGACTGGCTCGGCGACCCGAGCCTCAACCTCTGGGCGGTGCTCGTCGCCACCAGCTGGCGGCACGTCGGCTACATCATGGTCATCTACCTCGCCGGGCTGAAGGCGTTTGACCCGTCGCTCCGCGAGGCAGCCAAGGTGGACGGCGCCAACGAGCGTCAGATCTTCTTCCGCGTCGTGTTCCCGGCGATGATGCCGATCAACATCGTGATCGTCGTGATCACCACGATCGAGGCCCTTCGGGCGTTCGACATCGCGTACATCATCAATCGCGGCAAGAACGGCCTGGAGCTGCTATCCACCCTGATCACGAACAACGGGATCAGCGAGTCGAACCGGCTGGGCTTCGCATCGGCGATCGCCGTGGTGCTCCTCATGATCTCGCTGGGCCCGATCATCGCGTTCCTGGTCCGCATGCTCAGGGAAGATCAAAGGTGACGGCCGCGACGATGGCCACGGGCCAGGCGACAGCGGCGAGCCGGGCGCAGCGGCGCCGCAACCGCCTGCGCCGTGCGGCCCTGTACGCGTTCCTGACCAGCATGGCCGTCGTCTGGCTGTTCCCGCTCGTCTGGGCGGTCTACACCGCCCTGCGCCCCTTCTCAGATACACAGCAACGCGGCTACATCTCGCTGCCGGGGGTGCTGACGCTCGACAACTTCATCAACGCCTGGAACCAGGCGCAGATCCCCCACGCGTACTTCAACACGCTGATCGTCGCGGTCCCTGGCGTGATCGTGACGCTGATCGTCGCGTCCATGGTCGCGTTCGCGGTCTCGAAGTTCAGCTGGCGCTTCAATCTCGTGGTGCTGCTGGTCTTCACGGCCGGCAATCTGCTGCCCCAGCAGGTGCTCATCGTCCCGTTGTTCAAGCTCTACGTCGCGCTCTCGGGGATCCCCGAGCCGCTCAGCGACAACGGCCTGCTGTACGACCAGTACTTCGGCATCATCCTCATCAACATCGTGTTCCAGATGGGCTTCGTCACGTTCGTGCTCAGCAACTACATGAAGACGCTGTCCAAGGAGCTGACCGAAGCGGCGCTGGTGGACGGAGCGAGCGTGCTCCGGATCTGGGCCTCGGTGATCATGCCCCTCTGCCGGCCGGCGATCGCCGCGCTGGCAACATTGGAGTTCACGTTCATCTACAACGACTTCTTCTGGCCGTTGATGCTGATGAGCCACGGCAACCGACGCCCGATCACGGCGTACCTCAACAACCTCCAGGGCCAGTTCTTCACCGACATCAACCTGCTGACCGCCGGCGCCCTGCTCGCGGCCATCCCCACGATCCTCGTGTTCATGGCCCTCCAGCGGCAGTTCGTCAGCGGCCTGACCCTGGGCTCGAGCAAGGGGTGACGGGGGCCCGTCCGACCATGAAACGACACTGGCCATGGCCCGGTGTCATCACGCATCCAGGAGGCCCTTCCCGATGACGCCTCCGCCGTGGGCCGACCCGGAGCTCACGTCCCGGGGCCGGCTGCCGATGCATGCCGTGCCGCACGACGAGCGGCTCGAGCTCGACGGCACTTGGCGGTTCCAGCTCCTCCACCGGCCGAACGACGCGCCATTCGACGACGCCTGGCGTGAGATCGCGGTCCCCGGCTGCTGGACGATGCAGGACACGTGGGACCGGCCGATCTACCTCAACGTCCGGATGCCGTTCCCGAATCGGCCGCCGCAGCCGCCCGAGGACAACCCGACCGGTGTCTACGAGCGCTCGTTCCAGGTGCCGGCGGCGTGGACCGGCCGGCGGGCGGTGCTCCACGTCGGCGCGGCCGAGAGCGTGTTGCTGGTCGAGCTCAACGGCCGGAACGTCGGCATCAGCAAGGACTCGCATCTGGCCGCGGAGTTCGACGTCACGCCCTACCTGCGGTCCGGTGTCAACGACCTGCGCCTGACGGTGGTCAAATGGTCCGACGCCTCGTTCATCGAGGACCAGGACCAGTGGTGGCACGGCGGGGTCACCCGATCGGTGTCCCTGTACGCCACCGGTCTCGTGCACCTGGCCGGGCTCCGGATCGATGCCGGGCTGGACGAGGACCTCTCGACCGGGACCCTCGAGCTCGAGGCCGAGCTGGGCTGGCCCGACGGGTCGGCGCTCGAACCCGGCTGGCGGGTCGAGGCGGCGATCGAGGGCGTCGAGGAACCGCTCACCTGCGTCGTCCCGAACACGCCCGGGGCCGACCACGGGCCAGGTGCGTTCGTGGTGCCGGGGCCGCCACGCCGGGGGATCCTCGACCTGCAGAGCCTGAACGCGTCGGGCACGCTGACCGACCCCGAGGACCGGGCGCGATGGGCGGATGCCGAGCCCGTCGTCAGGCCACCGCGCATCGGGCGGGTCCGGCTTGCCGCGCGCGTCCCGGGCGTCACGCCCTGGTCCTCGGAGGTGCCCGCGCTGCGGACGGTCAGCGTCGAGCTCCGTGACCCTGGGGGGGACGTGGTCGAGCGGGTCGAGCGCCGGATCGGCTTCCGGCGGGTCGAGGTCCGCGGCACGGAGCTGCTGGTGAACGGCCGGGCGATCCTCGTCCGCGGCGTCAACCGTCACGACTTCGACCCCCGGACCGGACGGGTGGTCAGCGTGGACGACCTGCGCGCGGACGTGGTGGCGATGAAGCGCTGGGGGTTCAACGCGCTGCGGACGTCGCACTATCCGAACGATCCGCGCCTGCTCGACCTGTGCGACGAGCTGGGGCTGTGCGTGATCGACGAGGCCGACATCGAGTCCCACGGCTGGTACGAGGACGTGTGCCGCGATCCGCGCTACCGCTCGGCGTTCCTGGATCGGGTGGCCCGCATGGTCGAGCGAGACCGGCATCACCCCTCGATCATCGCCTGGTCGCTGGGCAACGAGTCGGGCCACGGGCCCAACCACGACGCCGCCGCCGGCTGGGTCCGCGAGGCAGACCCGTCGCGGCCCCTCCACTACGAGGGCGCGATCCGGTTCGACTGGTCGAGCGATCAGCACGTCAGCGACATCACGGCGCCGATGTACCCCCCGATCGCCGCGATCGTCGCCCACGCGCGCTCGGGCGGTCAGCGCCACCCGCTGATCATGTGCGAGTTCAGCCACGCGATGGGCAACAGCAACGGGACGCTGGCCGAGTACTGGGATGCGATCGAGGCGACGCCCGGGCTGCAGGGCGGGTTCATCTGGGAGTGGCGCGACCACGGCCTCGAGCAGCGGCTGCCCGACGGGACGATCCGCCACGCGTACGGGGGCGACTTCGGCGACGAGCCCAACGACGGCGTGTTCTGCATCGACGGCATCACGTTCCCCGACCGCAGCCCGAAGCCGGCGGTGTTCGAGCACATGTACCTTGCGTCCCCGGTGCGGGTGGCGGCGGACCGGACGGCGATCGCGGCGGCGCGCCAGGGCCGGCTGACCCTCGAGAACCGGGGAGAGTTCCGGGGCACGGCCTGGCTGCGCGCCGAGTGGGAGCTATCGCTCGATGGTGAGCCTGTCGGCGGAGGTGACCTGCCCCTGCCGGCGATCGCGCCCGGCACGTCTGCGGAGGTGCGGATCCCCGGGTTGGATGGATCCGTTCTGCCAGCCGGCGATCGCGGTGAGCGCTGGCTCACGCTCCGATTCCTGACGGCCGAGGCCTCGCCGTGGGCACCGGCCGGATACGAGATCGGCTGGGCGCAGGTGCCGCTCGACGATCCGGATGCGGCGCACGGCGGTCCTCACACCGCCCACGACAATGCCGCCACGGCGGCTGATTGGACCGGCGACGTCCGCCTGGACGATGAGGGGCGACTCCTCCACCCCGCGTTCGCGACGCCGCCGGTCCTGTCCCTGTGGCGCGCCCCGACCGACAACGACCGGATCGGCGGCATGGCCGGCCGCTGGGACGGCTGGGGGCTTGCGACGCTTCGCCGCCGGCTGGACGCCATCGAGCGGGCGGGCGACGCCGTGACCGTCCGGGCGACCTGGACGACCGCGACCGGAATCGAGGTTGCCCACACCCAGCGGCTGTCGGCCGCGCCCGACGGCCGGATCCGGGTCGAGGAGACCGTCGAGGTGCCGCCGTCCCTCATGGACCTGCCGCGGGTCGGGACGGTGCTCGAGCTCAAGCCGAGCCACGAGACAGTGGACTGGTTCGGACGCGGCGCGCACGAGACCTACCCTGACCGACGGCGCGGCGGCCGGATCGGCCGCTGGTCATCGACCGTCACCGCGCAGCTCGTGCCCTATGTCCGCCCGCAGGAGAGCGGCGGCCACGCGGACACGCGCTGGTTCCGGGTGTCCTGCCCGGACGGTGCGGTCCGGGTTGACCTCGACCGGCCCCGGCAGGTGTCCATCCTGCATGTCCACGCGCACGACCTCGACGCGGCCACCCACGACGTCGAGCTCCGCCCGCGCGCCGAGACCATCGTCACCCTCGACGCCGCGCATCGCGGCGTGGGAACCGCGAGCTGCGGGCCCGACACGCTGCCCGCATACGTGCTCGGGCCGGGTACGTACCGGTGGACCTGGGTGCTCACAACCGAGGAGCCTGCGTCGTGACGATCCGCTGGGACGCCGCAGCCCGCGAATGGCAGCTCGCCAACGGCCGCATCGGCTGGGCGATGCGTGTGCTCGAGAACGGCTGGCTCGGCCACCTGCACGCGGGCGCCCCGCTGCGCGGTGACGGCTCGCTCCGCCACCTCGGACCGGCCGAGTTCACCGGTTACTCGAACCGCGTCGGCGAGCCGGTCGCGCTCGAGGTCCCGGTGCCGGGCGTGGGCGACTTCCGCGTCCCGGCGCTGGTCGTCGAGGGCCCCGACGGCTCCACGGTCCTCGACCTGCGCTATGCCGGCCATCGCATCGAGCCCGGCAAGCCGGAGCTGCCTGGCCTGCCGTCGACCTACGCGGAGGACCCGTCCGAGGCCGAGACGCTCGAGATCGACCTCGCCGATGACCCGACCGGGCTGCGGGTCACGCTCCGGACCACCCTGTTCGCGGACCGGCCCGTGGTCGCCCGCTCGACGACCCTGACCAACACGGGCAAGGCGTCGCTGACGGTCCGGTGCGCCATGAGCGCGGTCCTCGATCTCCCGGACGCCGCCTGGCACCTGGTCACCACCAGCGGGATCTGGGCCCGGGAGCGCCACGTCCATGACCGGGCCCTCGTCCCGGGCTGTCAGGCGGTCGGGAGCCTTCGCGGCGCGTCGGGCCTGGAGCACAACCCGCTGCTCGTCCTGCGCCGCGAGCACACCACGGAGGCAACCGGCGAGGCGCTGGCTCTGTCCCTGGTCTATTCCGGCAACTTCCTGGCCGAGGCTGAGGTCGATCCGTTCGGCACGACGCGGCTGCGTATCGGCATCCACCCGCAGACCTTCGCCTGGCGGCTCGAGCCGGGCGCGTCTTTCACCACGCCGGAGGCGGTGGTCGTCTGGTCCGCTGACGGGCTGGGCGGCCTGTCCGATGCGTTCCACGGTCTGTACCGCGAGCGACTCGCCCGCGGCCGGTGGCGCGACCGGGCCCGGCCGGTGGTGCTCAACAACTGGGAGGCGACCTACTTCGACTTCGACCACGATCGGCTGGTCGGGATCGCGGCCAGGGCCCGGGATCTCGGCGTCGAGCTGTTCGTGCTCGACGACGGCTGGTTCGGCAGGCGCGACCTCGACAACTCGTCGCTGGGTGACTGGGTCGTCGACCGGCGCAAGCTCCCGGGAGGCCTCGAGGCGCTGGTGCGCGACGTCCGGGCGCTGGGGCTCGAGTTCGGGCTGTGGATCGAGCCCGAGATGGTCAATCCCGACAGTGACCTGTTCCGTGCTCATCCGGAGTGGGCGATCGGGGTGCCGGGCCGGCCGCGGACGGAGAGCCGGCAGCAGCTCGTGCTCGACTTCTCGCGGCCCGAGGTCGTGGACCACATCGCGGACGCGCTGATCGCGGTGCTGTCGAGTGCTCCGATCGACTACGTCAAGTGGGACATGAACCGCAACATCACCGAGCCGTGGACACCGTCGCTGCCCGCCGACCGGCAGGGCGAGTTCTTCCACCGCTACATCCTGGGCGTGTACGAGCTGTACCGGCGCCTGACGACCCGGTTCCCGGACATCCTGTTCGAGTCATGCGCCTCGGGCGGCGGCCGGTTCGACCCGGGGCTGCTCGCATTCGCACCCCAGGCCTGGACGAGCGACGACACCGACGCCGTCGAGCGGCTCGCGATCCAGTCGGGCACGTCGCTCGCCTACCCGATCTCCTCCATGGCAGCGCACGTGTCGGCCGTGCCCAACCACCAGACGGGCCGGATCACGCCGCTGGCGACGCGCGCAGCGGTCGCGATGTTCGGCGTGTTCGGATACGAGCTGGATCCGACCGCGATGAGCGACGAGGAGCAGGCGGCCGTCAGGCGGCAGATCGCGTGGTACACGGAGCGTCGCGAGCTGATCCAGAGGGGCCGGTTCCTTCGGCTGCGGAGCCCGTTCGAGGGCGACGGCAACGAGACCGCCTGGATGGTGGTCGACGCGGACGCCGGTCACGCCATCGTGGGCCACTACCGGGTGCTCGCCCACCCGATGCCGGTGCGCAACCGGCTCCGGCTGCGCGGGCTGGACCCGGCCGCGACCTACCGGGTGACGTCGTGGGGCTCGGACTTCTCTGGGCCCGGCCCCGCGATCGAGCGGGCCGGTGACGAGCTGATGGCCGTCGGGATCGGGATCCACCCGCCCGACCCGCTGCCCGAGGGCACCGAGTTCGACGGCATCCGCCTGATCTACGGCGACTTTCACGCCCGGCTGCTGGACCTCGTCCGCAACTGACAACCGGTCCTTCGACGTCGCCGGCGAGGTTCCACGCCGGCTGGGCTCGACGCCCGCGAGGTTCCACGCCGGCTGCGCGCGCGCTCGACCGGCTACGGCCCCGCGCAGCCGTTCGTGACCGTGCCCGGCGCCACCACCGGCCCGAGCTCGAACTGCCCGCCACTCGCCAGGGCCACGAACGTCGCCCGGAGCGCCGGATCGGCCATGATCCGCCAGTCCACGACGGCATTCACCTCGGTCTCGGTCTTGCGCCACTCGAACCAGTTGACCATCCGCAGCAGCGGGAGGCGCGTCTGCGTGTCGGCCGCGAACACCTGGTCGAGCCAGGCGGTCTTGATGGCCGATTCCGTCGCGCCGCCGCCGCCGGGACGGTAGAAGGCCGCGGTCTCGATGATCGCCAGCGGCTTGTCGTATCGGACGGCGTAGTCGTCGTAGAAGCTGGGGGTCGAGCCCGCGCCGGTCATCAGCGTGGCGAACGTGCCGTTCGGTGGCAGCTCGTTCTCACCCCACGGGTACTCGAGGCCCCAGAAGTAGAGGCTCATGCCGACCCAGTCGACGGCATCCGCTCCCGGCCAGTACGGCGCGTACGGGTCGTCGGCCGCGGTCACGGCGCCGTCGCCGTTCGTGTCGAGCGCCGCGGCGGCAGCGCTGCCCGCGGGGGCCTCGTACTGCCCGCCGGCGTACGGGTAGCCGTCGCCCTGGTTGGGCGCCCAGGCCATCGCGGCGGTCGAGGCGTCGCGATGGACCGCATCGGCGACGGTCCGGAACGCGGGGATGTACGCGGCCGGGTCCTGGCCCCACGGGTACCAGGTGCCGTTCATCTCGTGGGCGAATCGGACCAACGTCGGCACGCCCTCGGCGCCATAGCGTGCGAGCCGCTGCGCCACGGCCTGTGCCGCGTCCGCGGTCACGGTGGCCAGACCGCCCCACGGCTGGAGCGTGACCACGAGCAGGGCGCCGGCGTCGCGAGCCTGCCCGGCTGCCGCGTCGAGGTTCGTCTGGTCGTCGGCGGTGAGCGGGAACGACACGAAGCTCACCACATCGGCAGGCGGCTGTCCCAGAAGCGCGGTCGCGTCGGCGACGGTCTGCGAGGCCCAGTCGAGGTTCAGGCCCACCCACGTGCCCGACGGCGGGCCATGGCGCGCAAGATCGCCCAGGATGGCAGGCGGCGAGGCCGGCACGCACGTTCCGACGGGCGCCTCGGACGTGGTGGCTGGTGTCGAAAGCGTGGTCGCGGTCGCCGCCGGCTCAGAAGCCGTCGCGGCAGGGGCCGCGGGCAACGCGGCCGCCGGGGAACCGGTGCATGCCGCCAGGACGGAGGCCAGGCCGACGGCGGCCCACGCGAGCCGCGCGCGGCCCGAACGCCCCGGCATGCGCGTCAGAGCCGGGCCGCCATGAGCTCGCCCCGCCCGATCGGGACCACCAGGCCGGTGAGCCTCGGGTCCGCCAGGGCAGCCGATCGGAAGCCGGCGAGGTCCGCCTCGTGGCTGATCAGGTTGTCCGCCACGAGCAGCCCGCCGGGACGGAGCGCGACGATCGCGGGCTCCAGCATCCGCAGGTAGTCATCCTTCTCCGAATCGATGAACACGAGGTCGGCGGTCCCGGCGAAGCCCCCCAGCCCGGCCGCCCCGTCGGTCGTTCGTTGCTCGACCCGGTCCCCCACCCCGGCCTCGGCGAAGCTGGACCGCGCGCGATCGATCTTGGCTGGGTCGATCTCGAACGTGACCACTCGACCGCCCGTCTGCCGCGCTCCCGACGCGAGCCACAGCGTCGAGTAGCCGCCGCTGGTCCCGATCTCGACGATCGTCCTTGCCCCGGTGCCCACCACGAGGGTCAGCAGGAACTGTCCAACGTCGGGTGAGATCGAGCGCAGCCGACGCGACTGCGGGGTGCCATCGACGCGATCCTGCGCGTCCTCCGCCTCGAGCGCCGCCATCGCGGCGCGGACCTTGGTCGGAACGAGATCCATGGGATCCTCCTGGGAGCCCCCCGGGGCGGGGGCGCGAACGAAGCATGCCACCCCCGCGTCAGGCGAGCCGGCGTGCGCCTGCCGACGCCTCGACCGCGAACACCCGCGG
>Ga0315540_10001124_pt1 | contig 15305 bp, 18 predicted proteins | sample SalMarSW160110MG_FD_203677 | JGI IMG/M metagenome (GOLD analysis project Ga0315540, IMG submission 203677) | Salt marsh sediment microbial communities from the Plum Island Ecosystem LTER, Massachusetts, United States - Salt Marsh Sediment SW1601-10 ... | reverse complement strand
CACCAGCTCGATCTCGTAGGTGCCGGCCATGTCCACGCTGAACGAGGGCAGGATCGCCTCCGGATCGTCCAGGGCCGCCGTGGAGCCCGCCGGGGCGTCCACGATGGACCAGGAGAAGGCCAGGGCATCGCCGTCCACGTCGGACGACTTCGAGCCGTCCAGGGTCACGGTGTCGCCGACGAAGGCCGTGCGGTCGTCGCCGGCGTTCGCCACGGGGGCGGAGTTCAACGTGGTGAGCTGGACGGTGGCCGGGGCGCTGGTGGCCAGGCCGTCGTCCACCACCAGGGTGAGGACCCAGGTACCGGGCCGGTCGAGGGCAAAGGTCGGGTTCACGGCGGTCGGGTCGGACGGCACCGAGGTGCTGCCGGCCGGGGCGGAGTCCACGGTCCAGGAGAACGCCAGGGGGTCGCCGTCGGCGTCGGTGGAGGCGGAGCCGTCCAGGGTGATCACGTCGCCCACGAAGCCCGTCTGGTCGGCGCCCGCGTCGGCCACCGGGGCCCGGTTGCCCGGGTCCTCGGCCACGGCCGGCATGGCCTCCAGGTGCCAGCGGATGGGGCCGCGCCGATGCGCCAGGAAGCGCAGCTCGGCGTTGGGGGTGGTGTCGCCGGGGGCCCAGGTGCCGGAGCGCATCAGGCACAGGAACGGCTCGCCGGTGGGCAGGTAGCCGCACGGCCGGTGCAGCCGGTTGTGGCGGCCCATGCGGTCGATCACCAGGATCACCGGGCCCTCCCAGGCGGTGGCGCCGGTGTTGGTGGCGCTCACCCGCAGGACGCCGCGGTCGTGGCCGCGGTGGCCGTGCCGGTGGTCGCCGTCGTCGCGGACCCGGTGGTGGCGCCGGACCTGGAACGAGACCTCGTAGTCCCCGCGCGGGACGGTCTCGCCGCCTACGAAGGCGAAGGCGTCGCGGTGCCGGTGGCCGCGCCGGGCGTCGCCGTGATGGCCATGGCGGCCCCGGTCGTCGTGCCGGGCGACGTGGTGCGAGAGGCCGTGGCCAAAGGCCCGGGCGTCGTGCCGGTCGTTCTTCCTGGAATGGGCTTCGGCGGAGGGGGTCCCGAGGGGTCCCGGCGCCATCACCAAAAACGCCGTCGCGAGTGCGATCGCCCACCCCCCCGGGTGTCGCCTCGCGGCATATTGCCACGAGTGCGTCATAGCCATCACAGCCTCCGGGCCTTCTTCTCGGCGCTCGGAAAGGGACACTTTAGGACAAATTTGAAAAACGGCCCCGGATATACGGAAAATCAAGGGCTTTCAACCTGAGCCGGACCGGGGGGAAAGCCCTCCAGGAGGCGCCGGACGGAACGCAGGACGTTGGAGCGGGCCCGTTCCCGGTCGTCCTCCACCCCCTCCGCCGTGCCTTCCCAGACAGCGCGGCCGGCCCGGTCCTCCACGACAATGGACAGGCGCCCCTCCCGCACGGTCGCCAGCTCCAGGTGACGGGCCGCGTGGAGGGGGGTCAGGACGTACTCGCGCACCACGGTCCGCTCGTGAATCTCGCCCCGCCAGCGCACCCGCAGGTCGGCCGCCTCTGGGGGGACGGGGGTCAGCCCCCGCCGCTCCAGGGTCTCCGCGATCTCACCGGCCAGCCGCGCGTCGGACGTGCCCTCGATCCCCTCCCCACCGGTCACGGCGAAGGTCCGGAAGGCGGCGAAGTCCACCCCCGGGTCGAACGCCACCCGCACGGGCGCCGTGGCGCAGGCGGACGCGGCGGCCGCGAGGAGCAACCCCAGCAGGCGCCCCGCGGAAGCACACGGGAGGCGACGGAAGTCCTTGTCGCGGGAGCGCGCCATGCCCCATTATGGTGTCTCCGGGGATGCCTACCGCAGGAGGAGACCCATGGCCGCGAAGAAGCCGTTTCTGACCGACGTCAAGACCCTGCGCGCCCGCGCCCGCAAGCACATCGAGCAGGGCGCCGTGACCGACGGCTACGGGGCCGACCGCAAGACGGTCGTCAAGCTTCTGAACGAGGCCCTCGCCACCGAGATCATCTGCGTCCTGCGCTACAAGCGCCACTACTTCATGGCCGACGGCCTGAACGCCAACAACGCCGCGGCCGAGTTCCTCCAGCACGCGAACGAGGAGCAGCAGCACGCCGACCAGATCGCCGGCCGCATCGTCCAGCTGGGCGGCGAGCCCGACTTCTCCCCGGACGGCCTCGCCACCCGCAGCCACGCCGAGTACGTGGAGGGGACGTCCCTGGTGGACATGATCAAGGAAGACCTGGTCGCCGAGCGCATCGCCATCGACAGCTACCGGGAGATGATCGCCTACCTGGGCACGGGCGACTCCACCAGCCGCCGCATGCTCGAGGACATCCTGGCCGTGGAGGAGGAGCACGCCGACGACTTGGCGAGCCTCTTGGCCGAGCTGAACTGCTAGCCGGCGTTTCTCAGGGAAATACGGCGCTCGACACGGCGAAGCCGAAGCCGCCGACGATCGTCACGATCCCCACCAACATCAGAACCACGGTCGCCACGGCGAGGCCCTTCCTGCCCTCGTGGTCGGCGCCCGCGCCCTTGTCCGAGGCCCGCCCCGCCAGGGCGGCGAGGCCGCAGATGCCCGCCCCGCCCGCCATGATGGTCATGCCGACGTGGACCCGCGTCATCGGGCCCCGCCCGCGCAGGCGGTCGCCGGTTCTGCATGCAGCGTTTCCAGATGCTCCCGTATCCGGTCCCGCGCCTGCCGGAAGCGGGCCAGCATCTCCTCCCGCGGAAGCGGCTCGCCCTTGGCCGCCGGGTCGTCGATGGGCCAGTGCAGCCGGTGGACGTTTCCGGGGAACACCGGACAGACCTCCTCGGCGCAGAGGGTCACCACCAGGTCCAGGCCCGTGGGGTCGATGCCGGCCACCGACTTGGACGACCGGCCTGAGATGTCGATGCCCACCTCGTCCATCACCTCCACGGCATAGGGGTTGAGCGCGGTCGGCTCCGAGCCGGCGCTCTCCACGGTCACCGCCGGCCCCAGCAGGTGGCGGGCCAGCCCCTCGGCCATCTGGCTGCGGGCGGAGTTGGCCACGCGGAGGAACAGTATGCGCTTCACAACGCCCGTTGTGCGCGGGCCGCCCGGACGACGGCCGGGTACCGCTCGTACCATGCCTTGGTCCGACCCACGATCCACACCACCGAGAGCATCACCGGCACCTCCACCAGCACGCCGACCACGGTGGCCAGGGCCGCGCCGGACTCGAAGCCGAACAGGCTGATGGCCGCCGCCACCGCCAGCTCGAAAAAGTTGCTGGCCCCGATCAGGGCCGACGGCCCGGCCACGCGGTGGGCCACCCCGAACTGCCGGTTGAGCAGGTAGGCCAAGCCCGCGTTGAAGTAGACCTGGATCAGGATCGGCACCGCCAGCAGGGCGATCACCGCCGGTTGGCCGATGATCTGCTCGCCTTGAAAGCCGAACAGCAGTACCAGCGTGGCCAGCAGGGCGACCAGAGAAACCGGGTGCAGGGCGGCGAGCACGTGCGCCAGGCGGGATTCACCACCCGTCGTCAGAAGGCGGCGCCGCAGCGCCTGGGCCACCAGCACGGGCACCACCACATAGAGAACCACGGACAGGAGCAACGTGTTCCACGGCACCGTGATGGCCGAGATGCCCAGCAGCGCCCCCACCACCGGGGCGAAGGCGAACACCATGATGACGTCGTTGAGGGCCACCTGACTGAGGGTGAAGTGGGGCTCGCCGTCGCACAGGTTGCTCCACACGAACACCATCGCCGTGCACGGCGCCGCCGCCAGGATGATCAGTCCGGCGATGTAGGAATCGATCTGCTCCGCCGGCAGGTACGGGGCGAACAGGGAGCCGATGAACCACCAGCCCAGCACCGCCATGGAAAACGGCTTGACCGCCCAATTGACGAACACCGTCACCCCCACGCCCTTCCAGTGTTCCCGCACTTGGTGCAGGGCGCCGAAGTCGATTTTCAGCAGCATGGGGATGATCATCAGCCAGATCAACACCGCCACCGGGAGGTTCACCTGTGCAACCTCCATGGACCCGATCGCCTGGAACGGTACCGGAAGGTAATGCCCCAGCGCGATGCCCGCCACGATGCACAGGGCGACCCACAGGGTCAGGTAGCGTTCGAACAGCCCCATGGCCGGTTTCTCCGTTGTTTCCGTGGAGCCTGCACTCATGTCCGTCGGTTCTTTCTTCATTTAGAAAAGCCTGGTCGGATCAACCCACGACCCGATGCTCGGGCCCTTCCGCGTCGTCACCATCACAAGGCGCGATGCCGCATGCCTCCGGCTGCCCCTGGCAGCAATTCTCCGTCAGGAAGTCCACCAACGCCTGCATCCGATCGAAGTCGGCGGCATAGATGATCGAGCGGCTCTCCCGGCGGGACGTGATCAGTCCCGCCCGGCTCAACTGGGACAGATGAAACGACATGGTGGCGGCGGGGACCTTGAGCCGGCGGGCGATGGCACCGGCGGCCAGGCCCTCCGGTCCCTGCCGGACCAGCAGCCGGAAGACCGCCAAGCGTGACTCCTGGGCCAGGGCGCCCAGGGCGTTGAGTGCGGATGACGATTTCATTTTTCCATTAACATCGAATTGTCATGCGCTTGTCAACCGGATCGTCAGCGCGAACGGCCCGGACCGCGGGCCGGCCGGAACGAGACCCGCGAGGGGGGAAGCCATGCAGGACGCTTGGGTGCCGGGTGGGCGCTGTTGGTCCTGGCCCGAGGCGATCCGCACGCAATCCTGACACGGACCTCACGGGAACCGTACCGAAGCTGCCGATATATAGGGGTGAAGCGGTCCGGGAGGACCCGGCCGCAGCGGAACACGAACGGAGAGGAATCGCATGGAAACCGGCATGGGCAGTCTCGAGGGGTGGCTCTTCTTCGCCGCCGTCGCGGGGCTGTTCGCATGGGGCATTCGGCTCGGAATCGCCGGGCTGATGGCCCCCCACATGGCCCACGGCCGCTACGGCCACCGGCCCGGCGCGCCGGCCGCGTACGACTGGCGCTGGATCGAGCAAAAGCGCGACCTGTACCGGGTGGCGTAGGCCCCTTACCTCTTAAAAGAGCGGCGCCCCCCGGGCCGGCTCGTTTGGGCCGGCCCTTTTTGTGTCCGCGCGGCGCCCGCGCCGTTTCTGGTATAAGAACGCGAACGCTTTCGTCCCGGCCGCGCCCGCCCCGGCGGCCCGTCCTTCGCCCTGACCCGCCCGCCCCCTGGCGCGGGCGCGAGAGGGTTGTGCATGAACCCGTCGTCCATGGACTGGAAGAACGCCCTCGTGGACACCTACACGGGGCTCATAACCCAACTCGTCCAGCTCACGCCCCGCCTGCTGGGCGCTATCGGCCTGCTTCTGGCGGGCTGGCTGGTGGCGACCCTGGCGCGGGCCGCCACGGTGCGGCTGCTCGCCGGGTTTGATTGGCTCCTGGCGCTCACCACCCGCTGGGCCGGCCCCGGCGGCGAGCAGGTCCGGCGGTCCTACGCGCGCATGATCGGCACCCTCGTCTGGTGGGCGGTGCTGGCATTCTTCGCGGCCGCGGCGGTCCACACCCTGGGCTCGCCCGTGTTCTCCGGGTGGATGGACCGCTTCGCGGCCTACCTGCCGCGCCTCTTCGCCGGGCTCTTGATCCTGCTGGCAGGCGCCCTGGTGGCCCGGGCGGTGCGGCCCGTGACCGCCGCGGCCGCCGCCTCCGCGGGCCTGGCCGGGGGCGAGGCCCTGGCGCGGGCGGCCCAGGCCGCGATCCTGGTGGCCGCCACCATCGTCGGCGCGGAGCAGATCGGCATCCACGTGGAGTTCCTCACGGTCGTCCTGCCGGTCGTCGTGGGCGTGCTCCTGATGGGCGGAGCACTCGCCTTCGGCCTGGGGGCCAGGGACTTCGTGGCCAACGTGGTGGGCGCCCGCGACGCCCGCCGGACGCTCGTCCCGGGCGCCCACCTGCGCATCGGCGACGTGCGCGGCGAGGTGTTGGAGATCACCCAGACCGCCGTCGTCCTGGACACCACCGAGGGCCGTGCCGTCGTCCCTGCGCGCCGCATGCAGGAGGAGGTGACCGTGTTCCTGCCCGATCCGGCGGTGCCCGGACGGACGGAGGGTGAAGGGCCCGATCGTGCCGCCCCGGGGACCGACCGCCCAGCGGGTGGGCCCGATCATGGCGGATGAACGCATCGAGCTGGCGGTGGGCTTCATCCGCGCCTATCCCGATTCCGCCGCCGCCGTCCTGGAGGGGGTGGCGCCGGAGGCCGTGGGGGCGTTCCTGGGTGGCATCCCACGTCCGGTGGCGGCCCTCGCCCTGGGCCACATGCTGCCGGGCCATGCCGCCCGCGCCTTAAGCGCCATGGACACGGACACGGCCGCCGCGCTCGCGGGCGACCTGCCGGCCGCCTCGGCGGCCGCGATCCTGCGCCACGTGGCCCGGGAGGCCCGCGCCGCCCTGCTGGACCGCATGCCCGCCCGCGCCCAGGCCGCCTGCACCCTGCTGCTCACCTTCGCTCGCGACCAGGTGGGCGCCTGGATGGAGCCCGAGGTCGTCACCGTCACCGCCGACGCCACCGCGGGCGACGCCCGCCGCCAGCTGCGGGGTCAGGCCCGGGCGTTCCTCACCGAGCCGGTCCTCGTGGTGGACCGGGACCGCGTGGTGACCGGCGCCGTCCCGCTGTCCGCCCTGGTCGGCACGGCCGCGCGCCTGGGATTGGCCGCCGCCCGGGCCGACGGGCCCCCCGCCGTGCGCGGCCGCACCGCCGTCGCGGCCGCCGCCCGCCACCCGGGTTGGCAAAGCCACGACGTGCTCGTCGTCGCCGACCGCCACGGGAAGCTGATCGGCGTCCTGCGCCACCGCGACCTGCGCCGCGCCCTGGGGGAGAATCGTCCCGCCCCGGCCCCCGAGGGTGCCCCGGCCGGGACGGGTCTGCTGGAGGCGTACGGCGCGGCGTTTCTCGCACTGGCCGATCTGATGGGCCCGGGCCCGGAAGCGGGGCCAGCCCCGTGAGCGCCGCCGATGCCACCACGACCCTGGACGCCCTGAACCGGGCGTTCTTCCTCAACCACCCCCGGGCCGCGGCCCGCCGCCTGGAGGGCCTGAGTCCCGCCCAGGCCGCGGTGCTCCTCGCGGCCCACGAGCCGGCCCTCATGCAGCCGGTCTGGGCCGCCCTGGTACCCGGCGCGGCGGACGCCATCCTGGCCGAGCTGCCGGACGATTTGGCCCTGCGCATGCTCTTGGGCATGGACCTGGGGCCCGCCGCCGCCCTCCTGGGACGCCTGGACGAGGACCGGCGCGAGACCCTGCTGGGGGCCATGGACCCGGGGCTCGCCGGGGAGCTGCGGGAGCTGACCTCTTACCCCGTCGAGTCCGCCGGCCACCTGATGCGCACGAGCTTCCTGGCCTTCGACGAGGGGGTCACGGCGGGCGAGGCCCTGGCCCAGGTGCGCCACCGCCGCCCCGAGGCCGTGGGCCAGATCTTCCTGTTGGACGGCGAGCTGCGGGTGCGCGGCCGGGTCCCTTTCCCGGACGCCGCCCTGGCGCCGCCGGAGACGCGCCTGGCGGACCTGGCGCAGCCGGTGGCGTGGGTCTCGGCCCTGGACCCCCGGGACGACGCCCTGGCCCTGCTCGAGACGGGGCGCATGGACGTGCTGCCGGTGGTGGACGCCCACCGGCGCCTCGTGGGGGTGGTGCGGCGGGCGGACCTGTTCGAGGCCTTCAAGGAGGACGTGGCCGCGGACATCCAGACCATGGTGGGCGCCAGCAAGGAGGAGCGCGCCCTCTCCAGCTCCCTGTTCGCCGTACGGAAGCGCCTGCCGTGGCTCCACATCAACCTGCTCACGGCGTTCCTCGCGGCGGCCGTGGTGGGGATGTTCGAGTCCACCATCGCGCGCTACACCGCCCTCGCCGTTCTCCTGCCGGTGGTGGCGGGGCAGTCGGGCAACGCCGGCGCCCAGGCCCTCGCCGTGACCATGCGAGGCCTGGCCCTGCGCGAGATCACGGTGCGCGAGTGGTTCAAGGTCACGCGCAAGGAGGCGGGCACGGGGCTCGTGAACGGCCTCGCCATCGCCGTCACCTGCGGCCTGGGGGTGCTCCTCTGGAGCCGAAGCTTCGGCCTCGCCCTCGTGATCGCCATGTCCATGGTGATCTCGATGGTCATGGCCGGGATCGCGGGGGCCATCGTCCCTCTCACCCTGCAACGGCTGGGGCAGGACCCGGCCCAGTCGTCCTCCATCATCCTCACCACCGTGACCGACGTGGCGGGCTTCCTCTCCTTCCTGGGCATCGCCACCCTGCTCTCGGGGATGCTCACGCCCGGCTGACGGCCCCCGTCAAGTCGGCCGGTTTTTGGGCCGATACGAGGCCGGGCGCCCGTTTCGCGCCCGGTCGAGGCCGACCCGAGGGGAGACCCATGCCGCTGCGTTCCGACGCCGCCGCGCGCCCCGTCGCGCCGCGAGCCCCTGTACGTGTCCTATCACGCATTTTGCCCGCCGTGGTGGCGATCGTCGTGCCCGTGGTGCTGGCCGTGGGTGCCAGCCAGTTCCTCCTGTCCCGCACGGTGAACCGCTTCCACGCGGTGATGGACCGCACGGTGGCCCTGCTGCTGCCCCTGTCCACCCTGCGCGGCCACCTGAACGCCACCGTCCTGCCCGTGCAGGAGCAGCTGGCGGGCGTCGCCGGCGCCGGTGAGCGCCTGAAGACCGCGGCCGCCCAGGTGGACGCGGACCTGGCCGGCGCCGACGTCCTCACCGTCCTGAAGGCCCTGGACCCGGGGCCCGTGTCCGCCGTTCGGCGCGAGTGGGACGTCGCCCGGGAATCGGCCTTGGCCGTCTCCGACGGCCCCCCCGGCGCGCGGGTGGCGGCCGAGCGCGCCTTCGAGGCCCATCTCCAGCAGGCCCAATCGCACCTGGACCTGATCCTGGGGGAGGCGGTCCGGAATCTCGGCACCGAGTGGCGCCGGGCCGGCGACACCGGCTCGGAGCACCTGGCCGTGGCGGGCATCACCGCCCTGGTGGCGGTGCTCGTGGCCCTGGGGGCGGGCGGCCTGATCATCCGCCTGGCGGGCGACGCGCAAGGCACCGAGGCGCGCTACGCGGCCCTCACCCGCCTGGACCCGCTGACCGGCCTGGAGAACCGCCAGGAGCTGCGCCGCCGCCTGGTGGAGGAGATCGCCCGATCCCAGCGGTTCGAGCGCCCGCTCTCGGTCCTGATGCTGGGTCTGGACCACCTGGGCGAGGTCAACGCCACCCACGGCCAGCTCGCGGGCGACATGGCCCTGGCCGCCGTGGCCGGAATGGTGGGCACGAACGTGCGGGCCATCGACAAGGTGGCCCGGTACGGCGACAGCTCCTTCGCCGCCCTGCTCCCGGAGACCGACCTGGGCGGCGCCTGCGTCCTGGCCGAGCGTCTGCGCCGGGTGGTGGCCGAGCAACCGGTCCGGCTGGGAGACGGCGAGCCCGTCGCCCTCACGGTGAGCATCGGCGTGGCCGCCTACCCGAGCCACGCCGAGACCCCCGATGCCCTCTTCGCCGCCGCCGGCGAGGCCCTCCACCGGGCCCGCCAGGAGGGCCGCAACCGCGTCGAGGCGCCGGCCGCCGCGACCCCCGCCGGGGTCTGATCCCTACAGCCGCGCCAGCCGCCGAAAGTCCGCTTTCTGCCGCGCGAGGCTCCGGTACCGCCGCGCCCGCGGGCTCGGGTGGTAGAGCGGGAAGAGCACTCGCCCGTTCCATTTCACCGCCCGCCCCGCGTCCGCCAGCGTCCGGCCGTGGGGGTGCAGGCGCTCCAGCGCGCCTAGCGCCACGCCGCCCATCGGCGCCACGATCTTCGGGCCCACCAGGGCGATCTGGCGCGCGAGGAATTCGGCGCAGTTTGCCAGCTCCCCGGCCAGCGGCCTCGCGTTGCGGCCAGCGGCGTCGCGGGGGTTGCACAGGACGGCGTTCGTGACGAAGACGTCCGCCCGGTCCAGGGCCGCACACGCGAACAATTCCGCCAGCGCCCGCCCCGAGGCGTCGCCCGAGAACGGCACGCCGGTCCGGTCGGCTCCGCGCCGTCCCGGCGCCTCCCCCACCAGCATCAGGCGCGCGGGCACCGGGCCGCAGGCGGACGAGAGCACGCGCCGCCGCCCGGCCATGCGGGGGCAGGCGACGCAGCTCGCGGCCTCGGCGCACAGGGAGGCGAAAGGATCATTTCGCGGCGTCATGGGTCGAGGGTCGCGCGCCGGGCGGCCGCCATGCAAGCGCCCGCAATTAGGGGCTCGACTTGGGGGGCGGCGGGGGGGCATCCTATCGCCCGCCGGACGGGGCCACCGGATCGAAACCGCGAACAGGAGACCATGGCAGCACCCCGACGTTTCTCCGACTGCGACCTCACCGAGCGGCTCTTCTACGCCGTCTTCCTGTGCCTGATCGGCATGGGCTACCTGATGGCCCTCGCCTTCCTCTACGCCACCCACGAGAACGTGGACGGCAAGCCCGGCCTGTCGCTCACCGACATCGCCTACACCTACTACGGCAACCGCAGCGGCACGCGCATCGAGGCCGCCATCCGGGGCCCCATGTCGGGCTATCTGAACGACCAGGCCCGATCGACCATCGTGGCCTGGATCCAGTCCGGCGCCTCGGAGGCCCGCTACCACAAGTCCGTGGAGCCGATCCTCCAGAAGCACTGCGTCATGTGCCACCACGCGGGCGGGCCGCTGTACGACCTGACCACCTACGCCGGCGTGCGCGAGGTGGCCAACGTGGACATGGGCACGTCGATCGTGAGCCTGGTCCGCGTGTCCCACATCCACCTGTTCGGCATCTCCCTGATCCTGTTCGCCGTGGGCTCGGTCTTCCGCCTGACCACCCTGCGCCAATGGCTCAAATCCACCCTGGCGCTGATGCCGTTCCTGGGCATGTTCGTGGACATCCTGGCCTGGTTCCTGACCCACTGGGACCAGCACTTCGCGATCACCGTCGTGGTGGCGGGCGCCGTGCTGGGGATCGGGCTGGGGGGGCAGATCCTCGTGTCCCTCTACCAGATCGCCACCACGCGCACGGGCGTGCCCCGGCCGGAGCCGGAATGACGCGCCGCCCGGAATTTCCGCCGCTACGCTTGGGGGGAGGACCCGCCATGTGGATGCGCCTGGCCGGCCTGCTGATCCTGCTCGTCGCCGCCATTCCGTCCATGCCCGCAGCCGCGGCCGCGGCCGAGAACCGCTGCACCGAGTGCCACGAAAGCCTCGCCGGCCCGGGCGGCATCGCCGAGCGCCACAAGGGCTTCTTCGAGTCGGCGCACTTTCGTGCCGGCATCCTGTGCGACGCCTGCCACAGCGGCAACCCGGACGCCACCGACAAGGCCGCCGCCCATGTCGGCGTCCTGCCCGCCGCCGACCCCAAGAGCACGGTCTATTACAAGAACGTCCCGCGCACCTGCGGCCGCTGCCACACGGGCCAGCTCAACGCCTTCCTCCAGAGCCGCCACTACCGCGCCCTGACCTCCACCGGCCAGGGGCCCAACTGCGTCACCTGCCACGGCTCTATGGCGCTGCACATCCTGAAGGCGAACCAGGTGCGCGACTTCTGCTCCAACTGCCACAACCAGCGCATGGGGATCGCCCCCGGCAAGCCGGCCGAGGCCGAGGCCACCCTGCAGCTCATGGACGCCGTGACGACGCTGGTGAATTGGGCCGACCAGGCCGCCCCCGGCCCCGAGGGCCCGTCCGGTCCCCTGGCCCAGGCGCACCTGGACCTGGACATGGCCCGCACCGCGTGGCACACGTTCGACCTGGCCGGCGTGCGCAACCGCCTGGAGGCGGCCATCGACAAGGCCAAGGCGGCCCGCGCGGCGGCCGTGCCGGCGCCCGCCGTTGAAGCTCCTGCAGACGCTCCGGCAGACGCCCCGGCCGAGTCGCCGGGCCCGTGATATCCTGACCTCACGTCCGCCGGAGGGGAACGGCGGCTCCCCTCGAACCCCTCAGCAGACAGGTGCCATGGACGACATTCGGAGCGGAACGCGGGTCGGCATCTTCGTCGACGTCGAGAACATCAACCGGTGCGGCGGCTTCGGCATGCGCTACGACGTGCTGCGCCAGTTCGCGTGCCGCGACGGCGGCCAGGCCCTGCGTCTGAACGCCTACGTCACCTTCGACCCGGACCGCGCCCAGGCCGACCCCGACTACCGCGACCGCACCAGCCGCTTCCACGGCTCGCTGCGCGACATGGGCTACAAGGTGATCCTCAAGCCCGTGAAGTGGTATACGGACCCGGACGGCAACCGCTACGGCAAGGCGAACGCCGACCTGGACATGGCGGTGGACGCCATCCTCCAGTCCGAGAGCCTGGACCGGGTGCTGCTCGTGACCGGCGACGGCGACTTCACGCGCGTGGTCACCACGCTCCAGAACCGGGGCTGCCGGGTGGAGGTGACGGCGTTCGAAAGCGTCTCGCGCGAGCTGCGCCAGGAGGCCGACTTCTTCTTCCCCGCTTACTGCGTGCCGGGTCTCTTGTCCCCCAAGCCGGGCAGCCAGCCGCCCGACGCGGAGTGGGGCGAGATCGGCTCGCGGGTGCGGGGCTGGTGCTACTTCCACAAGGAGGACGAGGGCTACGGCTTCGTGCGCTTCCTCAAGAAGGTCTCGCCCCACCTGGTGGTGACGGAGACCCGCGACCCCGACTCGCCCTACGGCACCGCCTTTCTGCACGACTCCCGCCTGCCCCCCGAGGTGAACCCCAAGGGCCTCCCCTCCCGCACCCTGATCTTCGAGTTCACCCTCGCCGACACCGAGCGCGGCGTCCAGGCCGAGGACGTGGTGCTGGCGACGAAGCTCTAGCGCGGGCGCGCAACTTCGTAAAATTACTTAGGAAAACCCGTTCCGGATTTGGGCATCCGGCGCACCATGGATGGGTGTCCGGGCGCGTCAGGGGGATTGCGTAGGCGGCGCGTCGACCGAGGGCGGGATGGGGCCCGGCGGAGGGCCGCCGGAGGGGTCGTCCATGTGGCCCTGGAGGCGCGCCTCGGCGACGATCTCGCCCAGGCGCAGGGCGTACCAGACCGCCTTGTGGGCCTGACCCCCGCTCTGGTTCAGGTAGTAGCGCATGGAGTGAAGCTCGGCGACGATCTGGTCGGCGTACCAGCCGGCTTCGGGATAGGCGGGCGGACGCGTCGAGGTGCGGCGGTCCAGCACCTCCCTCGCCCACTGCTCGGCGCGCTTCACCGCCTCGTCGACGCTGTTGGACGCGTGCAGCTCGGCATAATGGGCAAAGTGCCGGTCATCCGGCGGCTCCCCGCGATTCCCGGACATCGTCCCCCTCGCCTGCGGCCGGAAATCCCTCCCCCGGCCGCTTCCAACTGCGAACGGTTGCAAGAATGGCTCCGGCGCGCGGGCGCTGTGACACCGCGCAAGACGGTCGGGTTTTCGTGTGAGGGGTGGATCCGCTACGAGCGGGCGTGGCCCCAGCGGATGATTGGCGCGCGCCAGGTGCTGACCTGCCTACTGGCGGGTCGCTCCCCAGCGGATTACTTGCGCGCGCTGGTCCCCGACCCGCTACGAGCGGGTCTGGCCCCAGCGCTCCTGCAGCTTAGGCAGCTGGTCGGCGTGGGTGATGAGGACCACCTCGTCGTCGGGCTTGATCTCGGTGTCCGGGTCGCCGACGCGGAAGCGGCCCTCGCGGTAGTAGCAGATCACCCGGGTCTGGTCGGGAAGCTTCAGGTCGGCCACCTTGCCGGCCTCGTCCTTGCCCGCCACGAAGGAGTGGACCCGGGCCTCGTCCTTGATCATGGCCGAGATCTCGAGGGGGTTGCGGCCGTGCAGCAGGTCCGCCAGGTGGCGGCCGATGGTCTGGGACGGCACGATCGTGTCCGACAGGCCCAGCTCCAGGCAAATGCGGTCGAACTGGGGGTCGTCGATCCGGGTGATGACGCGCCCGAACCCCAGGGACCGCCCGACCAGCGAGGCGATGATGTTGGTCTGGTCGGAGTCGGTCAGGCAGAACAGGAAGTCGGCCTCCTTCGGGCCGCACTCCTTGAGGATCTGCGGGTGCGTCCCGTCGCCATTGATGAATCCGCAGTCCAATTCCTGCGCCAGCTCGTCGATCCGGGGCCGGTCGCGTTCCACGATGACCACCTCGTCGCCGTGGGCCAAGGCGGCCCGGGCGGTGGCCAGGGTGTAGGGGTTGATGCCGATGAATACGGCGCGCATGGGACGGCGCTACGGTAGCACCCGCGCGGGGGATGACGGAAGGGGGCGTGACGGCCTCGTGTCCGCCGATTCCGGTCGGATTTGGGTCCGTTGACGGCACCCCGGGGACGGCGCAGACTTTTCCCACAACCTCGATGCCCGACTCCGGGCACAGGCGGGTGGTCACTGGAGGACCCGACCATGAAGCAGAGGACAGGGATTGCCTTGGGGCTCGCGCTCGCCATCGGCGCGGGCGGCGCGTGGGCCGTGGCACCCGCGGCGGCGGACGACATGGACCGGATGCACGACATGGATCAGACCCGGCAGATGGACCAGGACCGGGAGATGATCTACGGCAGCCAGCTCATGACGGAGCAGGAGCGCAACGAGTACCGCGAGCGCATCCGCACGGCCAAGACCGAGCAGGAGCGCGACCAGATCCGCGCCGAGCACCACGAACAGATGATGGCGCGCGCCAAGGACCGCGGCGTGGTCCTGCCCGACGAGCCCATGTCGAAGGGCGGCATGATGGGCGAGAAGGGCATGGGCACCGGCATGGGCGGCGGCCACGGCATGGGCGGCAAATAGGCCGCTGACGGCTTTTCGGCCCGGGACCGGGGAGGCCCGGTCCCGGGCTACTCCCGCCGCCCGATCCAGGTGGTGGGATAGAGCAGCACCAGGACCGCGATGATCTCCACGCGGCCCAGGAGCATGTCGGCCATCAGGACGGCCTTCAGGGGCGGCTCCAACGCGGCGCGCGTGATGCCGGTGGACAGGCCCACGGTTCCGGTGGCGGAAACCACCTCGAACAGGCTCTTCAGGGGATCGTAGCCGGCTGCCAGAAACGGCAGCCAGCTCGCCAGCACCACCCCCGCGAACAGGACGACCAGGGCCAGGACCTGGGCCGTATCCTCCGCCTCCAGGGGGCGGCTCCCCAGGCGCGGCGCGAGGACCGCGTGGGGCGGCGCCGCGGCCTTGCGCAGGGCGGCCCGGACCACCGCCGCGACGATCAGCACCCGCAGGAGCTTCACCCCGCCCGCCGTGGAGCCCACCGAGCCCCCGGCGGACATGGCCAGGATCATCACCGCCAGGGCCCCCGCCGGCAGAGCCCCCACCGGCAGCACCGAAAAGCCCGTGGTGGACTGGGCGGTGACACCCATGTGGAGCCCGGCGGGGATCGCCGTTCTCCACGGCACACCGCCGTGGACGTGCAGCGT
>Ga0315540_10001120_pt1 | contig 15353 bp, 16 predicted proteins | sample SalMarSW160110MG_FD_203677 | JGI IMG/M metagenome (GOLD analysis project Ga0315540, IMG submission 203677) | Salt marsh sediment microbial communities from the Plum Island Ecosystem LTER, Massachusetts, United States - Salt Marsh Sediment SW1601-10 ... | reverse complement strand
GCGGCGCTCGCGTCGCACCAGCGCTGCTGGGAAGCAGTCTGGGATTCGCAGAACGGACGCGGCTACACGCAGGTCACCATGACCCCGGAGTTCGGCCCGGACGGTTATCTGCACACGCTGCCGTTCACAGGCGCACCGATCGCGGACCTGTGGGACCTGAACTGCTGGATCGGAGCAACCGAGCGCCGACACTTCGAACGCTTTTCGACCGCGTCGCCCTCGGCGAGCGTGGCATAGGGGAGGGGCGGCAGCATGTCACCGCCAAGCCGATACCTGAGAGATCCCGCCGGCATCGGGGCGAACGTGCTGGCGCTGGGCTATATCACGGTCACTTATTTCGGCGGTTGGTGGCTGATGGCCCAGCCGCACTGGAAGGTCAACCTCGCAGGTGTGCTCGCCTGCGCGCACGGTATGATCATCGCGGCGTATCTGATCCACGATTGCGCGCACAACGGGCTGTTCGAGCGCGCGGAACACAATGCGTACCTTGGCAAGACGCTCAACTGGATAACCGGGGCCTGCTACGGCACTTACGAGGATCTGCGCCACAAACACATGCGCCACCACGTCGACCCGGATCGGGGTGCTCATCGGTCCGTCGGGTTGCGGCAAGTCCATGCTGTCGCGCATGGTCGCCGGGCTGGAGCGCCGTAGCGGCGGTGAGATCCGCCTGAATGGACGGCTCATCGATGGTCCCGGCCGCGGCATGGTGTTTCAGAGCAATACCTCGTTCCCGTGACTCACCGTGCGCGAGAACGTGGCCTACCGTGTGAAGATCAACGGTGACAGCCTGATGCTCCAGGAGGGCGTAGTCGAACACTACCTGGAACGGGTGAAGCTCGAACATGTCTCCGATGCCTACCCGCACCAGCTGTCCGGTGGCATGCGCCAGTGCGTGGCGATCGCGCGTACGCTCGCCAACAGTCCGGAGCTGCTGCTCATGGATGAGCCGTTCGGCGCGCTGGATCCGGAAACCCGCTGGCAGATGCAGGAACTGCTGCTGGAGGTGGTGCACAAGGAGCGGATGAGCGTGCTCACGGTGACACACGATATCGAAGAGGCGCTATATCTGGGCGAAGACATCTTTTTTCTTTCCAGTCATCCGGGGCGCCTGGAAGCCGAGATTCATCCGCAATTCAAGCAGGAACTCGCAGGGCAGGATCGCGATGCGATGCTGGCGCACCCCGAATACACTCGCCTGGAGCGTCAGATCCGTCGCATGATGCGTCAACAGGGGCAATCGGCTCCCGCTGACGGCGGCGAGCAGCCACTGAAGGTGCTGCGCCTATAGGGCGAGCGGGTCTGTCATCTTGAGTTCGCTGCCACCAACGGCAACCGATGCGCGCTGCGCATGCCGGGTTCGGTCAATGCGCGCCCCGCAAGCGATGTATCAGCCCGGACGCGCTTCGGTATAGCGGTCGAAGAAAAGTCGGACCAGGTCCGAGCGCGTGACCATACCGACTACGCGACGGTCGTGATCGCAGACGACCAGACGCTTGACGCTGTTGCGCTTCATCACCTCGATGACAGCGTGCAGATCCTGGTCGGGGTGCACGCAGACCACGTTTTTAACCATATGCGCCGTGACCGGGTCGTCCGGCGTCTCCGGTTCGCCGTGGTGTGCCAGGTGGCTGAACAGGGATTCCAGCGTCTGCCACAGGTTATGGTGCGGCTGGTGTGCCGGTACGCCAAGGGCGCGCAGAAAGTCCGCCTCGGTGATGATGCCGGCCAGGTGGCCGGCTTCGTCGACCACCGGCAAGCCGCTGATGCGCTGGGTGACCATGAGATGCGCCGCTTCCGACAAAGGCGTCTGCGGGCGCACGCTGCGTACTGGTTGGCTCATGATATGGGAGACCTGGATGGCCTCTGAAGCGCGGCGGTTGGCGAACTGTTCGGCGCGTTGGCTCAAGGTCATCAGATCGTCGACCGTGATATCCATATAGGTGTCCATGCTTTTCAGCGCCTGCTGAAAGTCCGCGCGTTGGGGGCGTTGCGGTTCATTCTGCCGATTGCTCATGTGTCTCTCCTGTTGCCGCCGGGTCAGGCGGCGTTATCGGTCACCGCGGGGCCGGGGATGGTGTCGATCCGCTGCCAGGAATTTTCGTTACGGCAGACTTCATAGCGCGCCCAGCCCGCGAACGCTTCCCGGCTGCTGACGCCCGTCCGGCGGCGTTGGTTGCCGGCTACCACCCGATAGCGCAGGGCGTCAGCGGTGCTGGATTCAGCCGTTGCCGCGTCGGCGTGGTCGATCACCTCGCGTACCTGCCATTCCGGACCGAACGACCCATTGCAATAGTAGCCGCCGATCTGGATGTCTGCAGGGTCCATGCCGCCGGACTCGGCATTACACAGCGCGAGCGTGCAAAGTGTTTCGATATTATCGTTGCCCATCGCCAGTGCGGGATCAATAGCGCCGGCCGCGGTGGTAAGGGCTTCACGGGAAAAGACTTCACCGGCTGGTTCGCGGTCACCCGGCATGGCGGGTGGCTCGGGCTTGCGCGACCACACCGCCGGATAGCGGCGCCAGGGAAAAGCCAGGTTGAACACAATGGCCACCGCCAGGATGACGAGTACGTTCAGCAACACCGGTGTCAGCACGTAGTGAAAACCCAGGGCGTGTACCGACTCGCCCCCCACGACGGCGCTCAACGCGGTCGCGCCACCCGGTGGATGGATACAGCGCAGGTAGTACATGGCGCTGATCGCCAGCGCGACTGCCAGGGCGGCGGTCAGGATGGGATCCAGTTCCAGGCGGGTGCAGGCAATGCCGATAGCGGCGGATACCAGGTGTCCGCCGAACACGGCCCAGGGCTGGGACAGCGGCCCGTGCGGTACCGCGAACAACAGCACTGCGGAAGCTCCCATGGAGGCAACCAGGGCCGCGCCGCCGCTCAGCCCCAGGTAGGCTTCGCTCACCAGCAGCACACCCAGTATGCCGGTGAGACCGCCGATACCCGAAACCCATTTCTCCAGATGGTCGGTACTGTTGGCTCCTACGCCGGCGAAACTGCGCAGCGCGCCAAGCAACGTTGCTGAGGGCACGACGTTCAGGCATCCCGGATCAGTTTTTGCGGGGCGGCGATTTCGCGGCCACGCGGGTGATCGCCGCAGGGCAGCCGTCGATAGGGGGTCAGTGCATGCGTCGTGCGCGGCATAGCTTTCTCCTGTTATTGACTCCGACTGCATCATATTAGCGCAGACTAATGCTAGACAAACGAAATTTATCGCATATCATTATCGGAGAAACCGATATAAACAGGGGTTGTGCACCATTATGGATATCGATCAGGCTCGCACCTTTCTCGCCATCGCCGCTCACGGCAGTTTCCTCGAAGCCGCCAGTCGGCTGCACGTGACCCAGTCCACGGTCAGTGCCCGTATCCAGCACCTGGAGGCCGATCTGGGCGCCCGGTTGTTCGTGCGTAACCGCGCGGGCGCGACCCTGACCCCCGCGGGGCGCCGCTTCCTGCAGCACGCCAAGACCCTGGTATTGACGGTCGAGCAGGCCCGTCACGATGTCGGGCTGCCGAGCCGTTTTCGCGCCAGCATACGCATCGGCGGACGTATTGCTTTGTGGGAAGGGTTTCTACCCGGCTGGGTCGGCTGGATGCGTAATGCGGCGGCGGATGTTTCCATCCGCAGTGAGATCGGTTTCGAGGAGGACCTGATGCGGCGGCTGGTCGAAGGGACGCTGGATATCGGCCTCATGTACACCCCCAGCCATGCCCCGGGCCTGGTGGTCGAGCACCTGTTCGACGAAACCCTGGTGATGGTCAGTTCGAATCCCGACACCCGGTGGCCCGATGAGGCTTATATCTATGTCGAATGGGGTCCGGGTTTCTACGCCAAGCACCGTGAGAGCTACCCCGATCTCGAGCGTCCCCCGCAGGTCGTCAACATCGGCTGGCTCGGTGTGCAGCTGATCCTGGCTAACGGCGGCAGCTGTTTCCTGCCCATCCGCATGGCCCAACCCTTTATCGATAGCGGTCGGCTGTTTCAGGTTCATGACGGGCCGGAATTCGTACTGCCGGCCTATATGGTCTTCCCGCGGGAAGCCGACAGCGAGGTGCAGCGCCTGGCCCTGCATGGCCTGCGTGAACTGGCAGCCGAGATCGAGGGGCCTGCAACGGAGTAGACAGCGCCCGACAGGTCCCACCCGGCCCCGATTTAAAATCGCTAAAACCGATATAACATACAAAAAAATATCGTTTTACTGATACTGACTCCTGACGCTAAAGTAGTAACAGCTAATATACAGGAGCGCTTGTCATGCAAAGCATTTCGCATACGGTACGTGACGTTGAAGGCTATGTCGTCAATCCCGAGGACTGGAACGAAAGTCTCGCCCTGGAGCTGGCCGCGGAAGAAGGACTCGAGCTCACGGATCGCTACTGGCCGATCCTGCGTTTCATGCGGGAATACTGGCAGGAGCACAAGGTGGCGCCCGATGTGCGGCATGTCACCAGGCAGCTGGTCGACGAGTATGGCTGCGACAAAAAGGTGGCGAAAAAACGCCTGTTCGAGCTGTTCCCCTATGGCTATGTCAAACAGGCCTGCAAGATCGCCGGGATGCAGCGCCCGCGAGCCTGGAGTACCGGCTAGATAGGAAGGCGCACAGCTTTATTAACAGTCCTGCCGTGGCTTACGGATTCATCTCCTGCCACAGGGCATCGACCTCCGCGTCCTGCGGGTACTGTGCGTGCAGCTGGTTGAGGTGCAGGCGCGCCATGTTCGGGTTGTCCTGTTCGCGATACATACCGACCAGTGCGAGCCGGGCGTCCCGGTCAGTTGGATCGTGCCTCAAGACGTTCTCAAGTTCGGTGATAGCCTCGCTGGTTCGCTCATTGCGCTGCAGGGCCAGGGCGTACACGTAGCGGTATTGTGTCGAGTCGGGTGCCAGCTCGACAGCGCGATGCAGGGATTTCGCCGCCTCCGGCAACTGTTGCTGGCGCACTTGCGTCAGGCCCAGCGCATAGTACAGCGAAGCATTGTCGGGGATCGCGGCGATGCCCTGGCGTAGGACCTTTTCAGCATCGGCATCGCGCTGGTACTGGCGGTACAGGTCGGCCAGGTTCACGTAGGCGGGCGCAAACGTCTTGTCGAGGCGTATCGCTGCCCGATAGTCCTGCTCGGCCTGCAGCGGTTTGTCCGTGACGGCGGCAACCACCCCCAGGTTGAGGTGCGCCTCGGGGCGTTCGGCGTTAACGTTCTGCGCCCTGGCGTATTCCTGCAGGGCGGCATCGAGTTGCTTGCGGAATTTGTCCGGCAGATGCTGACGCGACAGCGGCGCGAGCACGCGCGCCGCGTCCAGGCGCACCGTGCGTGCCGGATCTTCCAGCAGTGTCCAGCCCTGATCGACCCGCGTGCGCAGGTCTGTCAGCTCCAGCCAGCGCGCCGCCGCGCCTCTGACCAGGGCATTGTCGTCCGCCAACAGGCGCTGGACGGTCTCGAGCTGCCCGGGCTGTGCGTATTCCCGCAACTCGTCCAGTGCTGTAGCGCGCGCTATAGCCGGCTGTTTCCTGTCATTTGCCAGCGCCAGCAAGCGTTCCGGCGCCTGCGCGCTGTGACGGCGCGCGGCCTGCAGCGTTTCGCCAAAGTGTGGTCCGCGGTGCGGGCTGTCCGGGTACCAGCCTTCCACCGCCTGCGCCGCCCAGGCTGCCGGTTTGTCCGCATGACAACCGTTACAGGCGTTCGGGGTACCCAGCGTGTCGCTCAGGTCGGGGCGCGGCACCCGCAGACTGTGATCGGCGCGCGCGTCGACAACCATGTAGGTGCGCTGCGGCATGTGGCAGGCGGTACAGGCGCTGCCGGGTGAACCCTGCGGGTGGTGGTGATGTTGCCCGGTATCGTAACGCGCGGGGAGATGACAGCGCGTGCACAGCGCGTTGCCCGCGGCACGCAGTTTCAGGCTGTGCGGCTCGTGACAGTCGTGGCAGGTCACGCCGGCGGCATACATGCGGCTCTGGATAAACGAACCGTAGACATAGACCTCGCCCTTGATCTGGCCGTCGGGAAAATACAGTTGCGGAGTCAGCAAGGCCAGGCGGTGGGTGTTGTACAACGGCTTGCCGTACTCGTAGTTCTCCCAGATCTGACCGCGCCGCGAATGACAGTGGGCGCACAACTCGGTCTCGGTGTGGCTGGTGCGCACCTTGCTGCGCTGCGGTTTGCCGGTCTTCGGGTCAGTGCTCCATGTACCGCCATCCCGATCGGCGAGATCGACCACCAGTCCTTTGCTTGCGTCGTCCTCAGGGGCTGCGCCCCCGGTTGCCGCCTTCGCCCAGTCGATGTGCTTTGATCCCGGTCCGTGGCAGGCCTCGCAGGCTACATCGATCTCGCTCCAGGTGGTTTCGTAGCTGTCGTTTGCCGGATCGTAGCCCTTGTGCAGATCGGTCGAGTGGCACTCTGCACACTGGTAGTTCCAGGTCTGCTCGCGCCCGGTCCAGTGCAACGGATCGCTATGGTCGATGGTTTCACCGGGATAGAGGTCAAACCAGCGTTGTCCGCCTTCATCCGCCGGGCGCGCATCCCAGGCGATGCCCAGGCTCTGCAGACGGCCTTTAGGGAACGCGATCAGGTATTGCTGCAGAGGATACCAGCCGAACGTGTAGCCGATGGCGTAGTCGTGCAACTTGCCGTCCGGGCCGTCGGTGCGCACGAAGAATTTACCGTCTTTCCTGTAAAAGCGTGAGGTGACGCCGTTGGCGGTGAACTCGGCGTCGTGAAAGTCGCCGAGCACGGTCTGTTCAGTGGCTTCGGCCATGGCCATGTCATGGTGGGAGTGACGCCAGCGTTGCGTTTGCTGCTGGTGACAGGGGGCGCACCGCGCGACACCGGCATAGCCCGGGTCGGATGCAGCCGGCGTGGCAGTGAACCAGCAACACAGCAAAACCAGCGAGGTCGTCAAGGCGACGCTGCGATCAAATCGTCGCAGGCGCAATGCAGAAACAAGCATGTGGCACATGCAGGACATCCAGATTTATAAGGCCCGGCAGGGGATGGTACTCTATACCCGCACCGCGGCGAAAGTTCGATACAATAAAGAACCCGGTGGATCTTCGGCTATACGTCTATAATCCGGGTGTGAGGCCTTGTATTGTCCCTTCGTATCGCGCCGCAACGGACGAAGTGTCACGCCGGGACGCGATTGCAGTACCGATCCATGGAGAAACCTTATGAAAAACACCCCTAAGCAGCTGATGCTGAGAAGAATGCGGATTGTCTGCTTGTGCCTGCTGGCCTGTTGGGGCGGTGTCTCCGCCGGTGAGTCCACTAACGAACCGCAGTCCGTGGACACAACCGGCACTGACATGCAAGACGATACGCAGAAGACGGAAGGCAAACATGAAGATATTCTCGACCGGGCGTTTTCGCCCCTGGACAAGGCTGTGTCCGATATCAATCAGGATATGAACGGGCAAAAGCAGCCAGACGGCAAACACGAAGATATTCTTGACCGGGCTTTTTCGCCGCTGGACAACGCGGTGTCCGATATCAACAAGGACATGAACAAAGGGGACGATGAGGCAGCCCCGGCAGCGCACCAGTGATGGGAGCCTCGAGGCCGGACCGCGAGGCGCACTCTTTGCCGGTAGTATTCAGGCGATGAAAACCAGCAGAAGAGGGCGCTGAAGCTATGTCGGCTAAGGGTAAACAATGGTTGCTGCTCTGCGTCACCTTGGTCGCGCTGTCGGCGACTATTGCTGCGCCAGCCGATACCGGCAAGCACCCTCTGGAAGCCCCGGACCTGTCCAGTCCCAGGGCGACGCTGAACAGCTTCCTCACGGCAGGCGATGACTATCTGCGCTTGCTGAGTGAGGAATACTGGGAAAACCCGAGCCATGCTGTTGTGTCCCGCCTGCACGAATTGGAAACCAGGGCGCAGCGCGCCCTCGATCTGAGCAAGGCGCCGCCGGCGGCCCGTTTCGGCATGGGCCGCGACGGCGTTGTCTACCTGTACGAGGTGCTGTCGCGCATCGAGCTTCCGCCCGAGGCGCAAATACCCGATGCCGCAGCTTATGCAGACGCGCAGCAAAAAAACCAGACGCATGGCAAGGCGGCAAGCTGGACCATCCCGCATACCGAGATCACTATTGCGCGGGTTGCCGACGGTCTGCGCGCCGGAGAGTTTCTGTTCAGCCCCTCGACGGTAGCCCGTGCCGGGGAGTTTTATCGAAAAACGCGCAGCTTGCCCTACCGCCGTGACGTTCCGCTTAAAGACTATGCCGAGAAACGTGATTACCTGAGTATGGCGAGCTCGATCATTGCGCCTGGCACAATCGAGGGTTTTCCGGACTGGCTGAAGCGCGGCGTGTACGAGCAGGCGGTGTGGAAGTGGCTGGCCCTGGTGATAGTGATAATTGTCACTGTCGCGGTGTTCGTGCTTGTTCACCGGGTGGCGCGCTGCGGGGCCCGGCGTCAATCCGTCGCCTCGCATCTGTGCCACCTTGTGACGCCGTTGACCCTGCTGCTGCTGACACCGGTGGTGCTTGATACGGTGAACCGGGAGCTTACCCTGACCGGCTGGGTAGCGGAGGACTTGACGATCCTGGCCGACGCTGTCGCGTATTTTTCGCTGGCCTGGTTAGCCTGGGCAGGCTCGACGATCCTTGCCGAGGCGGTTATCGCTTTACCGAGAATATCTGACCAGAGCCTGAACGCCCACCTGCTGCGCCTTGCTGCCCGGATTGCCGGTGGCGTGGCGGTCATCGCCATTATCTTCCACGTCAGCAGCCAGCTCGGTGCCCCGCTGTACGGTATTGTCGCGGGTCTGGGCGTCGGCGGTATTGCCATTGCGCTCGCCGCCCAGAACACCATCGAGCACTTCATCGGCAGCCTCAACCTGTTCGCCGACCGTCCCGTGCGTGTCGGTGACTTCTGCCGCTATGGCGAGGACCCGACCCCGGACTGGCAGCGTATTGGCTTTGTCGAGTCGATCGGGCTGCGCTCGACGCGCATCCGGGGTATCGATAATTCTGTAACGACCATTCCCAATGGTGACTTTTCCAAGATGCACCTGGTCAACTACAGCTTGCGCAGCCGCATGTTGCTGTCAACCGTTCTGGGTCTGCGTTACGAGACCACGGATGATCAGCTGCGTTTCGTGCTGGCTTCGTTGCGTAGCATGCTGCTGGCCCATCCCCGGGTCGTCGACGACGAACCCAGGGTGCGGTTTGCGGGCTTCGGTGATTCCGCGCTGAAGGTGGAGATCCGTGTGAACATCAATACCACCGACCCGAATGAATTTCGTGCTATTCGGGAAGACATTTATCTGCACGTGATGAAGATCGTAAAGGATGCCGGTACCGGCTTCGCGTTCCCGTCGCGCACTGTCTACCACACACGCGATGGCGGTCTGGATGCCGAGCGCCAGCAGGACGCCGAGGCGCAGGTGCGCGCCTGGTGTTCCGCGCAGGAACTGCCGTTCCCGAACTTTACCGCTGACTATCGCAAGCAGACCCGCAACACGCTCGACTATCCGCCGGAGGGCTCACCGGAGGCTGCTGACTGAGCAATCGCAACTTTGCGGCCCGGTATTCCGAACCGCTGCGCTGTGGGTTTCTAGGGCGTGATTTGCTCGTTACCCCGGCCCGAGGCCGCAACGCATCCCGATGAATCCGGGCAAACGACGAGATACACCGCCCGCTTACCGCATCCATTGATGCCAATTGTGTACTCCGCCCGTTCCAGACCGCCCCACAGGGCCGGCTGGAGCATTTCGCTCGACAGGACGGAAGCAGTTGCCTCCGGGCAGTTGAGTTCGAACCGCGCACGGCGAAGCGCGGTTTGCTCCGCCGTGTCCTGATCGCTGGCCAGGATCTGTCCCTGGGACTGACAACCTGCCAGGACCGGCAAGCCGGCACATAAAACCAGTAACAGGCTTTTCTTGATCATGATTGATTTGCCCTCCAATAATGTGAGGCGTTGTTGTTGTTCCCGCGGCCGAATTTCGGATCGGGCGCGGGCAGCTGCTCACCGCTGATGGTGGTTGTGGCGCTCGGTGAGCCAAGCACGTCGGTGACTTCCTGGGCCAAAGGCCCCGCCATGGTCGCCACTGCAAACGTTCTGCAAAGCAAGACGCGGGTTCATGTGTTCATGGTTCGTCCCTCCCTCGGCTTATACTTCATTGATTCTGTGGCGCGGGCGCGTTGATCCGGGCTGTATATGGTCTTGCAACACATAAATTGCCTGAATAATAGCCGAAAACATCGCCGTATATTGTTTCGATTTTGTGAAAGTCAGCCATAAGCGGGGCCGACCCATACCCGGGGTCTAAACCTGTGTTTACCGTGCTTGCGGGACATCCGGCCAGCAATACTTTCCCTGGCGCTAGAATTTCCAGTTCATGTTGAGCGCCAATATGTTGAACGCATCACTTTTCAACCTGCCTTTCAAATCGCCCTTCAACGGGCCACCGGTCTGGTTGACCGGCGCGCTGCCGGCATCCATGTATTCGTAGGCGGCGCCCAGGGTGAGGTCCTTGCGCAACTCGTACTGCATGCCCAGTGCGTAGCGGTACTGGCGGTCGAGCGGCAGCACAATGGAGCGGTCGGAATTTTTCACCGGCGAGCTGTCGTAGGCGAAGCCCGCGGACACCGACCAGCGCGGATCGAGCCGGTAGCGCGCTCCCACGGCGGTGTGCCAGGTGTCCTGGAAGTGCGCGTCCACCGAGGTTTTGGGTGCAAGCGTCGCGCCGCCCGCGGTGGTGGTGTCCAGCGACAGGCCGATCTCGCCGAATTTGGACCAGTTCTGCCACCCGAGGTCGGCCATGATGGAAAGATCGCGGCTCAGATCGTGATGGGCGCTCAGCATGAGCTGTTCCGGAAGCGTGAAATCGAACGTGGTCTGGGCATTGGCGAGCCCGCTCGCCTGCAGGGCGTCATTCAACAACGGACCTGCGCCGACGAACGAGGGTCTGTCCTTGTACTTGAGATCGACCTTTGACGTATACGTCAAGCCCACGCGCGTGCCCGCCGCAGGCTCTACGAGCACACCGGCATTCCAGCCGATGTCTGTATCGTTGGCCTTGAGCTTCATGCGGCCGTCCTGGCCACCGTCGAGCACGTTGTGGAGATTCGTCTGGACGTCGAGTTCCCCGTAGACCAGCGACACACCGCCGCCGACCGACAGCCAGTCGTTCACCCGGTAGCCCAAGGCGCCATTGGCGAAGCTGGTGAGAAAATCTTCCTCCTGCACATAGTAGCGGCCCGCCCAGGTATCATTGAACTTGACACCCAGTCCCAGGTAGGACCCCATGGTGACGCCGAGTTTCAGGTCCTTCGATATGCTGTTCACATATGACAGGCTGCCGGTAGGGGCAAGTCCCCCGGCATTGCCGCCGTTGTCGCCGCCAAAGGTTGCCTGCGCGGTGTCGAACTTGATGTCGGAATAGATCGGCTGCACCCCGACCATGAGTTGTGACTGATCGAGGCGGGTCATACCTGCGGGGTTGGCATAGGCCGTGGCGGCATCGGCGGCGCGCGATGCCATGCCCGCACTGGCTGTGCCCACATCGGGTGTGCCCATTTCGTACAGCCATAAGCCCGCGGCTTCGGCCGACATACCGGGCACCATCAGTGTCAGCGCCGTCAGCGCGCCTGCAATCTTTCTGGACATGTGTCTACCATTCTCCTGAATTCCCGGTGGTTGCGAGAGTCACCGGTTAGTGTTTATCCATCGTGATCTTCAGACCCTCTACGCCGAGATCCAGCGCTAGCCCCTTCGCGCCCGCTTTCAGGTGCAGAGTCGCCCTTGCCGGCCTTGGCTACGGTGGCACCGAGCTCGGCCACGGCGCAGACCCCGGGAAAATCGTCTACGTTGTTGAGATCATAGACGTCACCGGTCAGTTTGACCTTGTTTATACCGACCCCCCAAGCTTGAGTCCATCGGTTTTGAATTTGTATGATTTGCCCTGGAAGTGTAGGGTACCGCCGCCGATATCGCCGCCCACGATCCACATGATCTGGGTGTCGTCGATGACCACGGTGCCGGAAGGTTTCTGTTCCTCGGCGGCCATGACGACGCTCGCCAGCAGCAAAGGGACCACGAACAACCCGGCAACCCGTCGTAGAGTCCTGTTCATTGGATCCTCTCCGTGTGACGATCTTCTTAACGTAAGTGAACTGTTCGTTTACAGGGCGTCGAAATCCGGCCGCTCCCGGGGTTAAATGACGAGCCAACAACAGCGAGCCAACGGTCCAACGTCGCTTGATTCTTGTTTCGCTTATACCGCCAGCGTGCGCGCTCCTGCGCAAATTCTAGTGCAGGAAGGCGTATCGCTGGAACACGAGCCGGGTGCTGATGATACACCTGCCAACGCGGAGCTGCAGCGGCATTTTGTTACGCCGAGCGCTGCACGGGCGTTCCAATGGCGTTAACGTCTTCCGGAAATGCCGTCAACATATCCTAACGGAACTGGCAGGTTCATGGTAACGCGTGAAAAATCTTCTTAAGTTTCAATCGGCCAACGGTTTGGAGCTGTCGGAGGCGGCTCGGGCGCGCTGCATGCCGGTCACCAGAGCGTGCGATCAAGGGAGCTCTCTATAGGGATGGGCGCTGACTGCTCTGCAATCCATGCCTGCAAGCGGATCGCGGCGGCAGCGCGGTTTCACCAGCAGCAGCTGGACGGTACCGATTGCCCGCTGCCTGAAGCCGCCTTCGCAATAGGCGAGGTAATATTCCCACATGCGGATAAAGCGCTCCGGGTAACCGAGCCGGCGTACCTTGTCGATATTGGCGAAGAAGCGCCGGCGCCAGTGGCGTAGCGTGGTGGCGTAGTGCGGCCCGATGTCTTCCAGATGATAGGCACGCATATCCGTCCCGGACGCGATGGCCTCGCCGAGTGCGGCCACGCACGGCAGGCAGCCGCCGGGGAAAATATGCCGCTGGATGAAGTCGATGGAGTTTTTTGCTACCGGATAGCGCTGATCGGAAATAGTGATGGATTGCAACAGCATCATGCCATCGGCTTTGAGCAGATCGCTGCACTTGCGGAAATAGGTCGCGAAGTTGCGGTGACCGATGGCCTCGATCATTTCGATGGACACCAGCTTGTCGTAGCTGCCGTCGAGCTCCCGGTAGTCGTCGAGCAACAGGGTGATGCGGTCTTCGAGGCCCGCATCCCGCACACGTTGCCGGGCATATTCATATTGTTCTCCGGATATGGTGGTTGTTGTGATCCGGCATCCATAGTGTTGCACGGCATACAGCGCAAAGCCGCCCCAGCCGGTGCCGATTTCCAGTACATGGTCTGTCGGTTTGAGTTCCAGTTTCCGGCAGATGCGTTCAAGCTTCGCCTCCGACGCTTCCTGCAGCGTCGCCTGCGCATGGTGAAAGATGCCGCAGGAGTACATCATGGTGCGGTCAAGAAACAGTCCGAACAGATCGTTGCCCAGATCGTAATGCGCTTCGATGTTGCGACGGCTGCCTTTCAGGGTATTGCGCCGCAGGTAACGCTGCAGTAGCGCGAGTGGTTTCACCAGCCATTTCGCCCCGGGGGCGAGCTTGCCGAGGGACTGACGGTTGCACAGGAACAGTTCGATCATGGCGGTCAGGTCATCGCACTGCCAGTAACCTTCCATGTAGGCTTCGCCACCCCCGAGCGCGCCGTGCAGCAGGACCCTGGTGTAAAACGCCGGGTCTGTCACCGTCACGGTGACCGTTTGCGGAAAAACAGCGCCGCGCCGCCCGAACACGTACTGTTCGTCGGCATCTCTCAGCACCAGTTCGCCGTGACGCAGATGCTTCAGGCGGGCCAGCAGAACCCGTTTGGCACTGTCACGGAACCAACCGGCTCGCGGTCTTTCGGGAAACGGCTTGTCGAAACACAATTCGGCGGATTTCATGGTTTCCTCACCGGGCTCGGTGCCTCCTGTTTGTCGGGGTGTAAGAAAAACGGCGTTCGTTTCAGCCACAGTCGCAGCGCCTGGTAGTGGATGGCGGCGACGATTTTCAGCGTCAGAAACGGGTGGCGGACCAGCGCCCCGGCGAGCGTGAAGGCGTTCACCGGTTTCTGATCCAGCGACAGCGTCGCGTCGAACAGTGTTTCGCCGTTGTGGTAATTCTTCATGTGAACAACGAGCTTTTCGCCGGGCAGGGTGAACCGCCAGTCGTAGTCGAGGTTCATCGGCATGAAGGGCGATACGTGGAAGCGCTTGTCGAGCAGGTAGCGCTTGCGCGCCGCGCTGCCGCGGTTGTGAGGTTCCGGCAGGACGTAACAGTACTGCTCACCCCAAGGTGTGTTATTGACTTCGGCGACGATGACTTCGAGATTTTCGCCCGATGCGTCGAAGCAATAGTAGAAACTGACCGGATTGAACCCGTAGCCGAAATAGCGCAGGTTGGTGAGCAGCCGGATCGGGCCCGTGACCGCGATGCCGGTCTGCTCCAGGACGAAGCGGCGCACCGCGGTTCCCAGTTCGAGTTTGTTTTCGCCGAGGTGGTCTTCGCGCCGGAAACGGGCGATGGCAGGCCTTGTGGCTGACCACAGCCAGCGGCCCCTGAACACTGTCGGCAGCTCGTCCAGGTCCAGGTACAGCATGAACAACCCGTAGTTGAACGTGTGCGGTACGGGGCTGTAACGCCGGTGTTTAACCTGCCCGACGTAGAGACGACTGTGCATTTTCAGTGCGTTCCCGGAAGTCCTGCAGCGCCTGCAGTGCGCTGATGACGCCGTCTTCGTGAAAACCGTAGCGCCAGTAGGCGCCGCAATACCAGGTCCGGCGCTGACCGTTGATCTGCTGGCGGCGCTGTTGCGCCGCCACGCCCGCGCGTGTGTAGACCGGGTGCTGGTAGTCCATGACGCGTATGATCGAGGCGGGATCGATGCTCCGCGTGTCGTTCAGTGTCACGCAGAAAGTCGCTGGCGCGTCGAGGCTTTGCAGGATGTTCATGTTGTAGGTAACCGATACCCGGCCGTTGCCGTCGGGCCTGCGCCGGTAGTTCCACGCCGCCCACGCGCGACGGCTCTTCGGCAGCAGCGATGTGTCTGTATGTAACACCGCCTCGTTGTTCTGGTAGGGGATCGCGCCCAGAATTGCGCGTTCGAGGTGGGTTGGGTCGGCCAGCATGGCCAGTGCCTGGTCGCTGTGAGTTGCGACGAACACATGGTCGAAGCGTTCTTCTCTGCCGGTCGCGGTATGCAGCTCGACGTGCGTGGGAAAACGCTGCAGCGCGACCACGGGCTCGTGGAGGCGAATCCGGTCCCGATAGGGTTCGGTCAGCTTTCGCACGTACTCGCGGGAACCACCGCTGATGACTCGCCACTGTGGTCGATGGCGGATATTCAACAAGCCGTGGTTGGCGAAAAAGCGCACGAAGTGACAAGCCGGAAAGGCCAGCATCCGCCCGGGGTC
>Ga0315540_10001119_pt1 | contig 15357 bp, 14 predicted proteins | sample SalMarSW160110MG_FD_203677 | JGI IMG/M metagenome (GOLD analysis project Ga0315540, IMG submission 203677) | Salt marsh sediment microbial communities from the Plum Island Ecosystem LTER, Massachusetts, United States - Salt Marsh Sediment SW1601-10 ... | reverse complement strand
GATCGCCAATGTCTCCCACGACCTGCGAACGCCCCTGGCGAATCTCCAGGGCTACATCGAAACCCTTCTCATGAAGGAGGAGGGATTGACCGGGGAGGAGAGGCGCCAATATCTTGAAACAGCCGCCAGGCATTGTGAAAGGCTGACCAGACTGGTGAATGAGCTTCTGGAGCTGGCAAGGCTCGAGTCATTTGATGAGACCCGAATAGAGCGGGAGCCTTTCAACCTGGGTGAGCTTGTCCAGGATGTGACCCGCAAATTTCAACTGGCGGCCGGAGAAAAGGGGATCCACATCACCACCAACGTCCAGGAGCAGCTTCCATTTGTGAACGCCGACATCGGTCTGATCGAGCGGGCCCTCGAAAATCTCCTGGAAAACGCCGTTCACTATACCCCGGAGGGCGGCTCCGTCAGTCTCTTAATGAAACCCGAGGATAAGGACATCGCCGTTGAAGTGCGCGACACCGGCCCCGGCATTCCTGAAGAAGAGATTTCCCAGGTCTTTAATCGCTTCTATCAGTCGGAAAAGAGCAGGAATGAGACGGGAGGCCATTCCGGCCTCGGGCTTGCCATAACCAAGAGAATCATTGAACTCCACAACCGATCCATCCAGGTGAGCGGCGCACCGGGAAAAGGAACGAGCTTTACCTTTCAGTTGCCCAAATACCACCCGTCGGTTTGACCCAGCCTGCGACCCATCGCCCTCAGGCTGCATCAAAAAGGCAATATCTCACACAGGGCCCACATAGATCGCAAGCTTCTCTGTGTTTATAGTGAACGAAGTGAACCCGGAATTGCCGGATCTCAAGCACGTTATCCGCTTAGAAAATTGGCAAATTTTCACAATAGGTTATGCCGAGCGCCTATCGATATCCGCATGTGCACGGAACCGCACAATTACTTTTTCGCAACATGAGGACTAATCCGCATGTGGCTTTGTATCGGGAAGAAAAGGAGAATTTCCATGATTAAGGCATCTCTCCGTAGGTTCATTATCTTGTTCCTCGGTTGTATATTTCCCGTTCTAATGTTTGGGGGGAGCAAAGTCCTTGCTGAAACAAAGAATGTCCGGATGGAATTTACCTTCCACGTGTTTCTGGCCGAAAAGAGCTGTCAGATGGCCATCTGGCTGGTTAACGAACAGGGCGTCTTTGTAGATACGGTTTATGTCACAAGGAAGGTCGCCAGGAAAGGGCTCGGCAATAGAGGCGGGCAGATAGATGACAAATGGGGAGGATCGCGTTTAAGCGTTCTTCCTGTTTGGGCTCATCAGAGAGGTATTGATTACGGAGGAGGCAATTTTTATCCAACAAAGGATAAGCCGCTTGTAGACGCGGTCACTTCTGCTACTCCAAAAGCCGGGGAGTTTGTCTGGGTCTGGCATCCGGAGAAGATTCTCAGGCCGGGAAAATACTATTATTATATTGAGGTCAATAAGAGCTTTGACAGTAACGAGTACCACAACTACAGCTGGTACCGGGGACAGCCTTCAGTCATCTGGCAGGGGAATATTCTGGTCGGGGATCAGGTCTCGGAGGGTAAAGCCAGAATTGTAGGACATGGAGATGCGGCCGGGGCTGACGGCAAGATAAATCCGGACCTGTCTACACTTACAACAGCTCTCAAACTTATCGAAAAAGCCGAGGCAATTTTCAAGCCTGGAAAGAATTGAGGCCCGGAAAGCATAGGAGAAAACCAAAAGGGAGTGATAATTGATATAGTGCCTCTGGAACGCAATGCTCCACCTCTCGTCATTCCGGACTCGATAAGCCTGCCCCGTACTTGATACGGGGGAATCCAGCCTCGCCTCTGTCGTTCCGGCGGAAGCCGGAACCCAGTGTAGTCTCATCTGTCATTCCGGGCCTGACCCGGAATCCAGTAAACAACCGGGCCGTCAGGCGTCGTCAGCTTTTTTCTTGCAAGTCATTAATTAAAATGGTAAAAGACACATCGGTTTTTACCAAAATGCTCTGCAGTCTACTGCAGGGATGACCAGCCTGCGCCGGAGACTCCGGCGCACCTCCGATCAGACACCCCGCAGCCTGCTGCAAAGACATCGATTTACTTCATTGGCTTAAGCTATTCTTGTGACAAAATCCTGGTAGTGCCCATTCACGAATACTTCTTGGGCGCTGTCAGGCTTCCAGTTTCTGTGTATAGCCGGTGTAGACTTGATTGTGTTGAACCAAATGCGGGTTTTCATTTCCGGCAGGATTTCATGCATGCTATCCGGTTTTTTGCATAACATTCCGACTTGCAAGATATCCGGCTAGAAGATTGGCAAATTTTGACAATAGCGCATGCCGGTTCCCAATTAAAAACCGCATCTATGCGGAAACCACTTAATCACTTGTCGAGGACTGCAATCGGCGGCGATGAGATGAGATATTCAGTCTAAGGGGCTAAAGTATGAACGAAATACCAATTGCATACAACCCGCTGCCTACCGTCCTAACGGAGATAGCCGACGAAAAGGTTAAACTTCTTCAGATTTACCAGAAGGAATGGGAAGTTATTATAAATACTCAAATGCATTTCAATGATCTCATCATCAAATTTCGTTCAATTGTTCTCACTGCTTTCATAACATTGGTAGGTGCTAGTATTGCGCTGAAGAAGTCGTCCACTATCGATGAAACACAATTACTTGCGATTATACTGGTTCTTGCCGCTTTGTGGGTGTCCGCTTTTGTAATGGACTTCTTTTACTATCATCGGCTTTTGCTTGGATCCGTCGCACAAGCTCTTAAATTCGATAGGTCAGAAGTTGGAAAGCAATATGGTTTGTTTGGATTAACCAGCTGCATCAGCGATTCTGTTCATCCTCCAACATCTAAAGTGTTGGTATGCATTTTTTACGGGATACCTGTAGTAGCTATTGTAATCTTGCTTTATCTAATATTTTGAAGATAGTAGAGAGCGGCTTTGACAGCTTGACCCAACGGTTAGAAAGGGTTCCGGTGCTTCGCAGCCCCCGTTCCAACGGGGTAAATTGAGCGTTAGCCCTGCGGGATTAATAGTTTGAAACGAAACCTAATGAATCCTGCTTCCAAGAGCGTCCAGCGTATTTGGGGTTGCAATATTGGAATTGAGAACTGGAGAAATTAATGGCAAAAGCCAAGCAAAAAAATTGCAAAGAAGAGCCGATAGAAAAACAGCTCTGGAAGGCTGCGGACAAGCTCAGGAAGAACATTGACGCGGCGGAATATAAGCACATCGTGCTGGGGTTGATATTCCTCAGATATATCTCCGATGCCTTTGAGGAATTATACCAAAAGCTGAAAAGCGGCGAAGGCGAATATGACGGGGCCGATCCGGAAGACAAGGACGAATACAAGGCGGAGAATGTTTTTTTTGTGCCGGGAAAGGCCCGGTGGTCATTCCTGCAATCCAAGGCCAAGTTGCCGGATATCGGCAAGAAGGTTGACGAGGCCATGGATGCCATTGAAAAGGACAACCCTTCACTCAAGGATGTGCTGCCCAAGGTATTTGCCAGGGGCAATCTTGACCCCACCAACCTTGGCGGTTTGATCGACCTGGTGGGAAACATTGCTCTGGGGGATGCCAAGGCCCGCAGCGCTGATGTGCTGGGCCATGTGTTTGAATATTTCCTCGGTGAGTTCGCCCTTGCGGAAGGCAAAAAGGGCGGTCAGTTCTACACCCCACGCAGTGTTGTTGAATTGCTTGTGGGAATGCTGGAGCCGTACAAAGGCCGGGTCTTAGACCCCTGCTGTGGTTCCGGCGGAATGTTTGTGCAGTCGGAAAAGTTTGTGGCTGACCACCAGGGCAGGGTGAATGATATTTCCATTTACGGGCAGGAGAGCAACTATACCACCTGGCGGCTGGCCAAGATGAACTTGGCGATCCGGGGAATCGACAGTTCCCAGGTGAAGTGGAACAATGAAGGCTCTTTTTTGAATGACAGCCACAAAGACTTGAAGGCCGACTATGTCATCGCCAATCCGCCGTTTAATGACAGTGACTGGAGCGGTGAACTACTGAAAAAGGACGGCAGATGGAAATATGGTACGCCACCCTCGGGAAACGCGAACTACGCCTGGATACAGCACTTCCTCTACCACTTAACCCCCAGCGGCCAGGCCGGTTTTGTTCTTGCCAAGGGCTCCCTGACATCCAAATCTTCCGGCGAAGGGAATATCCGCAAAGAACTGATCGAGGCCCGGTTGGTGGACTGCATCGTCAACTTGCCCGCCAAGCTGTTCTTGAATACTCAGATTCCCGCCAGCCTGTGGTTTTTGAGCCGCAATAAGGCCAACGGCAAATTCCGCAACCGCGTGGATGAAATCCTGTTTATAGATGCACGTAATATGGGCCATTTGATCAACCGCAGGACTAAGGAGTTTTCGGCAGAGGACATTGCCACAATCTCGGGAACCTATCATAACTGGAGGAATCCCGATGGCGACTATGAGAATGTCAAAGGATTCTGTAATTCCGCCGCCATTGAACGGGTACGAAAACTGGACTATGTGCTGACGCCGGGCCGGTATGTGGGCTTACCGGATGATGAGGATGATTTTGACTTTAGGGAGCGGTTCAGCAAGTTGAAGGCGGAGTTTGGGGAGCAGTTGAAGGAGGAAGCGAACCTGAACAAGCTTATCCTGGAAAATCTCGGAAAAATTGAGGTAAAAAATGGATAAAATTGAAGTCAAAGGAACTGAAATAACGGTTTATTCACATAGTGAGGAAGACTATATTTGTATAACGGATATCGCAAGGCATAAAAACGCGGAAAGAACAGATGACTTAATTCGAAATTGGATTCGAAACCGAAACACCATCGAGTTTCTCGGCATTTGGGAAATACTCAATAATCCGGATTTTAAACCCGTCGAATTCGACGGGTTTAAAAAACAGGCCGGTCTCAATAGCTTTACCCTTACGCCTAAACAGTGGATCGAGCAAACCAATGCAGTCGGTCTTATTTCAAAACGGGGCAGATATGGCGGCACCTATGCGCATAAGGATATCGCCTTTGAATTTGCCTCATGGATTTCAGTAGAATTCAAGCTCTATCTGATTAAAGAATTCCAACGGCTCAAAGACCAGGAAAGAAAGCAGCTCGGCTGGGATATCCGCCGGAATCTGACCAAAATCAATTACCGCATTCATACCGATGCCATCAGGGAAAACCTTGTTCCTCCAGAACTGACCAAATCACAGATTAACCACATTTACGCCACGGAGGCCGATATTCTGAATATGGCTCTGTTCGGCATGACCGCCGCCATGTGGCGGGAAGCAAATCCGAACAAAAAGGGAAACATCCGGGATTACGCCGATGTATCACAACTGGTCTGCCTGTCCAATCTTGAAAACCTGAACGCTCTTTTTATAAATGACACGCTTCCTCAGGATGTGCGGCTTGAACGGCTGAACAAAATCGCCATCCAGCAAATGCGGATATTGATGAGTGATTCGGGGATGAAACGGCTGGAGGGGAAATCAGATGAAAAATAGGCAGACCGAGTTTAAGGAGCAGTTGAAAGAGGGAAAATGGCTGAATGTGCTGATTGCTGAGAATTTTGGAAAGGTGAAAGTCAATGGGTGATCTAAGCAGCGTGGCATTTTCAGATACTATTGAGTTAATCGGAGGTGGAACTCCTAAGACTTCAATCGCTGAATATTGGGACGGTGATATCCCATGGTTATCTGTGGTAGATTTTAATAATGGCAAAAAGTATGTTTTTGATACAGAAAAAAAGATTACCACTGAAGGACTTAATAATAGCAGCACAAAGCTTCTAAATGCAGGAGATATTATTATTTCTGCAAGAGGAACCATAGGTGCTATAGCCGTATTAAGCAGGCCGATGGCTTTTAACCAATCTTGTTATGGCATTAGAGCCATAGAAAGTTTAGCCACAAATGATTACATCTATTATTTGCTCAAAAACACTGTTTCAAACTTCTTGCTAATTGCACATGGTGGAGTGTTTGATACGATTACAAAAGATACTTTTAAGGAAATAGAGGTTTTGCTTCCACCTCTCCCCGAACAAAAAGCCATCGCCTCGGTTCTTTCCAGTCTCGACGACAAAATAGACCTGCTGCACCGCCAGAAGAAAAGGGGTCAAGTCTCCGATTGACTTTTGATTGAAGGAGTAATAAAAGAGAATATGTCGAGACCATTAAGGATAGAGTATCCCGGAGCCTGGTACCATGTAATGAATCGAGGCAGGCGAGGAGAAGAGATTTTTACTGAAAGGAATGACTATAAACTATTCATTGAACTACTTCAGGAATCGGGAGAGCTTTTTAATATAAAAATAGCCTCATACTGTATGATGCCCAACCATTACCATCTTCTCCTCCATACGCCTGAAGGGAACCTGTCAAGATGTATGCGTCAAATAAATGGAATATATACTCAGCGTTTTAACCGGGTTCATAAATACGATGGTCAATTATTCAGGGGGCGGTATAAGAGTATCCTTGTAGAGGTTGATAGTTATCTTTTGAAATTGCTGAGATATATCCATAAGAATCCCCTGCGAGCGGGGTTGTCCAAGGATCTTAATGAGTATGAATGGAGCAGCCACAGTGGTTATCTATCCGATGCGAAGAGATGGGATTGGCTATATAAAGAACTTCCTCTTTCGTTGTTGGCAAAAGACCGGAAAGAGAGCCGGAGAGCCTACATAAAATATATGGCAGAGGATGAGGGAGAAAAAATAGACCTGATTTTTCAAAAGAAGAAACTCCCATCAATTTTGGGAAAAGAAGATTTTGTATATTGGGTGAAAAACCGATTTTTTGAAAGAAAGGTGCACATTGAGATACCGGACTCAAAATTATTGGCTCCGGATAAGGAAAGGATTCAAGAACTGGTTTGCAGAACCTATGGTATTACAAAAGAAGACTTGGTAAAATCCAAAAGGGGGACATTTAATGAGCCGAGAGGCGTAGCGATCTATCTTACCAGGATGATAAGAAGTGATGGTCTTATGGATATTTGTGAGGATTACAACCTCAAGAAATATAGTTCTGCAAGCAGTATAGTTGAAAATGTTAAGAAGAAGTTGTTGAAGGACCGAAAGTTACGTAATAGGGTCAGTAAATTGGCTGCTAATTTAATGAAAAGTCAACCGGAGACTTGACCCCTTTATCTTGACCCCTTTACTACAAGGCGGGCGGGAAACCGTGCTTCTATATCTGTTCTGGGAACCAGAGAACTGGATTGATTTCACTGTTTTCCATAAACACCGCGAGGAAATTGTGGATTTTTCATCTCATGTTGAGGGAACGTCAGTCAGATTCATGGCTCAGAGTTATCCTGAAATGTGGGCTGAATGGGAGAATCAGAATGGGACTACCAAGCATATTAGTGCATTGCGAAGCCGCTACCAGTTTCCGATATAGTCAACTCGGCATTCGGTGACTTAACTTTATGAAATTGAGCGATCTAGGTTTCGACCAATGGTTTGAGGAGCACATCAGCGAGTTGCATCGGGTGGGTCTCGGCATTGCCCGCATATCGGCAGTTGACCGTGGATCATACCTCATCAGAAACGAAACCAGAGAAGTTCCGGCCGAACTCGCAGGGAAGTTTTCTTACCAGATTGAAAGCCCCGTTGACCTGCCATGTGTCGGAGATTGGGTGACGGTGCAATACTATAATGATGACACGGAGGCAATTATCCACGGAGTGTTTCCACGAAAGACTTTCTTGCGCCGCAAGACCGCCGGTGAAAACGTCGACCTCCAGATGATTGCAGCCAACATCGATAGTGCTTTCATTGTTCAGTCATGCCATTTTGACTTCAACCCGCGACGAATGGATCGGTACCTGGTAATGGCAGCCGACGGAAAAGTTGAGCCGATTGTCATCCTTACGAAGACGGATTTGATCAGCCACGATGAACTGGAACAGAAGCTTGCTATCACCAAATCAACCGCGATTAAGGCCAGAGTCCTTGCGCTGAGCAACATCAGTGGTGTCGGGTTTGACGAGTTTCAAGAGATACTCGTCCCGGGAAGGACCTACTGCCTACTTGGTTCATCGGGCGTCGGGAAGACGACACTCATCAACCGCTTAATCGGTCAGGACGCTTTTGACACAAAAGCTGTTAGTGGAACGGGAGAAGGCACCCATGCGACCGCGCGCAGGCAGCTCATAGTACTTAGTCAAGGCGCCATGTTGATTGATACACCCGGAATGCGAGAGCTGGGCCTTCTTGGTGTCAGCGATGGGTTGAACCAAGGCTTTGAAGATATTCTCCTCCTTTCCGAAAGCTGTCGCTATTCGAATTGTAGCCACGAACACGAGTCCGGCTGTGCTGTCCGAGCTGCAGCAAAAAACGGCAAATTGAATGAAGATCGTTATTCCAGCTACATAAAGCTCAAGAAGGAGTCCGAGTACCACGAGATGTCGTACATAGACAAACGGAAGAAGGACAGAGCATTCGGACGCTTCATTAAATCGGCTAAGAAGCAAATAAAGGATTGAAAATCGAGTACCGAACATCCGCCTTGAGCAGACGGCATGAAAAATCGCGGTTTCTCGTAAAAGAATGTGGTTTCCCGCACTATGACATGGCCGCTGCTCAGGCGAGCCGTTATGGGGCAACTATGAAAAGGAAAAAATTATGGAAGTAATCAATTTAAAAGAAAAGGGAGATCAGATACCATATCTATACCAATACGAAGCAATTGCAAAAATGAACGATCACAATTTCACATTGGTTCGGGTAAAAGATAGAACCCTTGATTTCCACACACATCCGGATTCTGATGAAGTGTTCTTTATAGTTCATGGAAAAATGAAATTAGAATTTAGAGACAAGATAGTTGATTTGAAAGCAGGTGATATATGTGTGGTTCCTAAGGGGGTAGAGCATCGCCCCATTTGCACTACAGAAGTTACATGCATGGTAATAGAGAAAGAAGGCACTTTAACACCTGAAAATACAGGTGGCACTTATAAAGGCCCATAACCTCACGTTCCACATGACCGGACGATAAAACGCCGCCCGGCCGGTCAACTCGGCATTAGCTGGCTAAAAAGGAGAAATCTGTATGAACTTACTCCTGAAAATCTATTGGAATCTCGTGTTTAATCTAACCGGATTGGATGTCTCTTTTGATGCCAAATATAACGACTGGTCTTTTTACTTGATTGAGGTAAAGGCAGATTATCAAGGGGTGAAAAGAATGCTTGCCAAAAGACATCTCGTACCCAAAGAAATCGCTCCAGGCGAAACAAGGCTGCAAATTGTGGGTTGTGAAATGAGAACAGTACAAATTTCGGGGCCTTATAATGAAGTCTCATTTCAGGTTCCCGTTGAATCAGTAGATGATAGCCCCAGTGAGAAATTTGCACATCTTTACCTTCCCGTAAGTACTGAAGCAGCAAGATGGCCAGGTGTGGATATTTATGGTTTTCCGAAATTCATTGCCAAAATAGATTTCACAAAGGATAAAAACCAAATTGCTTGTCAATTGACTGAGAATGAAGAACCGATTCTAGAGTTCAGAATGGATGATAAAGTCGGGACAAAGAAACAAATTAGATGGGAGTTTTACGGGAACAGAAAACAGCAGATAGTGATGACAGGTTTTGATCTGGAAGGATTGATTCTGGAAGAAGAAACCAAAGAGAATGTTCAGTTTGTACTAGGAAAGCATACAATTGCCGAGACACTCAAAGGATTATTGCTTTCGAATGAGGTTGTGCGAATCATGATAGGACACGAGGTGACTGGCGTTTTGAGAAAGCCGGTCCAGACCGAACCTCGTTGGAGGGGTCGGGCCACGAGAAGTACTTGTTTTTGAGGGAATAATTCCTGATTTTACCCCCTGAAATGGGCCTATATTGAGTTTTTCGAGGGCAAAAAAGCCGATTTTCTCCGATGTTTCCAGCGAGAGAAAACGACATTTTATTCCGGAGCACATGGTGAAAGGGGTCGATGTTTTTGTTTTGACAAACTGCCCAGTTTCTTAGGAAGCTCGGCACGTTCATATCACCGAAACCGTCCAGTATCATTGCCAGTCCGCGTTTTTCTTGCGATTTATCCGCAAAGTGATAAAGAATAAAGATCTGAGTTCAGAGAGCCCGGCCTTGGGCTACTCCTGGAAGGGGCTATCCCCGCCAATAGGTAACGACCCAGAGCATTCAGAATTCAGGAGCCCGGAGTCAGAAGAATTTTGTACGTTGTCAGCCCCCGTCTCTATTAAGGAGTCATACATGATGGAACCGAAGATGATCACTGCATTGGCAGAAGCGCTGTTTGCCGAACACAAAGCAGCAAAGTCCTATCATCCATTCGAAGAATCCATCCGGTCAGCGCGGCTTAGGGATGCATACCTGATCCAGGAGGCATTCTTGGGGTTATTGATGGAAGCGGACCGGTGTCACCTTGCTGGGTATAAAATCGCTTTGACTTCCAAGGCTATGCAAGAGATGTGCGGTGTCGACCAGCCATTGGCCGGCGCTGTCTTGTCATCGGTGATTTATCCCTCACCGGTGAAATTGAGTTATGCCAATTTTCAGCATTTAGGAGTTGAATTTGAAGTCACCGTCAAGCTTGGCGCCGATCTGCCTGCTGCCTCCGGCCCTCACACCCGGCAAAGTGTCGCTACCGCCATTGCAGCCTGCATACCCTCATTTGAGCTGATCGAAGACCGCCGCGCGGACTACCGGAAGTTGGATGCATTTACTTTAATTGCCGACAATTGCTGGAACGGCGGTGTGGTCCTGGGAACTCCGGTGACGGAATGGCATCGCGTTGATCTGGAAAATACCCCCACCCGACTGCAACTAAACGGCGAGCCCGCCGATGAAGGCAGGGTGGGGGATGTCATGGGACATCCCTTCGAAGCTGTTGCCTGGCTGGCCAATATGCTCAACCAGCAGGGCAAGATGCTCAAACGGGACATGCTCGTAATGACAGGTACCAGTATTAAAACCAAATTTCCGAATGCCGGCGATATGTTGTATTTTCTGATCGAGGACATGGGCGGTGTCCGGCTGGAACTGACCCATTAACGGTGATAAGGCGTTCTTGATCTCCTGCGGGATGAACCAATCCAAGATTGTTTGCACACCCATTGAGCGGTTCTCCTTGGCTAGAGACGCACTTGACAAGGCGCACCGTACAATGGAAACTACGACCATTGGGGACATCAAAATCCAAGAAAAGGTGGTATCGTGGGAGAGACCGCCACCATCGATGGCGGCGAAAAGGATGAAGCGGATGTGCGGACAATGAAAGGGCCGGTCACTTCCCGGACTCGAACCGAGATCACGGAGGGATGAACCATGGCTTTGATGACAAAGGATCAATATCTTGCTTCCTTAAGGGGACTGGACCACTGGGTATACATCCAAGGGGAAAAGGTCCGGAGCGTGCCGGATCACCCCATATCGGCCCCTCCTGCCATGGCCATGGCCGAGACCTACCGTCGGGCGGAAATCGGGGAGATGAAGCCGTTATTCACGGCCCGGTCCCATCTTACCGGGGAGACCATCAACCGCTTCACCCATATTCAGCACAGCGTGGAAGACCTTGTCAGCAAGATCCTCATGCTGAGGGAGATGGGGAGAGAGACGGCGTGCTGCTTTCAGCGGTGCGCGGGGCTCGACTGCCTCAACACCCTCTACGCCGTCACCTTCGATACGGACCGCAAGTTCGGGACCCGTTACCACGATCGCTTCACCGAATTCTTAAGATTCGTCCAGACCCATGACTTGGTCAGCGCCGCCTGTATGACCGACACCAAAGGCGACAGGAGTCTCCCTCCTTCAAGACAGCCGGACAGAGATCAGTACGTTCACATGGTGGCGGAGAAGAAAGGCGGCATGATCGTGCGGGGCGCCAAGCTCCACATTACCGGCGGCGTCAATTCCCATGAGCTGCTGGTGGTGCCGACGAGGAAGCTTACGGAGGAAGACCGTGACTACGCGGTGGCCTTTGCGGTGCCGGCCGACACGAAGGGCGTGAAGCTCATCTACGGACGGCAGCCCTCCGACACAAGGCGGCTTGAGGCGGGAAGGGCCGATGTGGGCAACTTCTCCTACGGCGGCTGCGAAGCGATGGTGGTCTTCGACGACGTGTTCGTGCCCGAGGAGCGAATCTTTATGAAGGGCGAGTACCCGATGGCGGCGCAGCTGGTGGAGCTCTTTGCTGCGCATCACCGGGCGAGCTATGGGGGGTGCAAGGTGGGGGTGGGGGACGTCCTCATCGGGGCCTCGGCGGCGCTTGCCGAGGTTCAGGGGACCGACCGTGCCTCGCACGTGAAGGACAAGCTTGCAGAGATGGTCCATCTCAATGAGACCCTTCACGCGGCAGCCATTGCCAGTGCCTCAAAGGGCTTCAGCACGCCCAGCGGCGCTTACGCGGTGGACGCACTTCTTGCCAATGTGTGTAAGCTCAGCGTCACCCGGTTTCCATTTGAGATCGCGCGCCTTGCCCAGGACATCGCAGGCGGGATTCTGGTCACCATGCCTTCCCTCAATGACCGGGAAGATCCGGAGATCGGACCTTACCTGAAAAAGTACCTGGTGGGAAAAGAGGGCACGGACACCGAGAAGCGCATGCGGCTTTTGCGTCTCATCGAGAACATCACTCTGGGCACGGGGGCCGTCTCCTACCTGACGGAGTCCATTCACGGCGCCGGCTCGCCCCAGGCCCAGAAGATCATGATCACGCGCCTGGCTGACCTTCAATCGGCAAAACAGTACGCGTTTCGTCTGTGTGGATTATAACCTGGCATGCGGCCGATGAGGGCAAAAATCCACGCACAGAATAGCAGTCTAAATCAAGGAGTAATATATGTTTGATGCTTCGCTCATCCAGGATCGGGCTGCCGGGGCCATCATGGGCGCGTTTATCGGCGATGCCCTGGGCCTCGGCCCGCATTGGTATTACGATCTCACTGAACTTCGCCGGGACTACGGCGATTGGATCGACGGGTACACCGATCCGAAACCCGGTCGCTACCACGATGGCCTGAAAGCCGGCCAGCTTTCTCAGGTGGGGTTCATTCTCACTCTCATGCTCCGCTCCCTGGTCGAGAGCGGGGGCTACGATGAAGAAGATTTTTGTCGTCGTATGGACGAGGAGCTCTTTCCGCTCCTCGACGGCACACCGGTAAACGGACCGGGCCGCTACACCAGCCAATCCATTCGGGAAGCATGGCGCAGACGTGTGCAGCAGAATCTGCCCTGGGGTCAAACCGGTGGACATGCCGACACCACCGAAGCCATCGAGCGCACCCTTGCAATCGCCGTCCGCTATGCATTGCACCCTGCCAAACTCGCCGCTGCCATTGCCAGTAACACCATTCTCACACAGGTTGATGACACCGTGGTATCGATGACGGTTGCGTTCGGTGCGGTGCTGGGGCTTCTCGTTCAGGGACACAACCTGAACGCAGATATATCGGGAAAACTCATGAAACTGGTAAAAAACGGGGAGTTGCCCTTTCACGCTGTAACGCGAGACGGTCTGCAACCGCCGCGGCAAGGGGATCCCGATCCGCCACGCGCAGGCCGTTTCGCATCGCCGGATGCATTGCTTTCACCTTCTTATATGGCTGCGGCTGTATCCGATCCTGAAATTCGTATTGAACCGGCCTGGAAGGTGTCCATTGTTTACGGTATGCCCTGCGCCATTTACCATCAACTTCCTGCTGCTTACTATCTCTCCGCCCGTTTCCATGACGATTTTGAATCCGCCGTCCTCCATGCCGTCAATGGTGGTGGGCAGAACCAGGTGCGCGCTATACTTGCCGGTACCCTCACGGGTGCCCAAGTGGGTTTGACAGGCATCCCGAAGCGCTTCCTTGAAGGTCTCGAAAAGGCGGGCGACCTTCAACGCCTGGCTGAGACGCTGGCGTCGCAGGTCGGAAACGCCTGAGATATGAGAAATGGAGGACATATAGGAGAAGTGTAATGGGGAGAGTAATTCCGGGGACAGTATATTTATTTCTTGACTTAAATGTGAGATCGGCCCTATGCTTTTTACATGGCAAGAATCGCAAGAGTGGTGGCGGAAGGCATGCCGCACCATATTGCCCAGCGCGGCAACAGACGTCAGAAAACCTTTTTTTCAGATGAGAATTATGCCGCCTATATGGATCTCATGGCACAATGGTGCCGGAAATATGATGTGGATATATGGGCCTATTGTCTGATGGCGAATCATTTTCATCTGATCGCCGTACCTTCAAAGAAGGGAAATCTCCGTTTCCCCTTTGACTTTACTTATCATGGATGTCCCCGGAAGTCACCCCGGAAGTCACCCCGGAAGTCGAGAGATCCATTGTTCAGGAAAGATAATGATTTTCCTTACTATTTTGGTGTTGCTTGTACTTCCCGAAGACCTCCTCGGAAAAGAATTCAAGGAGAGAGTATAGCCCCGAACCCACAGGAGGGAGAAAAGACATGTTTCGGAAAATCTGGCCCCTTTTCTGTTTATTGTTCTATTTATCGCTCGCTTCTAAGAGCCTGGCATATGCCTCGGATCTCCTTGTCATTGACAGGTTCGATCCTGCCGACAAAGGGAGCCTTCCCACGGAATGGCGGGCGAGGAACGATGAGGAGACTGAAAAGGCCCAAAAGATTTACAAGGTCAGCGTCGAAGGAACAAACGCCTATCTCTCTGCCGATTCGAGGGGCGATGCCGTACAGATAGGCAAGAAGGTAGAAGTCGATCTCATGAAATATCCCAGCTTGGAATGGTGCTGGAAAGTAACCAAACTGTGTAAAGGCGGTGATGAGAGATATAAAGCAACCGGAGATAGCGCAGCCGCTGTCTATGTGGTTTTCCCGACCTGGAAGATGTGGAAACCCAAAGCATTGAAATACGTTTGGAGTGCCAGTGGACTTCCGAAAGGGTACCGGACCGAAAGTCCCTATTCCTCGGACACGAAAATCATCGTATTGCAAAACAAACATTCTCCACTCGACACATGGATACAGGAAAAGGTGAACGTCCTTTCCGATTACGAAAAATACTGGGGGAAAAAACTCGAAAAGGTTAACCTTATCGGACTGATGTCTGACTCGGACAATACCGGGAGTGAGGCCATAGCCGCTTACGATGACCTGGAAATGACCTCCGATGACTCTGCGGAATCCGGGCACTAAGGATTCGTAAGCGTGGGGGTCAAGTCTGCTCCTGACTCATGTTTAGGTGTTGAACGAGTATGGCTACCATGGCACGTAGATTTGAAGGGGTGCCTTGAGGATTAATGAAACCTTTTGACAAGGTGAGCTAAGAGCAGACTTGACCCCTTTTATGACCCAGGCATACGGAGGTGAATTATGGAAAAAGATGGGAGAGTTTTAGGGCTCGTTGGAAGCCCTAACCGCGAGGGAAGGACAAATCAGCT
>Ga0315540_10001118_pt1 | contig 15363 bp, 10 predicted proteins | sample SalMarSW160110MG_FD_203677 | JGI IMG/M metagenome (GOLD analysis project Ga0315540, IMG submission 203677) | Salt marsh sediment microbial communities from the Plum Island Ecosystem LTER, Massachusetts, United States - Salt Marsh Sediment SW1601-10 ... | reverse complement strand
GTGAATAAACGGTACGCGATGCGTACCCTACCGCTGATTTCGGTGTTGTGCGCCAAGCACAAAGTCCCAAGGAATCCCTCTGCGCACTCTGCGTCTCTGCGGTTCAATTTCTGGCGGCTGGCGGCTGCCCCAAGCCAGTAGGGTGCGCACCGCGCAGCGAGCTCTCAGCCCTAAGCGCCATCCGCTCTATAGTACCGATTGCTAAGCGCTTTTTGTGCCTGGCGAGGGCACTCTCCCCGGGCGTGCGCGGCGGGTGGCGGGCACAGACATTGCTCGACCCCCTACAACACCAGCTTGCCGCCGAGTGACGGAGAATCCAATGGCATACGTGATTACAGAGCCTTGTATCCGCTGCAAGTACACCGACTGTGCGGTGGTTTGCCCGGTGTCCTGCTTTCACGAGGGACCGAACTTCCTCGTCATCGACCCGGACGAGTGCATCGATTGTGATCTGTGCGTTGCGGAGTGCCCGGCGGAGGCCATCTTCCCGGAGGACGACGTGCCGGCGGACCAGGCGCAGTTCATTGCGCTCAATGCGGAGCTGGCCAAGGTCTGGCCTGTGATCGACGTGAAGAAGGATGCACTGCCGGATGCGGATGACTGGGCGAAGGTGAAGGAAAAGCTGCAATACCTGGAGCGCTGAGCGGGGAGATTGATGAACGAGCAGACGCTGGCCTCGCAGCGATCGACATCAGTGGAGCGCCACCCTTCGGCGTCCTGCACACGGGACCGTAGCGCACTCACAGACCAGGACCTCCACCTGTTTCGAGAGGGAACCCACGCTCGGCTGTATCAGGTGCTGGGGTCGCATCCGTGCGCAGAGGGCGAGGTCCTGGGCGCGCGCTTTGCGGTATGGGCACCGAATGCCCGAGCCGTGTCGGTGATCGGCGATTTCAACGATTGGCAGTCCGGGGCGAGCCCCCTTTCGCCGCGGGCGGACAGCTCTGGGATCTGGGAGGGGTTTGTGCCCAGGGCGGTGCACGGCTCCCGCTACAAGTACCGGATCGAATCCCGGGAAGAGGGCTTCGTCGCCGACCGGGGCGACCCCTTCGCTCGGGCCTGGGAGGTCCCGCCGCAGAACGCCTCCCGGGTCTGGAGCCTGCACTATATGTGGCAAGACAGCGCCTGGATGCGGGAGCGCGCCGGCCGCGATGCCCTCGACCGCCCGATGTCCATCTACGAGGTGCATCTCGGCTCCTGGCGACGAGCGGTCGAGAACGGAAGCAGGCGCTTCCTGACCTATCGGGAGGCTGCCCCTGCCCTCGCCGACTACTGCGCCGAGCTGGGCTTTACCCACGTGGAGCTTCTCCCGGTCATGGAGCACCCCTTCTACGGCTCTTGGGGCTACCAAACGACGGGCTACTTTGCTCCTACAGCCCGCTACGGGACCCCTGAAGACTTCATGTATCTTGTCGATACCCTGCACCAGCGGGGCATCGGCGTGATCCTGGACTGGGTGCCGTCCCATTTCCCGAACGATGTCCACGGACTCAACTACTTCGACGGTACCCACCTTTACGAGCACGCGGACGCCAGGGAGGGCTTCCACCCGGACTGGAACAGCTACATCTTTAACTACGGCCGCAACGAGGTGCGCGCCTTTCTTCTGAGCAGCGCCCTCTTCTGGCTCGACCGTTATCACGCAGACGGTTTGCGGGTGGACGCTGTGGCGTCCATGCTTTACCGGGACTATGGGCGCAAAGAGGGGGAGTGGATCCCGAACCGTTACGGCGGGCGGGAGAACCTGGAGGCCATGGCATTCCTGCGGGGGCTGAACGAGGCAGTCCACCGGGAGTATCCGGATGCCCTCTGCATCGCGGAGGAGTCCACCGCCTGGCCCAAGGTGTCCCGGCCCATCAACGACGGCGGTCTTGGCTTCGATCTCAAGTGGAACATGGGCTGGATGAACGACACCCTGCGTTATATGTCGCTCGACCCGATCGATCGAAAGTACCACCAGGGTCAGCTCACCTTCAGCCTATGGTATGCCTTCTCGGAGAATTTCCTGCTGCCACTTTCTCACGACGAGGTAGTGTACGGAAAAGGCTCCCTGATCCGCCGTATGCCCGGGGACGCTTGGCGCAAGCGGGCCAACCTGCGGCTGCTGTTGGGCTACATGTACGGCCACCCGGGGAAGAAGCTGCTCTTCATGGGTGGCGAGTTTGGGCAGTGGAACGAGTGGTCCCATGAGAGCAGCCTCGACTGGCACCTGCTGGATCTCCCGGAGCATCAGGGGCTCAACGCTTGGGTGCGGGACCTCAACCGGCTCTACTGCGTCTCCCCGGCCCTGTTTCAGCGGGACTTCGATGCCGGCGGCTTCCAGTGGATGGAGTTTCAGGACGCGGAGAACAGCATTATCGCGTTCGTGCGCCGTGGCGAGGATCCGCAGGATCTGATGCTCGTGGTCTGCAACTTCACGCCGATGCCCCGGGAGGATTACCGCATCGGGGCCCCCCGCGCCGGATGGTGGCAGGAGGTCCTGAACAGCGATGCCTGGATGTACGGAGGCAGCGGCAAGGGCAACTTCGGGGGCCTGGAGTCCACCCCCATTGCGGTACGCGACCAGTACAACTCTCTACCGCTCACCTTACCGCCCCTTGGGGTAATCTTTCTGCGTTACCACGGCGACAAGCCGCCGGACGCGGAGGAGAAGACCCCTTAGCCGAGCTGGTAAGCGACCTTGCACCCAAGCGAGTCAAAGGGGTGGGCTACAATCGAAGACGTTGCCAGGCTTGGGTGCGGGGCGCCCAACGGCAAGGGAGGAGAATTGGGCCGGTTAGTGCCGAAGGACATGGGTGAGCTGACGCCATGAACGAGGATATCTGCGGCCGCTGCCGGCCCGTGATCGAGGGGGTCGTTCCTCAGGTGGACGGCGGGCGCTTTCCCATCAAGCGCAGCGTGGGTGAGCGGGTCGTCGTGGAGGCGGACTGCTTCGTCGATGGTCACGATGCTCTGGGCTGCGCCCTCTGCTACCGGCTGGAAGGCGACCGCCAGTGGCGGGAGGCCCCGATGGTCTTTGTGGGCAACGACCGCTGGCGCGGCGAGTTTCGGACGGAGACCTGCGGCCGGTACCTTTACTCGGTGCAGTGCTGGGTCGACCCGTTCGCCAGCTGGCGCCGGGATTTCGCCAAGCGGGTGGAGGCAGAGCAGGATCTGTCGGTGGCCCTGCAGATGGGGGAGGATCTCGTCCAGGACGCAGCGGCCCGGGCGCACGACGGCGATGCCGGCGCGCTCGCGGACTGGGCCGCACGGCTCGCCGGCAACGCATCTGTGGCGGAGCGGGCGGCCTGGGCCCTGGACGAGGGTCTCGACCGGGCCATGGGACGGTATCCCAGAAGGGATCTCGCGAGCACCTACGAGCGGGAGCTCGTGTGCGTCGTCGATCCGCCGCTCGCCCGCTTCTCTGCCTGGTACGAGCTCTTTCCCCGTTCCACCAGTCCCGAGCCCGGGCGTCACGGCACCTTCCGGGACTGCGAGGCGCGGCTGCCTTACGTCGCCTCCATGGGGTTCGATGTCCTCTACCTACCGCCTATCCACCCTATCGGCCTTACCTTCCGCAAAGGCCCCAACAACAGCCTCAGCACGGGGCACGGTGATCCCGGCAGCCCCTGGGCCCTTGGATCCCCCGCGGGCGGACATACCGCAGTGCACCCGGAGCTTGGCACCCTGGGGGACTTCCGGCGGCTGGTGGCCAAGGCGCGGGCGCTGGGCCTGGAGGTGGCCCTCGATGTCGCCTTTCAATGCAGTCCGGATCACCCCTGGGTCAGCGAGCATCCGGAGTGGTTCGTCCAACGCCCGGACGGCACCATCCAGTATGCGGAGAACCCGCCCAAGAAGTACCAGGACATCTATCCGCTCAATTTCGAGAGCGAAGACTGGCAGAGCCTGTGGGAGGCCCTGCGGGGCGTCTTCCTGTTCTGGCTCGACCAGGGGGTGCGTTGCTTCCGGGTGGACAACCCCCACACCAAGTCCCTGCACTTTTGGGAGTGGGTGATCGGGGAGATCAAGCGGACCTCCCCGGAGACCCTGTTCCTCGCCGAGGCATTTACCCGGCCCAAGCTCATGCACCGGCTGGCGAAGGCGGGCTTCACCCAGTCTTACAACTACTTCCCCTGGCGCAACACCAAGTGGGAGCTGACCCAGTACCTCACGGAGGTGACCAAGGAGGCCGGCCGGGAGTACTTCCGCGCCAACCTCTGGCCCAATACCCCGGACATCCTGCCCGAGTACCTCCAGCTTGGCGGCCGGCCGGCCTTTGCGATCCGCCTGGTGCTGGCGGCAACCATGGGGGCTAGCTACGGAATCTACGGGCCGGCGTTCGAGCTCTGCGAGAACCGACCGCGCGAGCCGGGCAGCGAGGAGTACCTGGACTCCGAGAAATATCAGCTGCGCACCTGGGACCCGGAACGCCCGGACAGCCTGAAGGACCTGATCCGGCGGGTGAACCAGATCCGCCGCGAGAGCTCCGCCCTGCAGAGCGACTGGAGCCTGCGGTTCCACCCCATCGACAACGAGCAGCTGATCGCTTACAGCAAGCGGGACGAGGAGGGCGACAACGCGGTGCTGGTGGTTGTCAACCTGGACCCCCATCACGTCCAGCGTGGCTGGGTAGATCTTCCCCTGGAGGAGCTCGGGGTGAAGGCCCACCAGCCCTACCAGATGCACGACCTGTTGGGTGGTATCCGTTACCTCTGGAGCGGACCGCATAACTACGTCGAGCTGGATCCTGCGGTGGCGCCCGCGCACGTCTTCAGGCTCCGCCGGCGCGTTCGCACGGAACAGGACTTTGACTATTACTTTTAGCGTGCGGTCGCCCGCAAGCGGGCTCCTGCGGGGCATGCGGGCGTGCGGCATACCCGGCTACGCGGGACGGCGAGTATGGACGCAGAAGAAGCCAAGAACAGACCATGACTGACACCGAGAAAGCCCGCGAGGACGATCCGCTGTGGTACAAGGACGCGATCATCTACCAGACCCACGTCAAGGCCTTCTTCGACAGCGACGGCGACGGGATCGGCGATTTCCGCGGTCTGACCCGTAAGCTCGATTACATCCATGACCTTGGGGTCAACACGATCTGGCTGCTGCCCTTCTATCCGTCGCCCATGCGGGACGATGGCTACGACATCTCCGACTACCGAAACATCTTCCCCGAGTACGGTACCCGGCGAGACTTCCGCGCATTTGTCCGCGCAGCCCACCGGCGCGGGATCCGGGTGATCATCGAGTTGGTCATCAACCACACCTCCGATCAACACCCCTGGTTTCAGGCCGCCCGCCGTGCGCCCAAGGGCTCGCGCAAGCGCAGCTTCTACGTCTGGAGCGACGACGACAAGCGCTTTCCCGAGACCCGCATCATCTTCACCGACACGGAGGGCTCCAACTGGGCCTGGGACCCGGTTGCCCAGCAGTACTACTGGCACCGGTTCTTCTCCCACCAACCCGACCTCAACCACAACAACCCGAACGTGGTGCGGGCGGTGATCCGGATTATGCGTTTCTGGCTGGACATAGGGGTCGACGGTCTGCGCCTGGACGCGATCCCCTATCTGTGCGTCCGGGACGGGACCGACAACGAGAACCTGCCCGAGACCCACCAGGTGATCAAACAGATGCGTGCGGTGGTGGATGCCCACTACAAGAACCGCATGTTCCTGGCGGAGGCGAACCAGTGGCCGGAGGACGTCAGCGAGTACTTCGGGAAAGGGGACGAGTGCCACATGGCCTACCACTTTCCCCTGATGCCCCGGATGTATATGGCGGTCGCCCAAGAGGACCGCCACCCCATCGTGGAGATCATGGAGCAGACCCCGGAGATCCCCGAGACCTGCCAGTGGGCGGTGTTCCTGCGTAACCACGACGAGCTGACCCTGGAGATGGTCACCGACCAGGAGCGGGACTACATGTATCAGACCTATGCCGCGGACCCGCGCATGCGGATCAACGTGGGCATCCGCCGGCGGCTGGCCCCGCTGCTCGACAATGACGAGGACAAGATCCGGCTGATGAACAGCCTGCTCCTCTCCATGCCAGGCTCCCCGATCCTGTACTACGGCGATGAGCTCCGGATGGGGGACAACATCTATCTGGGGGACCGCAACGGGGTGCGCACGCCCATGCAGTGGTCGCCGGACCGCAACGCCGGCTTCTCCCGGGCCGACCCCCAGCGCCTCTATTTCCCGCCCATCATGGACCCCGTGTACGGGTATCAGGCGGTCAACGTGGAGGCCCAGGAGCGCGCAGCCGCCTCCCAGCTCAACTGGATGAAGCGCATCATCGAGGTGCGCAAGGCCCACAAGGTCTTCGGTCGGGGTGGGCTGACCTTCCTGCATCCCGGCAACCGGAAGATCCTGGCTTACGTCCGCGAGGACGATCACGAGGCCGTCTTATGCGTCGCCAACCTTTCCCACAGCGCCCAACCCGTGGAGCTGGATCTCTCCCGCTTCCAGGGGAGGGTACCCCTCGAGCTCATCGGCCGTACGCCTTTTCCGCCCATCGGCGAGCTTCCCTATCTCCTCACCCTGCCGAGCCACGGCTTTCACTGGTTCCATTTGGCGCAAGACGTAGACGCCCCGGTTTGGCACGAGGAGCGCCCGGCTCTGCAAAAGCTGCCCGTGGTCGTGATGCCCGAGGGCTGGCTCACTCTGCAGCCCGCCGGGGCTCAGCGCCGCGACCCTGCCGTCCGGGCCGTCTGGCGTATGGAGCGGCAGGTCCTGCCGGCCTTTCTGCCCACCCGCCGCTGGTTCGCGGCCAAGGGCACCGCCGTTCGGTCCGTTGTGCTCGGGGAGCGGCAGGAGTGGGACGGCTGGCTCCTCTGTCTGCCCCGCGTGGATCTTGGGGACGGGAGCAGCCAGGACTACTTCCTGCCCCTCGGCGTCGTGTGGGATGTGGAGCAGCCTCCCCGTCTGGCATCCGCTGGCGCTGCGGCCCTCGCGAAGGTCCGCCGTCATTCGGCCACCGGCGTCCTGTGCGATGCCTTTTCGGACGAGCGGTTCGTGCGGGCCCTGGTGCGGGCCATCGGGGCGGGGGGCGAAGCACCTCTGGGGACCGGGTGCCTGCGTTTCTCCCCGACGGCGGCCTACCCGCAACTGACGGCGGAGGACGCCTTTACCGGCCCGGTGCGTCTGCCGCCCGAGGGAAGCAATACCGGCGCCATTCTCGGGGACCGGCTCTTCCTGAAGGGCTATCGGCGGGTGCGCCCGGGCATCAATCCGGAGGCGGAGATGGGGCGCTTTCTGACCGAGGTCTCCCCTTACTCCCAGGTGGTCCCCCTGGCCGGGACCCTGGAGTATCGGGACGCCGACGGGAGCTCCACCACCCTCGCCCTGCTGCAGGCCTTCGTCGGTAACCAGGGGGATCTGTGGGGCCACACGCTCAACCACCTGACGCGTCTGTGCGAGACCCACGGGGCCCGGGCCCCGGAGGAATGGGAGCTGGATGCGGCCCAGGTCGCCTATCAGGGGCTAGTGGCGACCTTGGGGCAGCGCACCGCCGAGCTGCACCGCGCCTTGGCGCAAGCCGGCGGGGGGCCGGCCTTTGATCCCGAGCCCATTAGGGCCATGGATCTCGCGGATTGGCGAATGCGAATCCAGGAGGAGGCCGAGCAGACCCTGGACCGCCTCTCCGATCGCCTGACCGACCTGCCGGACTGGGTGCGCGAGGAGGCGGGCCGGCTGCTGGAGCAGCGGATGGGGCTTCGGGCGCGCATCGGCGAGCTGACGCCGGAAGGCATGGATGCGGTGAAGACGCGCTACCACGGCGATTACCACCTCGGACAGGTGCTGGTCACCATGAACGACGTGGTCATTATCGATTTCGAGGGGGAGCCGGCCCGCACGCTTGCCGAGCGACGGATGAAGCACTCCCCTTTGGTGGACGTTGCCGGCATGGTGCGGTCTTTTGACTACGCAGGCTATGCCGCCCTGGACCGCTCGGCCTGCCAGCGTCCGGGGGAGCGGCCAGTTCTCGCCACGATGACGGCCGGCTGGGCGCGGGAGATGACGGGCGTCTTCCTGGATGCGTACCGGGAGGCGGCGGAGGGCTCCCCGTCATACCCGTCCTCGGACGCGCAGGCCAACGCCCTCATCGACCTTTTCACGCTGGAAAAGGCCCTGTACGAGGTCCGCTACGAGCTCGCGAGCCGCCCCGAGTGGGTGGCGATCCCCGTGCGGGGCCTCCTGGCGCTCCTGGGTGAGGCTCCGTCTTAGGGCGATTTCTGTCAAATCCAGTACCAGCTTGCACGCCAGCGCCGCGTCCTGCGCCTCTTTGTTGGCGCTCAACGCGCTGGCCTCCAGGTCCCGGGCCAGGGATCCGAAGCCGGGGCCAGGGATCGGAAGCCGGGGCCAGGGATCGGAAGAAGTAGTCGATCGAGAGGCGCAGGTGCTGGGGAGCGGTGGGATCCATGAGCTGCCTTTGCCTATTGTCCGCGTATCGGGTTAGGCTCTCGAACCCTGGGCGTTGCCCGGCTAGAGACATCCTGCGGGGGTCCGCCCTGTCCTGAAGCCCGGCGCTTTTGCCTCGCGGGCCCTCGGCACCCTTTCACGCTTGGAGGTTCGGATCTTCCGTGCCCTGGTCATGGGCACTGGGGGAGCTAAGCGCATGAACAGAGACGACAAATGAGAGACGACAAATGGCTGGACGAGCAGGCTGCCTTTTCCCTCAAGCGCCTGCTACCACGGTTGGAGGCGCGCGTCCGGGAGCGGGTCGACGATGCGGAGTGGCACGGCTACGTAGCCCGGCTCAGGCGCCATTTCCCGCGGCTCTTCACCCACCTGTTTGCCCTCTACGGCGAGAGCTACGACTTCTTCTACCACCTGGAGGCGATCCTCGCCTCGACCACCGAAATGTGGATGGAGCGGCCGCCGGACCTGAAGGCCCTGGATGCCCTGCGGGAGGCGGATCCCTCCTGGTACCAGTCGAACCGCATGGTGGGGGCCATGTGCTACGTGGACCTGTTTGCCGGAGACCTCAAGGGGCTGGGCGAGCGGATCCCCTATCTGACGGAGCTGGGGGTAACCTACCTGCATCTCATGCCGCTCTACAAGGCGCCCCAGGGGGACAACGACGGCGGATATGCGGTGTCGAGCTACCGGGAGGTCAATCCCGCACTGGGGACTATCGAGCAGCTGGGCGATCTGGCCAACGAGCTACGCCACCACGGCATCTCCCTGACCCTCGACTTCGTGTTCAATCACACGTCGGACGAGAGTGAGTGGGCTCAACGGGCCCTGGCGGGGCAGAAGGAATACCAGGCCTACTACCGCATGTTTCCGAACCGGGAGCTTCCGGACCAGTACGAGCAAAGCATGCCGGAGGTGTTCACCGAGGACCATCCGGGATCCTTCACCTACCGGACGCGGATCAAGAAGTGGGTGTGGACCACCTTCCACACCTACCAGTGGGACCTCAACTACGAGAACCCCGAGGTCTTCACCCGCATGCTCGAGGAGATGCTCTTCCTCGCCAACCAGGGGGTCGAGATCCTTCGGCTCGATGCAGTCGCCTTCATATGGAAGCGGTTGGGCACCAGCTGCCAGAACCTGCCGGAGGCCCATTGGATCATCAGGGCCTTCAATGCGTTGGCCCGCATCGCCGCCCCGGCAATGGTGTTCAAGTCCGAGGCGATTGTGCATCCGGATCGGGTGCGGGAGTACGTGAGCATGGACGAGTGCCAGCTCTCCTACAACCCGCAGCTGATGGCCCTGATCTGGGAGGCCCTGGCAACCCGCGACGTGCGGGTGATGCAGCACGCCATGCAGTCCCGCTATGCCATTACCGAGGGCTGCGCCTGGGTCAATTACGTGCGCTGCCACGACGATATCGGCTGGGCCTTCGCCAACGACGATGTGGAGGCGGTTGGGCTCGACCCCAACGAGCATCGCCGGTTCCTGACGAAGTTCTACACAGGCCGCTTCGAGGGCACCTTCGCCCGCGGCGAGCCCTTTCAGGCGGATCCGCGCACCGGGGATGCCCGGGTGTCGGGCACGTGCGCCTCCTTGGCCGGGGTGGAGAGGGCCCTGGCGGATCAGGACGAGGAGGGGGTGGAGCTCGCCGTTCGGCGCATCCTGCTGATCCACGGGGTCATTATCACCATGGGGGGCATCCCGCTCATCTACCTGGGCGATGAGATCGCGATGCTCAACAACTACGACTACGACAAGGATCCGCCCAAGCTGGGGGACTCCCGTTGGATGCACCGGGCGGTCTTCGATTGGGAACGGGCGGAGGAGCGCCGCGATCCAACCTCCGTCCCGGGCCGGGTCTACAAGGGGCTGCTCCGCCTCCTGCAGCTGCGCGGACAGAATCTGGCCTTCGGCCGCGCCGAGACCGAGATCCTGGACCCAGGCAACCAGCATGTGTTTGGCTTTGTCAGGTCGAGTGAGCAATCGACCGCCTTTGTGCTCGCGAACTTCACGGAGCAGGAGCAGCGCCTGGAGGCCCGGCGCCTGCGCCAGATGGGCATGCGCAAGATCATGGTCGACATGTACGCGGGCCGGACGATCACGGCCACGCAGGAGCTGCTGATGGAGCCCTACCAGCTCCTGGTGCTTGTCCGCGCGGCCTGAGGGGGGCGCTGATCCAGCCGCCTTGCCTCTGAGCTGCCTACAATCCTTGCGGCTCCGCACACCCGCATGTAACATGGCGAGCCTTGCAGGCGCGTAGCTCAGCTGGTTAGAGCACCACCTTGACATGGTGGGGGTCGTTGGTTCGAGTCCAATCGCGCCTACCAGTTTTATAGGCCGTCAGCCCCCAGCGGCTAGCACCTGGCCGGCTCAAGCTGGCCGGGGCCGCTGCGATAGGCTGTCGGCTTTTTTGTTTTCCGGATTTCACGTGATCCCTCGTATCGATCACCGCTGAACGCGAGGCAGCAAGATGCCGCGGATCACCCTCCCAGACGGCTCCCGCAAACGGTTTGATGCGCCTGTCTCCGTCCAAGAGGTGGCCCAGTCCATCGGGCCGGGGCTGACCAAGGCCGCCCTGGCGGGCAAGGTGGACGGCCGGATGGTGGATATGAGTTACGTGATCGGGCATGACGCGAGTCTCGCCATCATTACCCGACGCGACGAGGATGCACTGGAGCTGCTGCGCCACGATGCCGCCCACGTGATGGCCCAGGCCGTGCAGGAGCTCTACCCGGGTACCCAGGTGACCATCGGTCCCGCGATCGAGAACGGCTTCTATTACGACTTCGCGCGGGAGGAGCCCTTCACCCCGGACGACCTGGAGCGCATCGAGCAGAGGATGCACGAGATCGTCGCACGTGACCTCCCCATCCAGCGCGAGGTCTGGGAACGGGCGGAGGCGATGCGGGTCTTCGGCGACATCGGCGAGCGCTACAAGGTCGAGATCATCGACGACATCATTCCCCCCGGCGAGGAGGTCTCGGTCTACCGTCAGGGGGATTGGTTCGATGTCTGCCGCGGTCCCCATCTGCCGAGCACCGGCAGGCTGGGCGACGGGTTCAAGCTGACCAAGGTCGCGGGGGCTTACTGGCGGGGGGATTCCCGCAACGCGATGCTGCAGCGGATCTATGGGACCGCCTGGCGGGACAAGAAGGAGCTCAAGACCTATCTGCACCGGCTCGAAGAGGCGGAGCGGCGGGATCACCGTAAGCTCGGCAAGCAGCTGGACCTGTTCCACTTCCAGGATGAGGCGCCCGGCATGGCCTTCTGGCACGCGCGGGGCCGCACCGTCTTCCGCCTGGTGGAAGGCTATATGCGGGAGAAGCTGGGGCAGTACGGCTACGAGGAGGTGGAAACCCCGCAGATCCTGGACCGCTCCATGTGGGAGAAGTCCGGCCACTGGGAGAAGTTCGCCGAGGACATGTTCACCACGCACCTCGACGACCGGGACTACGCCATCAAGCCCATGAACTGCCCAGGGCACATCCAGCTGTACAACCAGGGGCTGAAGAGCTATCGAGATCTGCCCCTGCGCATCGCCGAGTTCGGGGTGGTGCACCGTAACGAGCCCTCCGGGACCCTGCACGGCCTCATGCGGGCGCGCCGCTTCACCCAGGACGACGCCCACATCTTCTGCACGGAGGACCAGCTGCAGGCGGAGGTTGGGACCCTGATCGAGATGGTCTTCGAGACCTACCGGGACTTCGGCTTCGACTCCATCGATCTTGCCCTGTCCACCCGGCCGGAGAAGCGGGTGGGGGGGGACGCCCTGTGGGACAAGGGGGAGGCCGCGCTTGACCTATCGCTCCGCAGCAAGGGGCTCGATTTCGTCGTGAAGCCTGGAGAGGGCGCCTTTTACGGCCCCAAGATCGAGTTCACTTTGCGCGACAGTATCGGCCGCCATTGGCAGTGCGGTACGATCCAGGTGGATTTCTCGATGCCCGGGCGACTCGGCGCCTCCTATATCGCAGAAGACAACAGCAAGCGGGTCCCGGTGATGATCCACCGGGCCATTCTCGGCTCCATGGAGCGCTTTATCGGGATCCAGGTGGAGCACTACGCGGGCGCGCTCCCGGTGTGGCTCGCGCCGGTGCAGGCGGTGGTGCTCAACATTACCGACCGTCAGGCCGAGTATGCAGGGGAGGTCGTTAACATCTTGCGCGACAAAGGGTTCCGGGCAGAATCCGACTTGAGAAACGAGAAGATCGGCTTTAAAATCCGCGAGCACACGCTGCAAAGGGTGCCCTACCTGCTCGTCGTGGGCGACCGTGAGGTCGAGCAACGGGCGGTCGCGGTGCGTGACCGCACCGGGCGTGATCTCGGGGTTTGTGACATCGCGACCTTCGCCGATCGCCTGAGGGGTGAAGTCGAGCAGCGGGTTCAATGACGTGCGAAAGAGCGCCGGGACCGTCGAAGGCTCCTGGGGCTCTCGGTCGTTTTTGTTTCATGCAATTTGGAGGAATCTGCGATAGCTGCGCCAAAAAGAAACCGGGTCAATAGAGAGATCAATGCCATCGAGGTGCGCCTCATCGGCGCAGATGGGAACCAGATTGGAGTTGTGGCGCTTCGGGAGGCCCAGGAGCGGGCCGAGGAGGAGGGGCTGGACTTGGTAGAGATCGTACCGACCGCCGAGCCTCCTGTGTGCCGCATCATGGACTTCGGCAGGTTTCTCTTTGATCAGAAGAAGAAGACCCAGGAAGCGAGGAAGAAGCAGAAGCAGGTTCAGGTCAAGGAGGTCAAGTTTCGTCCCGGGACGGACCAAGGCGACTATCAGGTCAAGCTACGCAACCTGGTGCGCTTCCTAAACGAAGGGGACAAGGCCAAAGTCACCATGCGTTTCCGTGGGCGTGAGCACGCACACCGCGAGCTCGGCCTGGACCTATTGAAGCGCGTCGAGGGCGACCTGGCCGAGATCAGCACCGTGGAGCAGCAGCCCCAGATGGAGGGGCGGCAGATGGTGATGGTGCTGACCCCGAAGAAGAGATAGGACGCGGCTCCCGGCCGCAAAGAGATCTAAATCGCGGAGTACAAGAGATGCCCAAGCTCAAGACCAATCGAGGGGCGGCTAAACGTTTCACGCGAACGGCCACCGGCTCGTTCAAGCGGAATGCCTCCCACCGGCGGCACATCCTGACGAAGAAGCCCACGAAACGGAAGCGCCATCTGCGCGAGCCCGCTTATCTGCACAAGGCGGATGAGAAGGCCGCCCGGCAGATGATGCCTTACAGCTGATTCGGCGGGGTCCGGAGGGAGAGCCCAGATGCCACGCGTCAAACGCGGCGTTACAGCACGCGCCCGCCACAAAAAGGTGCTGAAGGAGGCCAAAGGCTATTACGGTGCCCGGAGCAGGGTCTACCGGATCGCCAAGCAGGCCGTCATCAAGGCCGGTCAGTATGCCTATCGGGACCGCCGCCAAAAGAAGCGGCAGTTTCGCGCCCTGTGGATCGTCCGCATCAATGCGGCCGCTAGGGAGAACGGGCTGTCCTACAGCCGACTCATTAACGGGCTGAAGCAGGCCGGTATCGAGGTCGATCGCAAGGTCCTCGCGGAGATCGCCTACCACGACAGGCTGGGCTTTGCGGCGCTGGCCGAGCAGGCGAAGGCGGCGCTCGCCGCCTGACGTTGCGACCACTCGCGCCTTCGGGAGAGGGGAAAGGCCGCGGTCTTTCCCCTTTTCTATGCGGGCCTCGCTGCACTGATACGATTGCAAGACCATGGCCGACGACTCCGGACTCGGCATCGAAGACCTCCGTCAGGAAGCCCTGCGCGCGGCCAAGACCGCTACAGACCTCACCACCCTCGACCGCGTGCGGGTGAAATATCTGGGCAAGAGCGGACTCCTTACCGCGCGACTCAAGCAGCTCGGCAGACTGCCCGCGGAGCAGCGGCCTGCTGCCGGGCAGGTCATCAACCGAGCCAAGGTCGCGGTGCAGGAGGCAGTCGAGGTCCGCAAGGCCCTACTGGAGCAGGAATCGCTGTCGAGCCGCCTTGCCGTGGAGCGGATCGATGTCACCCTACCTGGGCGCGGGCAGCAGCCGGGCGGTCTTCACCCGATCACCCGCACCCTGCAGCGCATCGAGCGGCTTTTCAGCAATGCCGGATTCACGGTTGCCGAGGGGCCTGAGGTCGAGGACGACTACCACAACTTCGAGGCCCTCAACATCCCCGCCCATCATCCGGCGCGGGCGATGCACGACACCTTCTACTTCGCCGAGCACCTCCTCCTGCGGACCCATACCTCCCCCGTCCAAATCCGGGTGATGGAGAAGGAGGCCCCACCGCTGAAGATCATCGCCCCCGGGCGGGTGTATCGCTGCGACTCGGACCTGACCCACACGCCGATGTTTCATCAGGTCGAGGGGCTGCTGGTGGACGAGGAGGTCAGCTTCGCGGATCTGAAAGGGGTCCTCTACGATTTCTTGAGCAACTTCTTCGAGCGGGACCTCAAGCTCCGCTTCCGGCCTTCCTACTTTCCCTTCACCGAGCCTTCGGCAGAGGTGGATATCCAGTGCGTGATGTGCGGCGGCACGGGCTGCCGCGTCTGCAAGCAGAGCGGCTGGCTCGAAGTGCTCGGCTGCGGCATGGTCTATCCGGAGGTCTTCCGCCACGTCGGCATCGATTCGGAGCGCTACCTGGGATACGCGTTCGGGATGGGCGTGGAGCGGCTCGCCATGCTGCGCTACGGCATTAACGACATCCGGCTTTGTTTCGAGAACGATCTCAGATTCCTGGGGCAGTTTGCCTGAGGGCATCCGGCGCCCCCGGACTCGCGGATCGGCCGGCCTGACACCGGCTGCGCCGCCGACTGCGGAGGCAGGTGTCTGCCGGGCTGGCCGCGGGCTTTGGACGAAGGGCAACGGGCGATGCGATTCAGCGAGTCATGGCTTCGGGAATGGGTGGACCTGGCAGAAGTGGACACCCGCGCACTCGTAGCCCAGCTAACCATGGCGGGCCTGGAAGT
>Ga0315540_10001114_pt1 | contig 15415 bp, 16 predicted proteins | sample SalMarSW160110MG_FD_203677 | JGI IMG/M metagenome (GOLD analysis project Ga0315540, IMG submission 203677) | Salt marsh sediment microbial communities from the Plum Island Ecosystem LTER, Massachusetts, United States - Salt Marsh Sediment SW1601-10 ... | reverse complement strand
AAGGCAAACTTCATTGGAGGGATAAAATGAAAGGCAACCAGCGTTTGATCGATACCCTGAACCTGCTTCTGGCGGACGAGCTTACCGCTACCAACCAGTACATCCTGCATTCTGAAATGTGTGCCAATTGGGGATATGAAAAGCTGCACGATGTGATTGAGCACCGCGCTATCGACGAGATGAAACATGCCGAAAAACTCATCGCCCGTATTTTGTTCCTTGAGGGCATGCCGGTCGTCTCGAACCTCAACCCGCTCCATATTGGTGAGTCTGTGACTGTCCAACTGCAAAACGACGTTGAGGCCGAATACGGTGCCGTCGTGGCCTACAACGAAGGCATCCGTCTGGCGGTCGAGGTCGTGGATAATACCACCCGCGCGCTGCTTGAATCGATCCTGCATGACGAAGAAGAGCATATCGATTGGCTCGAAGCCCAGCACGATCAGATTCAGCAGGTTGGCCTGGCCAACTACCTTGCCCAGCAGTTGTAGTTCAGCCTGACAGAAAGGAGACAAAAGTTGGAAACACTTAAAGCCGTGCAAACTGTCCTGGCGGTGCGTCAGTACCAGGATAAGCCCATTCCCACCGATACCGTGCGCCACATCGTGGAAGCGGCCCATCTGACAGGGAGCAGTATGAACCGCCAGCCCTGGCATTTTATCGTCGTTGAAGACCGCTCCGTTTTGCAAAAAATGGGTCAACTGGCCAAAACTGGCCGCTATATCGCGCAGGCTCCGCTGGCCGTGGCCGTGGTCGTTGAGGATTCCCCCTATGCCGTGTCGGATGCCAGCCGCGCCATCCAATCTATGATGCTTGCTGCCTGGTCCGAAGGCGTGGGCTCGAACTGGGTGGGTTTCTTCGGTTTGGAGGCCATCAAACCGCTGCTCGGCATTCCTGCCGGGTTGGAAATATTCGCTGTGGTACCTTTTGGCTACCCGGTGGATGCTATCGGTCGCGGCAAGAAGAATCGCAAACCACTGTCCGAAATCGCTCACCGCGAACGGTTTGGGCAGCCCTTTGAATAAACCATGTCGGGCCGGGCAACCGGCCCGATAAAAAACCCATCTATGTTCACATTCAAAACCGATTACGAATCGACCTGTGCCCGCATGGAGGCTTTCTGGCGGCGCGAGGTGTTGGACCGGCCCGTGGTCAGCTTCTACCTGGCAAAACCCTACGAGCAGCAGATCCCGCTGCCGCCTTCTAACCATGCCAGCAGTGACGAACGCTGGTTGGATGCGCAGTACCATGCCGAGTATGCCCTCGCCCGGCTTTCCAACCAGGAGTTTCTCGGCGACAGCCTGCCCATCGCCTACCCCAATCTCGGCCCGGAAGTCTTTTCGGCCCTGTACGGCTGCCCGATCCATTTTGGCGATTGGGGCACAAGCTGGACGGACCCCATCCTGCATGATTGGAGTCAGGCTAACCAGCTCCAGCTGGATTGGGATGGCTCGGTGATGAATAAGCTGATCGAGATGACCGACGCCCTGTTGGAGATTTCCCAGGGGCGTTTTATCGTTGGCATGACCGACTGGCACCCCGGCGGGGATGCCGTGGCGGCTTTCCGCGACCCCCAGGAGTTGGCGGTGGATTTGTTGGAGCATCCTGCCGAAGTCCAGGCCCTGCTCGCTCGCCTGGAAGGGGATTACTTCCGCGTGTACAACCAGTTTTATTCCCGCTTGCGGGCTGCCGGTATGCCCATCACTTCCTGGACGCCGCTGATCAGCGCGGGCAGGTATTATATCCCCTCCAATGATTTCTCGATCATGATCAGCAAGCGCATGTTTGATGAGATCTTCCTGCCGGGCATTATCCGCGAGTGCCAGTTTTACGACCATTCGATTTACCATCTCGACGGCCCCGGCGCGCTGCGCCACCTCGATTCGATCCTTGCCATCCCCGAACTGGATGCGCTGCAGTGGGTCTTCGGCGCCGGTAATGAGGGTTTTGACCGCTGGGTGTGGGTGTACCGCAAGGCCCAGGCCGCGGGCAAGGGCATCCAGGTTAACTGCCAATTGGGCGAGATTGAGCACATTATTCAGGCGCTTGACCCGCGCGGCCTGTACCTCAGCGTGGACGGCGTGCCTGATCGCGAATCGGCTCTGGCCCTGTTAAAGCGCCTGGAAGCGTGGGTAAAGACTGCCGGTTGAAAGTCCAGAATAGGATTAGCTGTACCCGGTCTCTTCCAAGAATGATTCCATCATAAATTAAAGTATTCCTGTATAATCTCTCTATTCCATTATTAGGAGATTATTTGAATATGCCCATACCCTTTCCCTCTGATGCCTGGATTAAATCCATGATGGCCGATCTCAATGCCAGCGCTTCCTATAAAAAAGCCGCCGAGAAATGGGAAGGTGATTTTTTCTTTATCATCGAGCCCGGTGGAACCCTCGAGAAACCGGTCACCCTGTATATGGACCTGTGGCACGGTGACTGCCGCGATGCCTTTGAGGTAAACGGTAGCGTTCCCACGCCGGTTTTCAAGCTTTCGGGACCGGTCGCCACCTGGAAGAAGGTCATGACCAAGAAGCTCGACCCGATGCAGGCCATGATGACCGGTCAGTTGCGCCTGACGGGCAACATGGGTATGGTGATGAAGAATGTGCGCGCCGCCAAAGAGTTGGTTGAATCGTGCACCCGCATCCCGACCGAGTTTCCGATTTAAATGTGGTTTTTTTCCAGCCCGCATATTGTCTTTGGCGAGCAGGCCCTCGGTTATCTTGAGCAGTTGAGCGGCGCGCGCGCTGCCATCGTCACCGATGCTACCCTGGTGCGCCTGGGCATGGTGGAGCGCATCCGCCAGGCCCTTGCTCCCACTGGAATGGAAATCCTGGTCATCGACCAGGTCGAGCCCGACCCTTCTCTGGAAACTGTCCGCCAGGGGGCTGCCCGCCTGAGCGAATTTGCCCCGCAGTGGATTATCGCCCTGGGAGGGGGATCGGTGATGGACGCCGCCAAGGCCATGTGGATCCTTTACGAACGCCCGGACATCGAGCCGCAGGCGATTAACCCTATCGAGCCCCTCGGCCTGCGCGCCAGGGCTCGCCTGGCAGCCATCCCCACCACCACCGGCACCGGCTCGGAGGCCACCTGGGCCATCGTACTCACCGATCACGCCGAGCGCCGCAAGCTGGGCCTGGGCAGCCGCGAGGCCCTGCCCGATTTAGCTATTCTCGATCCCGAGATCGTGGCCGAACTGCCGCCGCGCCTGACCGCCGACACCGGTCTGGATGCCCTGACCCATGCCGTCGAGGGCTTCACCAGCACCTTCCACAACGACTTCACCGACGGGTTGTGCCTGCAGGCCGCCAAACTGGTTTTCGAATACCTGCCGGTTTGCTTCCGCGCCGGAGCGGATCTGGAGGCGCGCGGCCATTTACAGAACGCCGCCACGCTCGCCGGGCTGGGTTTTGGCAACTCTATGGCCGCCCTGGCCCACGGTATGGGGCATGCCCTGGGAGGGGTCTTTCACACCCCGCACGGGCGCGCCGTTTCCCTTTTCCTGCCCTACACGATCGAATACTGCGTCCGCGACCAGGATACCCCCACCCGCTATGTTCCTCTGGCTCACTTTCTCGGCCTGCCGGCGGGCGACGAAGCCCAGGCGGCAGCCAGCCTGGTGCGCGCCGTGCGTGAGCTGCAGCATGCCGTCGGCCAGCCGCGCACCCTGGCGGACCTGGGCATCACGCGGGCCGCGCTGCAGGGCGAGATGGACCTGCTCGTGGCCAACGCCATGAACGATACCCAGACCATTATGTCCACGCGCATCCCTGACGAAGACGACCTGCGCCGCCTCTTCCAGGCCGCGTTCTCCGCTTCCTCAATAAATTTCTGAAGAATTTAACCGCGGATGAACGCGGATAAACGCGGATATGGTAAAAACCCATATCGTTAGAATAAATAGGATACGCTAGAAATTGTGGACGAGACTGAAATTAATGCTGTTACCCAGAAAGTTATCGGCTGCGCATACACTGTAAGCAATCATTTGGGCAGCGGTTTTCTAGAAAAAGTCTATGAAAACGCCCTGGCGCACGAATTGCGTAAAGGCGGTCTGGGGGTTGAACAGCAGTACCCGATTCAGGTCTGGTACGATGGGACTGTGGTAGGGGAATTTTTCGCGGATATTTTGGTAGGTGGGGTAGTTTTGGTCGAATTAAAAACTGTACGTTCTTTGGACGATGCGCATCTCGCGCAGTGTTTGAATTATTTAAAGGCTACTGGCCTGAAAGTTTGTCTTCTGATCAATTTTTTCCAACCAAAGGTTCAAATTCGACGAATTGTCCACGGGTTGCAAGAGCAGAAGAAATGAAAAATATTTCTCACGGTTTTTACCAAAGCAGAGGTTTTTTATCTGCGGTTAATTAACTTCGGGAGATCTTATGTTCGGTCGTATGCTTAAAGTCGATCTCACCACCGGCCGCATCTCCGCGGAAACCATCCCGGCTGCCTACCTGCACGATTACATCGGCGCCGCCGGCCTGGGTGCGCGCCTCTTGTGGGACGCCCTCGTCCCCGAGCGCAGCCCGCTCGATCCGGCCAGCCCGCTGCTCTTCATCACCGGGCCGCTGACCGGCACTGCCGGCCCCACCACCGGGCGCTTTGTGGTCTGCGGGCGCTCGCCCCAGACCGGCTGGTGGGGTGAAAGCAACATCGGCGGGTTTGTCGGCCCCGAACTGCGCCTGGCCGGTTGGGACGCCCTGTGGATCACCGGACGCGCGCCCGAACCGGTCTACCTGTGGATCTATAACGACCAGGTCGAACTGCGTCCCGCCGCCCACCTGTGGGGCAGCGCTGACCCCTACCAGGTCCAGCAGATCGTGCGTGCCGAGACGGAGCAGCCCCGGGCCAGAGTGGCCGCCATCGGCATCGCCGGTGAGAACGGGGTGCCCTTTGCCGGCATCCTTTCCGATCATGGGCGCCTGGCGGCGCGCACCGGCATGGGCGCCCTGATGGGCAGCAAACACCTCAAAGCGGTCGCCGTGCGCGGCAGCGGGCGCATCACCGCCGACCGCCAGGATGTTTACAAGCGCCTGCGGGTCGAATCCAACAAACGCCTGCTGCAGCAGAATATGACCTCCGTGCTGCACGAGACCGGCTCATCCGGTGCGGCCGATTACCTGCAGATCATGGGTGACATGCCCATCAAATATTGGACCCAGGCCGCCTGGGAGGGGGCTGAAAAGATCAGCGGGGCAGAAATGGCCGACACCATTTTGACCGGCACCACCGCCTGCCAGGGCTGCGTCATCGCCTGCGGGCGGGAGGTGACTGTGGCCGATGGGGCCTATGCCACGGATGGGGCGGTGAAAGGCCCCGAATACGAGACCATCTGCTCGTTTGGCTCGCAGCTGTTGATCGATGACCTGGCGGCGGTCACCGCCCTGGGCAACCTGTGCGACCGCCTGGGCATGGATTCGATCAGCGCCGGCAATATCATCGCTCTAGCCTACCTCTTATTTGATAAAGGGCGGGTGACTACCCAGGATACCGGCGGGCTGGAACTGCGCTGGGGCGATCCGGCCCCGGTTTTCACCCTGCTCGAGCAGATGGCTGCCCGGCAGGGTTTTGGCGCCTTGCTGGACCAGGGCAGCCGCGCCCTGGCGGCTCATTTTGGCGACCCTGACCTGGCGGTGCAGGCCAACGGTCTGGAGATTGCCATGCACGACCCGCGTGCCTTCACCGGTCAGGCATTATCGTACGTGCTCTCGCCGCGCGGTGCCTGCCACAACCAGTCGGATTTCTTTACCATCGAACTGGGCGGTACCATGGAAGAAATCGGCCTGCCCATGACCGACCGCCTGTCCAGCGCGGGCAAGGCCGGCTACGTGGCCCGCCACCAGCACTGGCGTTCGCTGTGTAATAATCTGGTGATCTGCTTCTTCACCGTCATCGATCCCCACGAGGTGACCGACCTGGTGGCGGCTGCCACCGGCGAGGAGCGCTCCCTGGAGGAGCTTATCCTGGCGGGTGAACGCGCCTGGAACCTCAAGCGTCTTTACAACCTGCGCCTGGGCTGGAACCCGGCGGGCGAAAAGCTGCCCAAACTGCTCCTCCAGCCGCTTCCCGACGGCGGGCAAATGGGCGCCGTGCCCGATATGGAGCAGCTTCTCTCCGAGTATTACGCCGCCGCCGGCTGGGACCGTGCCACCGGCTGGCCCACGCCCGAGACGTTGGCGCGTTTGGGCCTGGATCAAATATAGACAGAAGCCGCTTACTCTTTGTGATAAAAATCAAAAACGTATTCACCCCGAAGGGAACAAAGTTCACTAAGGAAAACCCAACATCCCTGAAATTCTCCCTTTGTGTTCTTCGTGGTAAGATTTTCGTCCTCTTTGGTGAATCTTCACGAAAGGCCAAATATGAATGTTCTGATTCGTTCCTACACTGACAGCGACCTCGCTGATGTCCTCCAGATTACCGTACTGGCCTGGGAGCCGGTGTTTACCGCCTGGGAGAAAATACTGGGGCCCAGGCTCTATCCGCTCGCTATTTATCCCGATTGGCGCAAAAGCCAGCAGGAGGCTGTCGAAAAGGCCTGCAAAGATGAGAAATATATCAACTGGGTGGCCGAGGTCGACGGGGCGGTGGTCGGTTTTATCCTCTATGAACTGAACCACGAAACCAAAGTTGGTGAGGTCATGCTGCTTGCCGTCCAGCCTGACGATCAAAACCAGGGTATTGGCACCGAATTAAACCTCTTTGCCCTGCAGAAGTTTAAGGAAAGCGGCATGAAGCTGGCCGTGGTCGGCACCGGCGGCGATGAAGGCCACGCCCCCGCTCGCCGGTCGTACGAAAAGGCCGGCTACACCGGCCTGCCTTTGATGCGCTATTACAAAGAAGTATAGAAAAAAAGGGCCAATTTTACAGCAGCTGCTGTAAAATTGGCCCCGAAGATTCTTACAGCATCAGAATATTCATGTTGCCGATAAAGCCCTTTTTCGGCTCGTCTTCCGCCGGCGGCTCTGCATCTGGCAGGATCTCTTGCAATTCCCCTTCGTTCTTGGACAGGCGCGTCCGCAGCGCAGCAATCTGACCGGGCGTGCCGCGGATCTCACCGAAATTGTGGATGGCTGAAAGCCGTTCGCTAAGCGTCGCCGGTGCGATCTCAGCGTCGAGGGCCAATTCTCCGGTCACCACCAGCGTGGCGCTGCCGTCCAGGCTGTCGAAGCGGGCGCCGCGCAGGGTTTGCTCGTCCTGTACCAACCACAGCGTGTCCGGATAAAAAACCGCTTTCGTTTCGAACAGATCGCATTTCTGGGCCAGGGCGGGTTTAAGCGCGCTTGGGCAGAGCACAAGCTCCTCCGCGATCAACCGTTCGAGATTCTGATCGAATGCCTGGGGCGCCACGTCGGGGGCAATGCGCACCATTTCCTTGCAGTAAAGTTTCTTGCCAGGCAGGTATTCCAGCGTGTCGCTGTCCAGCACCAGCGGCTTTTTTAACCATTCGAAGCCAGCCGGGATGGTATTTACCTTGGCCGGTTTATATAAGCGCGCGCGAATGGCCTGGGCGTTTTCCTCATGGCACAGGATCTTGCCGGAAACATAAAGCTTCCCGATTTTTCGCTCCAGCAGATCGTTCGCCAGCACTTTGGGGATCGACAGGTCGCCGAGCAGGCTGATTTCGGCGCCATCTTCCAACCCATCCAGGTAGGCCGCATCCAGGGTTAGCGAGCTGGTGACCAGATGCTTGAAGGATGGATAGGCCGAGGATTGGCCGTTGAAGTGGCACGATTTTTCGTTGAAGGCGCCGATCAGGTCCTCCGGGCAGTAAAACTGACCGTTGACTCCCACGCCAGCCACAAATTTTTCAATATCTTCCAGCGGCACGCCTGGTTCGACGATCATCTCTCCGTTGACCACGAAGAAAATTTTCTGCGTGACATTTTTGAAGAAATCTGCGTTGAGCGACATCTGGCCGTTCTGGGTGACCAGTTTTGTCCCGGGAGGGACCTCAATGGTCGCGTTAAGATTCCCTATGGTGATGCGCTGCAGCAGCAGGGCAGTCTCCGAGGTGACCAGGGCGAAATTGATATTTCCAATGAATGGGACCCCAGCCACCGATTCTTCTGTGGCATTCATCATGTTGAGAACATTGACGTTGCCGATTGTTTTTTGGTTTTCCATCTCTATTTTCCTTTCAATTCCATTCGTCGATATGGGTGCGCAGCCAGTGGATAGCTAATCTGATTCTGGAACGGACCGTTGCCGCCGGAACCTGAAGTTCCTGGGCGATGGCCTCGCTGGTCATGCCATAGACATAACGCTGGATGAGCAGCTTACGGTACTGGCTGGGAACGCGCTCGAACAGGTTAATCTCGCCAGCATATCTCATCGAAGGTACATCGCTGGCTACAATATCCGCCAATCCCTGCAGCAGTTTCCGCTGTCTTTTTAGCCTCCGGATCTGATCGATGAAACCGTTCTTGATCACCGCGTACAGCCAGGAGCGGCGCTGCTGCTCGTTCAGCCGGCTGAGGATTTCCTGATGGACGGCAGCTTTAATAAACGTCTCCTGAACCAGGTCCTCTGCCTGGTCGTAATCGTGCGTCAGACTTTCCGCGAAGCGTTTAAGCTGCGCCTGGTGGTCTTGAAACAGTCGAGTTACCCATACGTCCGGAAGCATCATCCTTCAATCCCGCCTGCAGAAAAAAGGCGTTGGTTTGTTTTCTAGCGCGCTTCTATAAATATAACGTCTCTCGTGATGAAATTGATCACTGGAATCAGAATCTGGTTTTAAATTCCCTCTTGACATTAACGTAACGTAATAGTTTATACTGTGACCATGTTCACCGTGAAGCAGCTTTCCAGGTTGGCAGGCATTACCCCGCGCACCCTGCACTACTACGACGAAATCGGCCTCCTTAAGCCGTCCCGCGTGGGTGATAACGGCTATCGCTACTACGGAGAAGAGGCCCTGGTGCGCCTGCAGCAGATCATGCTCTACCGCGAACTGGATATGCCGCTCGAAAACATCAAAGCCATCATGGGACGCCGTGATTTTGAACTTTTGAGCGCCCTGGAAGATCATAAATCTGAGCTCCATAAACGCGTTGTCAGAATCGAGCGCCTGATCGCCACCGTAGAACTTACGATCTCGCATTTGAAAGGAAAAAATGAAATGAGCCAAAAGCAGTATTTTGAAGGGTTTAGCGAAGAACAGCAGGCCGAATATGAGAAGGAAGCCATGCAGATGTACGACCCCGAAACGGTAAAAGCCGCCAACAAAAAATGGAAGGGCTACACGGATGCCGAGAAGCAGCGCATCGGGGAAGAAGGCAACGCTGTCTACGCCGATTTCCTGCTGGCGATGCCCAAAGGTCCTTCCTCGCCCGAAGCCCAGGCCTGTGTGGCGCGCTGGCGCCGTCACATCGAGTATTTCTGGGTGCCGAACGAGGCGCAGCTGGTGGGGTTGGCCGAAGGCTACACTGACGATCCGCGTTTCAAGGCCAACTTCGACAAAATCCACCCCGATCTGGCTGCCTTCGTGCTTGAAGCCGTAAAAGTTTATACAAACGCCAAAGCGTAATCTACATCGATTTTAAGAGGTGGCTGTGTGGAGGATGATGCGGTCTTTGGTCCAGTGGTCGCGGTACCAGGTGCACTGCCGGAACTCGTCCTGCAGCGCGTGCATGCGTTCTTGAAGCTGCGCGCGGAACTGCGCGCGCAGTTCCGCATGCGCCGGATCGCCTGCCAGGTTGCGCAGCTGCAGGGGGTCGGCCTGGTGGTCGAAGAGCAGTTCACTGCCATCCGCACGGTAGAGGGCATAGGTGTAGCGCCGGGTGCGCAGGGCGCGCCATTCATAACCGTCTTCCCAGGCGGCAGTGCAGCCCATCCCTTGCAGGAAAGCTGCGTCCGGCTCCACTGCGCAGCTCCCCAGCAGGCAGCGACTGAGATCGCTGCCCTCCACCGCCTGCGGGATGGGGATCTCCATCAGCCCCAGGAGGGTCGGCATGATGTCAGGGGTGTTTAAGAGCACATCGCTCCGGCTCTTCCCTGCCAGCCCGGCAGGCCAGCGCATGAGGAACGGCACCCGGATGGCCTCTTCGAAAAAGATGTTCTTAGCGCGGCGGCCGTGGGCGCCAAACATCTCGCCGTGATCCGAGGTGAAGACCAGGATGGTATTTTCGCGCAGACCAGTCTCTTCCAATGCCGCCAACAACCTGCCGATGTTCCAATCCAGGTTGGCGATCATGGCATGGTAAACCTTCATCCAGTCGGCCAGGGACTGGCGGTCTTCAGCGGACATCTGCGCCCAGGAGTCGCCATGGGGGTCGTTTTCAGGCAGGTAGTTTGCCGGCAGCGGAAAGGCTGCGTTTTCGAAGCGGTCGAGAAACTCGCATGGCACATTGTCTTCGGTCCACGGATCGTGAGGCGTGCCATAGGAAAGGAACATGGCAAACGGTCGCGCGTCCTGGGAGGCCTGCCGCAGCCAATCGATCGCCAGCCCGGTTTGGATGTCCGGCTCGTACCCCTGGAAATGGATCGGATCCGGGGTATCCTGGTAGTAATACATGTCCTGATAGGTGTGGTGAAAATTGTAACCCGCCCAGAAGCCGTCGAAACCCAGGCGGTGCGGTCCCGGCGGAATGTAGGCGTTCTGCGGATCATCATGGTTGCCCAGGTGGTTGGCCCACAGGTGCCATTTGCCGATGTACGCGGTCTGGTAACCGGCGCGGGTCAAGACCTGCCCAAATCCTTCGTGATTCGTCCCAATGCGCAGCTCGTTGATCACCATACCGGTGCTGCTCGAATATTTCCCGGTGAACAGGGAGGCGCGGTAAGGTGCACAAAGTGGATGTCCCGAAACCGCGTTGCACAGGTCAAGCGCTTCGGCTGCCAGGTGGTCGATGTTGGGCGTGCGGGCGCGCGGATCTCCGGCATAGCCGCAGGAAGAATAGCGCAGTTGATCCGCAAATACGTACAGCAGGTTCGGTTTTTTCACCGCGATTCAATCAAAAAAGCTATCCGTGCCCGACGTAAATCGTTTTGGTGCGCGTGTAAAACTCGATCGCCGCCGGCCCTTGTTCCTTGAAGGTATTGGCGCTGGACTGTTTGAAGCCGCCGAAGGGCGCCTGCAGGGCCAGCCCGGTGGTGGGTTCGTTGATCTTCACCACCCCGGCCTCGACCGCGTTGGCAAAGGTGAAGGCGCTCTTCAGGTCGTTGGTCACCACCCCCGCGGCCAGCCCGAAGCCGATGGCGTTGGCCTGGGCGATCCCTTCTTCCAGCGTATCCACCCGGATGATGCCGATCACCGGCCCGAAGATTTCTTCCTGGGCGATGCGCATCCCGCCGCTGACGTGATCGAACACCGTCGGCAGGATATAATGCCCACCTTTCTGATCGGCAGCGCCGCCCGCCAGCAGCTGCGCCCCTTCCTGCTGGCCGATCTGGATGTAATCCAGGTCGGTCTTTAGCTGTTCGACGCTGACCGCCGGGCCCATCTGTGTGCTGGTTTCTAAACCGTTGCCTACCGTCCATTTGCGCGCGGTTTCGCTCAATGCCCGTGCGAAGCGGTCGGCGATCCCGCTTTGCACGATCACCCGGCTGGTAGCCGTGCAGGCCTGCCCCGTCAGGCCGAAGCCGCTGCGCGCCGCCAGGTTAACCGCCAGGTCCAGATCGGCATCATTCAAGACCAGGGTTGGGTTCTTGCCGCCCATCTCCAGCTGCACCCGCGTTAAATTGGGGATGGCTTTGGCATAAATCTGTGTCCCCACCCCATACGACCCGGTGAAGCTGATCCCGCTGACTAGCGGGCTTTCTACCAGTGCGTCGCCGATCACCGCCCCCGAACCGGTCAGGTAATTGAGCACCCCTGCCGGCAGGCCGGCATCGACCAGGGCTTCTACCAGGGCCTGGGCGGTCAGTTCTCCATGCCGGGCGGGTTTGAATACGACCGTGTTCCCGTAGGCCAGGGCCGGCGCGATTTTCCAGGCCGGGATGGCGATTGGAAAGTTCCAGGGGGTGATGATCGCCACCACACCCAACGCTTCGCGCTTGCTGTAGAGCAGCTCACCCGACGCGTTGCTCGGGTAGACCTGCCCGCCCATACGCCAGCCTTCGCCGCCGAAATAGCGCAGGATATCCCGCGCGCGCAGCACCTCGCCTTTGGCTTCCGCCAGCGTCTTGCCTTCTTCACGGGTCAATCCAGCGGCGGTTTCTTCCAGCCGTGCATCCAGTATCTGGGCCGCCTTTTCCAGGATGGCCCCCCGCGCCGGTCCCGGCAGGTTGGACCAGCCCGGCAGCGCCGTCCGGGCCGCCGCTATGGCCTGCTGCACATCAGCCACGCTGGCCCTGGCCAGCGAACCCACCACATCCTCAAAATTGGCCGGGTTGTGCTGCTCGTAGCGTTCTCCGCCCTGCGCCTCAACCCACTGCCCATCAATCAACAGTTTTGCCTGTTTCATCACTTTTTCCTCCGCGTATAGAATTGCTATCCAGATTATAGGAGAAAAGGCTGGAAATTGAAAACACCCCGCGCAAAAAAATCCCCCCGAGATTTTGCATCGGGGGGATTTTGCTTTCAGTTTTTTATCTTAGTGCTTACCTTGCGGTCCTGCCGGGGTGTTTGTCCCGGTGCCCGGCCCGGGGCCGTAGCTGGAACCGGGGGTTGGAGTGCCGGCGGCGTAGGGGTTACCTCCCTGCGGGGTGTTGGTTGTCCCTTGCGGGGTATGGTCGCTGCTCTGCGGGGTGTTGGTCATCCCTTGCGGAGTGTGAGCGCTGCTTTGCGGGGTATTGGTCATCCCCTGCGGAGTGCAGGTCTCGCAGGTGCCCGGTCCGGGGCCGTAGCCCGAGCCCGGGGTGGGGGTGCCGGTGGTCCAGGGGTTGTTACCACCCTGGGGGGTATTACTCCCTTGTGGGGTACAGTTTTCGCAGGTGCCCGGTCCGGGGCCGTAGCTGGAGCCCGGGGTGGGCGTGTCGCTCGTCCAGGGATTGCCGCCGCCTTGTGAGGTCGCGTTAGCGCCCCCTTGTGGGCCGCCCGGTTCTCCCGGGCCGTTGCCTGGGTTTCCCTGGGGGTTATTACCCCCCTGGGGGGTATCTTCCGGCTTGCCGCCGGGGCCAAAGCTGGACATAATCTGTTCCACCTGGCGCAGCTGTTGTTGGATCATCGCGCGCGTTTGCTCCATCAGGGGCACATCACTCGTCTTGTCCATCAACCTGGCCTGGGTCTGAAGCTGCTCGTGCACCTTGAGCATGGCCCGGGTACGGGTACCCTCCTCTGGCATGTTGGTTGCCAGCTGCACCGCCTCCTGCACCTGCTGCTGCCAGCGCGACTGCACCGCAGCCGGGATCTCTTTGCCGGCATTGGCCATCTTTTCCATCTCGTCGACCCTGCGCTGGCTGAACTTCAAAGCCAGTTCCATACGGTTTTGCTCGTTGGCGGTCAATTGAATTTGCAGATCCTCGCCGGCTATTTTTAAGCCGTACAGCGGTTGGTCGGGCAGGGTTTGCTGCGCCGCGGCATAGGCCGCCCCGCTTCCGCCGAACACCAGGGCCACAATCAACATTAAGGTAGTTAGAACGCTCATTCTGGGTAGCTCCTTCCTGAAAAGTTTGTCGAACCACCCATTATGACGCTGTTTCTGGCCGGCAGATACGGGTACGGCCGCTAATTTTTTCGCTGGTTGGGCTGCCGCCTGGTCTAAAAATCGCGCACGCCCATCTGCCGCCGCCTGTTGATTGCGTTCAGGTACAGCCTGCAGGGACCGCAGCAATTGTTCTACCTTCGGGTCGCGTGGTTCATCCGTTAAATTTGTCATTCGCTTGCTCCATCATCTACCAACATCCGCCGCAGCGCCGCCAGCGCGCGGTGCTGCAAAGATTTAACTGCCCCGACCGGTTTCTTCAATGCCTGGGCAACTTCTTCATGGTCCCATTCTTCCAAAAAGCGCAGGATCACCACCTGGCGCTGATCGTCTGTCAGGCGTACCAGGGCAGCCCGCACCCGCGCCTGTTCCAGTGCCTGCCCGACCTGGGATTCCACGCCCGTGCTGTCGGCAGGGTGATTGTCGTCCAACTCCAGCGGTGGGGGCGGCTGGCGGCGGTAGAGATCGGTGATCCAATTGTGTGCCACCCGGTACAGGTAGGCCTGCAGGTGATCCTGCGGCCCGCCCCCGCCGCGCAGCGCCTGCAGGAAGCGGCTGAAAGTATCCCCCACACAGTCTTCTGCCAGGGAATCGTTTCCCAGCAGCCGGCGGGCGTAGCGATAGATGCCGGGGCTGTATTGGTCGTATATGATGCCCAGGGATTCTGTATCGAACGATCGGGCGCGGGCTAGCAGGCGGGCTTCGGGTTCAATCATAAGCTGCGGTCTTCGGGCGCGGATCGGTTGGGTATTGCCGGTTGCCTCACAGGCAGAACTCTCGATCATGTTTATTATGACGCAAATTTCCCCGTTGAGGTACGGGGTTATTTTGTGAATGTTGGTTCATGGAGTGAACCAACATTCACACGATTAGATCAACGATCAGTTACAGGCTTCAAAAGCCGGCAGGTGGCTGTTCAGAGATGCCCGCTGCAGGTTGGCAAAGACCCTCAGGATATCGCTGTGGCTCACCAGCGGTGAAAGCTTGTCATACAGGGCCCCATCCGCGATCTCGGCTGCTACCCCGGCCTGGCAGGCTTCGCTCAGGTTGGCGAAACTGGTTGGGCCAAATTCAACCGGTTCCGGCACGCTCACCCCGTATTTTTGCGCCAGATTGGTTAATGCAGCCAGGTGCTGCGCTTCGGCCTGGACGATGGTACTGAACGGCAGCGTGGCACCGAACTGATCGATGACTGCCTGGTAGAGGGCCTGTGCGGTTTGTTCTTCCTGTATGGCCCGCATGAGTACATCTTGTTCGGCGCTCGAAAGCGCCCCGCTGGAATAGGCGTACAGGCTGCTGCCGGTGCTGACTGACCATCCGCCTGGGGTTCCCGGGCGGTTTCGCCCATCAAGGGCGGCGGCCTGTACCGGGGCGATACCGGTAAATGCCAGTGCGGCGGCAAACAATGCGGTGACGATTGCGATGCTGGCTCCAAGCCAGAGAAGTTTCTTAATCATGGGATAGTTTCCTTTTGAGTGTGATTTTTATTTGGATCCGCGCTGCCTGAGGCCTGTTTTGCGCCTGCCGGCTGTGTGTTTCCTTCACACGCTCAGGATACTGCCTGGATATGAAAATCTTTCGAAGAACAGGTGAATGTTCTGTGTAAAATATTGAAGTTTAAAAGCTTAATCCTTGCGTGCCCGGATCGAGAACAGCAGCGGGATGCGCGGCATGCCCGCCGGCACGCGCCACAAGCCGTCCGCGCCTTGCTCCAGGAATTTGTAGCCCTGGTAGACCGAGTAATCGAATTCGTGCAGGAACTCCAGCCGCAGCCCGGCGTCAATCAGGCTGCTGACCACCGTCCCCAGGGGGTAGTTCCACTCGTA
>Ga0315540_10001113_pt1 | contig 15455 bp, 20 predicted proteins | sample SalMarSW160110MG_FD_203677 | JGI IMG/M metagenome (GOLD analysis project Ga0315540, IMG submission 203677) | Salt marsh sediment microbial communities from the Plum Island Ecosystem LTER, Massachusetts, United States - Salt Marsh Sediment SW1601-10 ... | reverse complement strand
AAGATCAATGATAGTCAAGAAAGCAAAAGTGATTCCTATAGAATGTATTGTAAGAGGTTATATCTCGGGATCAGGATGGAATGATTACAAAAAGACAGGAAAGATATCAGGAATAGATTTACCTAATGGTTTAAAAGAATCAGAAAAATTACCTGAACCACTTTTTACCCCATCCACCAAAGCGGAAATTGGCACACACGATGAAAATATTTCATTTGACCAGGCTGAAAAAATAATTGATAAGGAAACACTTAAGGAAGTTAAAAAGGCAGCTCTGGATATATACAAGACCTCTTCGAATTTAGCTCTTAAAAAAGGGATAATCATTGCGGATACAAAAATGGAATTCGGTTTGATTGATGGTGAAGTAATTCTTGTTGATGAATTGCTTACGCCCGATTCATCACGTTTCTGGCCTGAAAACAATTATAAAGTAGGGCAGGCCCAGCAAAGTTATGACAAACAATTTGTCAGAGACTATCTTCTTTCAATAAATTTTAATAAGCAACCGCCACCGCCGATCTTGCCTGAAGATATTATTCAAAAGACGAGAAAAAAATATCTTGATGTTCTTTATAAACTAACAGGTGAGAGACTAACTTAATGTACCCTGTTAATATAAGGGTTAAGCAGTCACAGCATATCTACATTAAATGGGATAATGGAACCGCTACTGAGATTAGTCTGAGGAAGTTAAGAGAACTTTGTCCGTGTGCGACCTGTATAACTTTGCGTCAGAGCCAGGGGAGACATTATATACCAATTTTTAATGAAAACCAATTAAAAATTGCGAATATTAAGCAAATTGGAAGTTATGCTATTCAATTGAGTTGGAAAGATGGACATAATACGGGGATATATGAATTTTCCTTTCTTAGGAATTTAGGTTCAAAAAATTAGTAATTTACAACGCTGGATTTAAAAATTAGCTCTATCTGCCGTAATTTTAAAAATATTTATTATTGTCTAATTACTAATTTATGATTCTCCCAAATCAGCTTACAATATTAAGGATTGTGCTTACACCGGTTTTTCTGGTTCTATTTCTTTCTGATAACCCATTGCTTAAGCAAATCTCTTTGGCTGTTTTTATTATTGCAGCATTAACGGATTGGTATGACGGCTGGCTTGCGAGAAAGTTTAATTATATTACAAGCTGGGGGAAATTTTGGGACCCGCTTGCTGATAAAATTCTTACTTCATCAGCATTTATAGGATTTGCTGTTCTTAAATTGATTCCTTTATGGATGGTAATTGTAATTCTTGTAAGGGATTTTATTGTTACAGGTCTCAGGGCATATGCTGATTATAAAGGAAAAACATTTCCAACAAGTTATTATGCCAAATGGAAAACCTTTCTGCAGATAACTTTTCTTTATTATTTACTAATTATGTATGTTGGTAAATTATCTCCACAAATATTCCCAGCAAATAAGGAAATATTTGATATGCTACTTGACAGCAATTTTATTTATTTTTTCATGCTGTTTATAACAGCAATAACTTTTCATTCAGGAATTACGTACCTGTACAAAAACAGGAATCTTATAGAAGGGCTCTTTAAAGGTGAAGATTAATTTTTTTGAAAAAATGTTAGGCTCCGGTTTTTTTACAGGGTATATGCCAATTGTGCCGGGTACGTTTGGAAGTCTTGCAGCATTGTTGATTTATTTTATCCCAGGATTTGAAAAGCCCTTGATAATTATTCCGGCCATAATAGTTTTTATGGTCTATGGAATCTATGTGGGAAATAAATTTGATAAAGTATACGGAAAAGATCCCCGTCAATGTACGATTGATGAAGTAGTTGGTATGTGGATTTCATTATTATTTTTGCCAAAGAGAATTATAGTCTCTGTTATTGCATTTATTGTATGGCGGGTATTTGATATAGTTAAACCATTTCCAGCGAGAAACCTTGAAAAACTAGAAGGTGGTTTAGGAATAATGATTGATGATGTGGTTGCTGGTTTTTATTCTTTAATTGTTTTGCAGGTTCTTTTGTACATTTTTAAGTTCTGATTTATTCACAAAGAGAAAGAACATATGAATGCTCATATAATTACTATAGGTGACGAAATACTGATCGGGCAAACCTTAAATACAAATGCGGCCTATATCGGCAGCAAACTAGTTGATATACAAGTCTATGTGAAGAAAAGCTCTGTCGTAGCAGACAAGGAAGAAGACATCTTAAAAGAATTTAAGGAATGTTGGGAAAATAATGATCTGGTTGTGGTTACAGGAGGATTAGGCCCAACGCATGATGATATTACACGCCAGTGTGTGGTGAAGTTTTTTAATACTGAACTTGTGCAGAACAATGACGTTCTTGAAGATATAAAAACAATGTTTGCCAAAAGAGGACGGGAAGTAACGAAAGTTAATGAAGGGCAGGCACTTGTGCCAAAAATTGCAAAGGTTATCCAGAATTCGCGTGGTACTGCTCCCGGCTTCTGGATTGAAAAGAAAAATAAAATATTCGTGGTGATGCCCGGAGTCCCTTTTGAAATGAAGGAGATGATGGAAGATTTTGTTCTTCCAGATTTAAAGGAACGATTACATAATCCTAAAACAATTTCCTTAAGAGAAACTTTGCAGACTACAGGTATTGCGGAATCTGCTTTATTTGAAAAACTTGGTAACCTCAATGAATTACTTGAGGGAGCAAAGCTTGCATTTCTTCCCAGTCAATTTGGGGTAAAACTAAGGATCACAGCAACGGAAAAAACGGAAGAGAAAGCCAAAAATAAATTGACTGAGATTGAGCAAAGGATCAGAAGCAAAGCAGGGAGATTTATTTTTAGTAGAGATGAAGAATATCTTGAAGAAGTTGTTGCAAGATTATTAAAAGAAAGGGGTTTAACGATTTCACTTGCGGAATCTTGTACAGGTGGAGGACTTGCAAATGTACTTACAAATGTAACAGGAGCCAGTGCATATTTCGAAAGAGGAATTGTGTCATACAGCAATGCTTCAAAAGTAGAGATTCTTAAAGTCCTGGAGGACACTATCTCGGAGCACGGAGCAGTAAGCCTTGAGGTAGCAAGGCAAATGGCGGAGGGAGTAAAATCAATTAGCGGTACTGACCTTGGGGTATCAATAACCGGAATTATGGGACCAACCGGAGCAACAACAGGCAAGCCAGTAGGTCTTGTATATATCGGACTTTGTGATGACAAGGTTTGCACCGCGAAAGAATTCACTTTCGGAGATGACAGGATTATTAATAAACAAAGAACGATTCAGGCAGCCCTGGATATGATAAGAAAACATTTGCTTGGAATTTCATTAGATGGCTAGGCTTTTTGTTTCACTTAATTTGCCGGTAGAAATAAGGGACAGAATTAATTCTCTAAGAATGGAGGCTGACGCTGAAGAGAATAAACCTAAGTGGGAACCGAAAGAAAAACTACATCTGACCTTAAAATTCATTGGTGAAATTGAAGAACAGCTGGTAAAGGAAATTTCTGAGGAATTAAGTTTTATAAAGAATTACGGTACCATAAATTGTGAAATAACTCAATTCGGATTTTTCTTTTCCCGAAATCAGCCAAGAATTTTATGGTTAGGTTTGCATACTGATGAAATTATTTTTAATCTTGTGGAAGAATTAAATTCCCGTCTTGAAAAATTTTTAATCCCAAGGGAAAATAAAAAATTTACTTCCCACATTACTATTTTAAGAATTCGGGGAAATGTCAGTGAACATTTTATTGAGAGTTTTAAGAAATTTGAAGTCCCGGCGATTAAATTTAAGGCTGATGAAATTTCACTGATTAAAAGTGAATTATTACCGCTGGGTTCGATATACAAAGAAATTAATAAATATAAATTAAAATGATTCGGAGGAATAATGGCCGCAGATAAAGAACAAAAATTGAAAATAATTGACGATGCTATTGCCAGCATTGAAAAGACTTATGGCAAAGGTTCTATAATGAAACTTGGTGATGGAGTGATTGTTGCTGTAGAATCTATTCCTACAGGGGCTATGTCACTTGATTATGCGCTTGGAATTGGCGGTGTACCAAGAGGGAGAGTTACAGAAATTTACGGACCTGAATCAAGTGGTAAAACAACTCTTTGTCTCCATATTATTGCTGAAGCACAAAAAGCCGGTGGGCTTGCAGCTTTCATTGATGCCGAGCACGCACTCGATGTAAATTATGCTAAAAGACTCGGCGTTGATACTGCTAATCTTCTTATATCACAACCGGATTTTGGTGAGCAGGCGCTTGAGATCACTGACACGCTTGTACGAAGCAATGCATTGGATATAATCGTGATCGACTCTGTCGCTGCTCTCGTTCCCCGTTCTGAAATTGAAGGCGAAATGGGAGATGCAACTATGGCAGTTCAGGCAAGGTTGATGTCGCAGGCTTTGAGGAAACTTACCGGTGCAATTTCAAAATCCAAGACATCTGTTATTTTTATAAACCAGCTGCGACAGAAAATTGGAATTATGTTTGGAAATCCTGAAACTACTACTGGTGGAAATGCTCTTAAGTTTTATGCATCACTTAGAATGGACATAAGAAGAATTGGTGCAATTAAAGACGGAACTGACGTAATAGGTAACAGAACAAGAGTTAAAATAGTAAAAAGTAAAGTGGCGCCACCTTTTAAAGAAGTTGAGTTTGATATTCTCTATAATGAAGGCATTAGCAAAACAGGTGACCTGCTTGATTTTGCCACTAACCTGGATATTGTCAAAAAGAGCGGAGCCTGGTTCACGTTTGGAGAAGACAGGTACCAGGGAAGAGAACAATTCAGACAAAAGCTTATTGAAAGTCCTGAGTTATTTAAGAAAATTGAAAAAGAAGTAAAAACAAAGCTTGGTATGCTTTCGACTGATAAACCTGATAAAAAAGAAGAAAAGGAAGAACCGGAAGAAAAATCAAAAGGGAAAAAAGGCTCGAAATAAAAACAGGCTATGAAAATAACCCGGGTAGTTAAGAAGGATGAAAATAATGTAGTCGTTTATCTCGAAAATGATGAAAAACTTTTCTTAACCTACGAAGTGTTTATGAAAAATGGTCTCAGGAAAGACACTGAAATTCCTGCAGACCATTTTCAGTTTCTAATAAGGGAAAATCAAAAATATCATATCAAGAATAGAGCATTTTCATACCTTGGCAGAAGACATCATTCCATTTTCGAACTCCGTAAAAAACTTCGCCGGAAAAAATATGATAAAGACCTGATTGAAGAAATTATTAGCGATCTTTCGACAAATAAATATCTCGATGACCTCGAGTTTTCCAGGTTGTTTGCAGATGAAAATATCAGGTTGAAACTATGGGGAAAAAATAAAATTAAAGGAGAACTGATCAAAAGGGGAGTCAATTCGGAAATTATTTCAGAAGTCTTGAACGAAAAATTCCCTGAAGGAAATGATGTGGGCAATGCTGTAGAACTTGCAGCGAAAAAATACAAATCCCTAAGGAGCAGAAACCTCGAAGAAATGAAGCTAAAGCAGAAATTATATGCATTTCTTTCCTCAAGAGGTTATGACTATGAAACAAGTAAGGAAGCAGTTGAAAAAATTATTGGTGGGAATAGAGAGTAATAAAAATTTATCGAATTGACTATTCTAGTTTCTTTTTTAGAGACAATACCATATTTGAAATTTCAGGGATTGCTACTTTTTCAGCAGCTTCATCTAATTCAAACCATTTCCGTTTTCTTTTTGCTTTCTCCGGATAATCGTCATATTCTTTTATTACTTCCATCGAAAATATTTTCATGAAACATTTCCCATAGGATTTCTGGATGATAAATTCGCCTAATTCAAAAGTTTCATTGCTTCCCAGCACCCCGGCTTCCTCAATGGCTTCTTTTTTTGCAGATTCGAAAGCGGAGAGATTAAATTCGACATAGCCTTTTGGAATTATCCATCTTTGCTTTTTCACCGAAGTGATCAAAAGAACCTCAATTTTCTTTTTACCTTTTTTACGGAAGGGTACTACTCCTGATTGATGATAATTAAGTTCTAATTTCAAATTGATTTTATTGTATTTTAATTTATTAGTTCTATATTATGCAAAATAATTAATTCTATTCCCAAAAAGAAAAATTGATTTCTGATTATTCGAAAGAAATCTGTATCTTTTCAGGGAAAATAAATCCTCATAGAGATGAATATTCAGAAAAACTATTCGCTTAAAAGACTTAATACTTTTGGAATAGATGCTAAAGCGCATCTATTTTGCGAGATAAAGAACGAAGAACAACTACAATTAATCTTAACAGATAAAAATTTTAAGAAAATTCCAAAATTTATTTTAGGTGGTGGCAGTAATGTTCTATTCACTCAGAATTTTCCCGGTCTTGTAATAAAAATTTCCATTTCCGGAGTTGAAATTATTCAAGATGATAAAGACTCTGTTCTGGTAAAAGCAGGGGCAGGAGAAGCTTGGCACGAGCTGGTTTTATTTTCTGTTGAAAGAAAGTTCGGCGGAATTGAAAATCTTTCGCTTATTCCAGGAACTGTGGGCGCTGCGCCAATGCAAAATATTGGTGCATATGGGCAGGAGATTAAGAATGTTTTTGAATATATTGAAGGGATCTTTATTGATTCAGGAGGAAAAAAAGTATTTAAGAAAGCAGAGTGTAAATTTGGTTATCGTGATAGCATATTCAAGCAAGAGTTAAAAAATAAATTTGTAATTACCTCAGTTGTTTTGAGGTTGAACAAAAAACCTGTCTTGAAACTGGATTATGGAACGGTAAAAGAAGAACTCGAAAAGTTAAATCTTGAAAAGGTTACAATTAAAAATGTGAGTGATGTTATCTGTAAAATCAGGCAAAGCAAATTGCCCAATCCATCGCAAATAGGTAACGCCGGAAGCTTCTTCAAAAATCCTGAAATAGAGACTGAAAAGTATTCCCAATTGAAAAAAGAATTCCCTGAAATCCCCGGTTATAAAATGGATGATAATAGAACTAAAATACCGGCTGGCTGGTTGATAGAAAAATGTGGATGGAAAGGTAAAAGAGTAGGTAATACAGGTTCTCATTCGAAGCAGTCTCTAGTGCTTGTAAATTACGGAAATGCAAAGGGATCAGACATTCTGGCACTTGCTGAAAAAATAAAGGAATCTGTAAAAACTAAGTTCGGGATAGAATTAGAAGAAGAAATTAATATTGTATGAGCTTGTATTTCCGTTGAATTTATGTCGCCTAATTCATAAGTTAATTATATAGTTGCTGTCCACAAGACGGAACTTAATTTAAAAACTTCTTGTGATCCAGGGAGCCTAAGCCTATGAAAGATCAAAAGAAAGACGACCAGGTCCTTTCAGCATATGAAAAGGCAGCTCAGGATGGAGTAGATCCACGCTGCATTCCTCAAAAACTACAGGGACCCGTTCCCGAGCACGACGAAATAAAATATCCTGATTATCCTCAAGCAGATCACGAGTCGTGGAAATATCTTTTCGATAGACAAATGAAATTTCTTCCGGGTAGAGCCTGCGCTGAATATATGGACGGTGTAGATAAATTAAATTTTACTCGCGATCAAATTCCTGCTTTAAAGGATTTAAGTCGCGTGTTTAGTAAAACCACCGGATGGAAGGTTGCACGTGTTCCTGGATTAATCGATGTGAATGATTTTTTTGGTTTGCTTCGTAGAAGAGTTTTCCCATCGACTGATTATATTCGCGGAAAAGAAGAACTTGATTACACACCTGCTCCCGATTGCTTTCACGATATGTTTGGTCATATGCCATTGCTGACTGACAAAGACTTTGCAGAGTTTTATCAGCAGTTTGGCGAGGCCGCATTAAAAGCGGAAGGAATGGACAGAAAGTATCTTGAAACTTTTCATTGGTTCACAGTTGAATTTGGATTGATCCGCCAGCCGGAAGGGATGAGAATTTACGGCGCTGGAATACTTTCATCAAAAGAAGAAGTTCAGCACGCTCTTTCCGATGAAGTTGAAGTGAGGAATTTTGATCCTGAAAAAATAGTGTTGCAGGAATATGACGTCTGGCATTTACAGCCGATTCTTTTTGCCATTGATTCATTTGAGCAATTAAAAGACGGTTTCAGAAAGTGGACCAAAAAACTTGGATTGCTTAGTTAGGCAAAGTAATACTAAAAGATTGAATTCTTTCTAACTTGAAAATCCTGCCTTAAATAGCTAATTTACTTAGTCTTAATTAGCCAATAATTTTAGAATATTTTTAAATAAGGAGATACTATGTCAATCAAAGTTGGAGATCAGGCGCCTAGGTTTACTTTACTAAATCAAAACAAGGAAAAAGTAAGTCTTGATGATTTTAAAGGTAAAAATGTAGTCCTATTATTTTTCCCGGCTGCAGGAAGCGGCGTTTGTACAAATGAGTTGTGTAGTTTCAGGGACGAATTAAAAGATTATGAAGGTCTTAATGCGCAGGTTTTAGGAATAAGTGTGGATACCGTTTTTGCTCTAAAATTATTTGAAGAAAAAAATAATTATAACTTCCCATTATTAAGTGATTTTAATAAAGAAGTAATAAATAAATACGATGTGGTAGATAATGCGTTCGGTGCAGGAAGCCTTGATTACAAAGGGATTGCAAAAAGATCGGCCTTTGTTATTGATAAAGATGGTAAAATAAAATATGCAGAAGTCATGCCAAGTCCAGGCGAATTACCAAGTTACGAAGCTATAAAGAATGCATTGAAATAAAAAAAGACTATTTGTTTAATTATTAAATAGACACTTCATTTTTATTAGTATTATTTTTTGACAATTCAATTTGTAGTAACCTTCAGAGTCTTTAGTTGACGCTGAAGGTTTATATTTAATATACGAGGGATATTTTTATGCTAAAAGAAGGGAATAAAGCGCCTGCCTTTAAATTAAAAAACCAGGATGGAGAAACAATTTCATTAAGTGATTACAAAGGTAAAAAGGTTGTACTTTATTTTTATCCTAAAGATGATACCAGCGGCTGTACAAAGGAAGCTTGCAGTTTTCGTGATGGATTTCCTAAGTTCGGCAAACTTAAAGCTGAAATTCTTGGCGTGAGTGCCGATTCAGTCCAATCACACAAAAAATTTGCTGAAAAATATAAGCTACCGTTTACCTTACTTAGTGATGAAAGTAGAAAGATGATTGAGAAATACGGCGTGTGGAAAGAAAAGAGTATGTACGGCAGAAAATATATGGGAATTGAAAGAACAACTTTTATCATTGATGAAAATGGAAAGATTAAAAAAATATTTCCAAAGGTAAAAGTTTCTGATCACGACAAAGAAGTACTGGAAGCCCTGAACAGTTGATTATCAATAGGGAACAACTATGATTTATGTAACCAGGCGCGCTACATTTAATGCTGCTCACCGCGTTTTTAATCCGAATTTATCCGATGAAGAAAATTCAAAAATTTTCGGAAAGTGCAGCAATCCAAATTGGCACGGGCACAACTATATTTTGGAAGTAGTTGTTGCAGGTGAAATAAATCCTGAAACCGGATATTTGATTGACCTGAAAGATTTAAAAGAAATAATAAATGAATATGTAATTGAAAAAGTAGATCATAAAAATCTTAATCTTGAAGTCGATTTTATGAAAGGGATTCAACCTTCTGCAGAAAATATTACTATTCAGATCTGGAAACAGTTAGAAAAAAAGATCCCATCTGGTAAATTGTATTCTGTTAAACTTTACGAAACTGAAAATAATTATTTTGAATATCGAGGAGAATAAAATTTGAATAAGGATAATGTTGAAAATTTAGTTACCAATTTGTTAAAAGAGATTGGAGAAGATCCGAAGAGGGAAGGGCTGTTAAAAACTCCTCACCGTGTTGCAAAGTCCTATGAATTTCTCACGAGCGGATATAATAAGGATATTGAAGAGGTATTAAACGGTGCTGTTTTTAATGAAAAATATGATGAGATGGTTCTTGTAAAGAATATTGATTTTTATAGCTTGTGTGAGCATCACATTCTGCCTTTTTTTGGAAAGGTGCATATTGCCTATATTCCGGGTGGAAAGATTGTCGGGTTAAGTAAAATTCCAAGAATCGTTGAGGTCTTTTCGAGAAGACTACAGGTGCAGGAAAGAATGACTCAACAGATTGCAGACACAATTAATAAATATCTTGAGCCACAGGGCGTTGCAGTAGTCTCCGAAGCTTTTCACATGTGCATGATGATGCGCGGAGTTGAAAAACAGAATTCATCAGCAACGGCCAGTGCGGTGCACGGAATTTTTAAAGAAGATGCCAGAACACGGGCGGAAGTAATGAACTTAATATCACAAAAGAATTTATGACAAAAGAAAAAAGAGCAGGTATATGGTTAACAGGCGCAAGTTCAGGAATAGGCAGGGCCACTGCAAAAGAATTTGCGAAAGTCGGTTGCGACGTTTTTGTTTCCGCAAGGAGAACAACAGAACTTGAACGGCTCAAGAAAGAACTGACAAAAGAAAAACTCAAAATAGAGACATATCCTTGTAACATTGCTTCATCGGCAAATGTAGATCAGGTTGTAAAAAAAATCTCCGCAAAGCATAAAATTAACTGCCTGGTAAACAATGCAGGTGTTACATCCTTCAAAAAAGCCGAAGATAATTCGATCCCGGAGATAAATGATATTATAAACACAAATCTACTTGGTTCAATTTATGCAATCAAATATATTCTGCCTCATATGATAAAAGATGGCGGCGGAACGATAATTAATATTATTTCAAGTGCAGCTAAAAAAATATTTACGGAAAGCAGTGCATACACGGCCTCAAAAACCGGTCTGCTTGGTTACACAAATGTCTTACGAGAAGAGGTAAGAAAACATAATATCAGGGTGATTAATATTCACCCTGGTGCTACTGAAACACCTATGTGGTCACAGGACATGAGAAAGGAAAATTCTGAAAGAATGATGAAAAGTGAAGAAATTGCCCGGCTGATAGTTTGGGCATTCCTTCAGGAAGGTAATATTGTTGCTGAAGATATTGATGTTAAACCAATCGAAGGAGACTTATGATAAATGGGAAAGAATTAGCAATCGTAACAGGTGCAAGCAGGGGAATAGGGAAAGCAATCGCATTAAGATTTGCAAAAGAAAATTGTGATGTGATGATATTTGGAAGAGATGTTGAAGCATTAAAAAAAGCTCAAGCTGAAATTATAAGTGCTGGTGTTAAATGTGAATATTTTATAGGAGATGTAGCGGATGAAAAATTTGTCAATGATTCCGTTTCTAAAATAATTGAAAAGTATGGAAAGGTTGACCATCTTATAAACAACGCGGGTATAGGGGTATTTAAAAAACTTATAGATTCCAATCTTGAAGATTTTAAAATACAGGTTGATGCGAATCTTTACGGTATTTATAATTTCACAAAAGCCGTTGCTAATAAAATGATTGAAAGGGAAAGCGGTTCGATAATAAATATCGCCTCGCTTGCGGGAAAGAATGCTTTTGTTGGCGGTACAATGTATTCTGCATCAAAGCATGCTGTGCTTGGTTTTACAAAATCTTTAATGCTGGAGTTGAGAGAATTTAATATTCGTGTTTCGGCAATTTGTCCAGGTTCAGTTGCGACTGAATTTTTTGGGGGACCCGGCAGGCATCCTAATTATGATAAAATATTAAAAGCTGATGATGTAGCAGAATCAGTTATGGCAGTTCTTAAACTTCCTGTGCATGCTTTGATAAGTGAAATTGATTTAAGACCGACAAATCCGAAATAGTATTTCATAGCCTTCCTTTTGAGCATCCAAAATAATTCTATATTCATAGATAGAACACTGGTCGAACTAATTAACCATTAGTAGAATAATTTCAGATCTAAATTGTTTGATTATTATTTTGACCTTTAACAAGTCTAATCTTTGGCGGATTTAATAAACTGATTCTTTAAAAAAATATTTCGGCTGAAAATATCTCTTAGAATTACATTTGCTAAAAAATGCTTAATACTGTTAAACATAATATATCTTTATCATTAACCTCAAAAACCATTATACTCATCTTACTTTTGGTTTGTAATGGATTATTAGCCCAGACATCAGAGATACAATTACGGGAAAAAATAATTCAATATTCTAATGCGAATAATTTTAAGGAATGTATAGACTCCGGCGTTAAATACTTAGAACAATACGGCAGTGACTCACTCAAAAGTTACTTGTCAAAAGTTAAAAATGATCTTAGCAATTATAACCCTAATAATTTTGAACGAATTAAGAAAAATATAGATAAGGTAATCAGGCTTTCTCCCAAAGTCATCCCACTTTATGCAATTCATTCCGGACTTGGTGAGGTTACGTTTTGGATGATGTATAAAGAAAATCTTCCCGTTAAGGATAAAAAAAAGATTTTGAATTTTTCGACCTCATATTTTTACAAAGCTCTTGATTTAATACCTAAAAATTCATTTAAAGCTAAGTCTATCGTCTATCGAAATATGGCAGATATTCTAAGGCGCTATGGAGATAATGGATCAGCTGATGCGGCAGATTTAATAGCTTTTAAATATGATCCTATTAATTATACTATAGGATTAAAGGTTGCTTCATACTATGAATATATTGGTAATACGGATAGCACCCAATCAATATTGATTAGGCTATATAATTCTTTAAAGGGGAAGACTCCTTATCAAGGCTTATTCGATTTTCTTGGTGATCATTTTAATGGTAGTAAGGCCAAGATTACTTACTACTCTAAGGCTCTTTCACAAGGAGTAAGAAATCCCTCAGCTTTATATTATAAAATTGCTGATGAATATTTTCCTGATAAACCCGACAGTTCCATTCAATATTATGGAAAGGCAATAAAATTAGGGCTGAGCAATGATAAGATATTAATGAGACTAGGACTATTATTTAATCTAAAGATGAACTGTAAAAACGCTATTTATTATTTTAATAGAGTTAAAAATTGGAATGATAAGCCCACCCTTTATATAAACTCTTTTGCCGGGTGTTATGCAGATATAGGCGATTATAATAAGGCTGTGAAATTGTATGCTATGAGTAAGGATCATTCTCAGATGGCGTATAATTATTTAAATTTAAAATATTATAGTAAAGCAATAGATATTTATTTGTCAGATATTAAAAGAGCTAAAGCTAGAAGATGGCCAAATGCTGCGGATAAAAAAGAATATCTGGGCTGGCATTATTATAATCTCGCAAAAGCCTATGCAGAAATTGATGAAAGAACGGAAGCATTTAATATTTTTGAAAAGGCTAATACGTATTTAAATAAAAAAGATGCGATTGCTATCGATCTTAAATATGCTATAGAATTTTATAGGATACTTAAAAACAATGTAGGCTGGGATTATCTTAATTATGATGATGAGTTTTTATATTTATATCAGAAGAAAAGAATAAGTAAAAATGGCAAGCTTATTAAAGCCTGGATAAAGAAAGTATTATTCCCGTACAAAAAGGATTTACAAACTATCAGGGAGGTAATTAAAATTGATCACCCGTATGAAGAGGTAAAATATAATGATTATTATTATACTCTAATATTATATGAATTTGGCTGCTCCATACAAAAAGCTCGTTGTTTGCGGTATTTGGATTACTCTGAAAATGGGAATATTCTAAAATCAATTACGTTTGACAACCCCAAATGGGATGTAATCTTTCCAAAAGGCATTAGCGAATATTGGGTAAGTAATTTGTATTCTATGAAGTAAATGCTTTGATAAGCGAAATTCACAAAAGGCCAACAAACCCGAAATAAAAATTTTCAATAGTAATTATAATAAACAGTACTATAGTAAAATTGCTGAATTGTTTTATAATTTTTCATTTCTTTTTTAATAAAGTCAGAAATTTCCTCCTCACTATTCTTAAAACTATCAAAAAATCCTCTGTACCCAATAAATAAATTGACAATTGCCTTATAATTTAGTTTATTACTTACCCTAAATTTTGATTTAGGCATTTTAAATTAGTAGGTGCAATTCTATGCATTTTTTAGCGATTTATATAGGACTCTGTATCATCTTTTTCCCGTTGATGCTAATATTATTTAAAATCTCTCCTTATGGTTGGGAAGACGAAAATGGTTTTCATCACGTAAGTGAAAAAGAAGAGTTGATAACATTTCCTCTTAAAAAGAAAATTGTAATCAGTCATTTCAAAATCAATTTCAAATTAGCCCACTACCAAAAGCTAGACCAAAGCAATTCAAATCACCCAATTACATTAAGTCTATAATATTTTAGAATAGGGGAACTTACTTCAGTTAGTTGTCTTTTAATTGTCCGATTTACTGAATTCAATAAATACACATCTTATTTTTTTAGAAATCCTTTTGTTTGAGTATATTTGTGATGGCGCTGTAGCCAAGTGGTCCAAGGCAAAGGCCAGCAAAGCCTTATTCGTTGGTTCGAATCCAGCCGGCGCCTCAAGAATATAATCCTGATATTTCATCAGGATTATATTATTTATGCATTTGTCAATTTTTTACAGTCTACGGTACCTATCAGAACCTCTTGTCTATACTATCTGCCTTTGGGCGCATTTAACTTTACTCTTGTTTAAAATACATAGTTTTTTATTTCATAATTAGCGATCTACTTCATACTATATCAGGCTTTAGAATAAATATATGATCAATTCTGTTTTACGTAATAATCTAAAAGAAATTTAATTCTTACTAATCATTTAATATTTCTTAAGTGGGAAAAAATAAAATAACTTAAGGTATTCAAATGCTTTTGTTACAAAGGTAACATACCCTTAAATGGAATTTCCAAAAACAAACAAAAGGAGCATGGTATGAAAACTTTTCTATCATTTTGGCTTTTTCTGTTTTTTGCTTTTGCCGTAAGCGCGTTCGCGCAAGTTGATGATCCCTGCAATTGGGGGATTATATTTTCCGTAAAAAAAGATTTTACCCTTGGGAAATATTATGTTAGTTCATTGCCTCAGCAGACTACCAATACTACTACAAAACCTATGACCTCAACCGGATTTGCTTTCGAAAAATTCTTTGATCATTCAAGTTTAACTATAGGTGCAGATATTTCGTTAGACGATAATAAACTTGATTATACGGGGGGCGGTAACAGGGAAGAAACAATTACTGAATTTGGATTAAAATTGAGTTACAACAATTATTTCAGAGGTAGAGAAACGCCCTCCAAAATTGATCCTTTCTGGTCTCTCTGGGGTTCTTTTACGCATTATTCTAATACGATAACGGATAATCAAAGCGAAGTAGGCAACACTAAGGACGAATTCAGCGGTTCAGCAGTAGGGTTTGGTTTATCCTTTGGTTTTTGGTGGAATATTATTGAATCAAATAAAGTATCACTTGGAGCCTTGTATAATCTAGGCGGTATGTACTATCCACAATCTTCATATACATCTACCAATTCAAGCGGGACAACTTTAGGTAATGGCCCGTCCAGTTTGCATTTCGGTGATTGCGGAGCACAGCTTATGTTCAGGGCATCTTTTTAATTTTAATGCTATAGAAAA
>Ga0315540_10001111_pt1 | contig 15466 bp, 13 predicted proteins | sample SalMarSW160110MG_FD_203677 | JGI IMG/M metagenome (GOLD analysis project Ga0315540, IMG submission 203677) | Salt marsh sediment microbial communities from the Plum Island Ecosystem LTER, Massachusetts, United States - Salt Marsh Sediment SW1601-10 ... | reverse complement strand
CCGGTAGCCGCCGGCCTGGATGAAAGCGAGGTATTCGGCATTGGTGACCGGGTGTCTGCTGATGGCGAAAGGCCCGAGATCGGCCTGCTGGCGCGGCACCTCGTTGTCATAGGCGGTCGGATGCTCGCCGCCGATGCGATAGTGGCCGGCCGGTATCTCCACGCTGTCCCGGTTCACCGGCGCTGCCTCCAAAGCCGCGCGCGGCGCGTCGTTCGGCCGGTGTTCGCCGAGACTTTTCTGCGTCAGGATCATCAGCATGGTCTCGTAGTGCTGGCTGTTGTGCTGGGTGAGAAAATGGATCACGTAGTCGTTTTCAAACAGCGGGTGTGTGCGCCATTCGGGGCGGAGGTTGCGCAGGTAGTGAAGGTTGAAAGCCTGTATTTCCTGTGCCCAGAGCAGCAGGTCGGTGCGCCGCGGCAGCAGTGCGCCGCGCTGCGCCTTGGGCGTGCGCGGCGGCGTGTACAGGTCGGCGATCGGCGCGGTGACGCTGTCATCGCCACGGATTTTTTCGTGCAGCCAGAAACACTCCGTGTACACGCAATGGCCGAGGTGCCAGCCGAGGGCACTGAGATCGGTGTGATACTGGCTGCGGAAGGTGCTTTCGTCGGCGTTTTCAACCAGCGTCAGCAGTAGAGCCTGGGACTGGCCCAGGGCGTCGATCAATGCTTGCGAACTCACAGCGACAACAGTTCCGGTGGTTCCTCGGGGTCCAGTATCAGAATCTGGTGCTCCGGCACGCTTTGCCAGACGCCCGACTCGGTCAGCGGTTCCGAGGCGATCAGCTGCGCGTTCGGAAACGTCTCATCGTCGGCAGTGTAATACAGCGTGGGACACTCGTCACCGCAGGCGTGGCGCACGGCGTAAAGGCGTTCACCGTCACTGATCACCATGGTAAGCAATGCCCGGCAATCACCCACCCAGTCCTCGATGCGTTGCATCAATTCGCCGAGCGCGCTTTCCACCGGCAGGTCAGGGTTTTCGTTGAGCAACTGGCGCAGGGCTGCAAACAGATATTCCGATTCCGTGTTGCCGAGGATCGACGGCAGGTAGGCGGCATCGATGTCGGCGACCATCCGTTGTCTGACCTTGATGTGAAAGTCGTCGATCAGGCCGTTGTGGTCGAAAAGAAACTCCCCGTCGACGAACGGCTGGGTATTGGCATGGTTGACCGGGTTGCCGGGGCTGGCGCTGCGCACACTCGCCAGCCACAGGTCGCTGGAGAGGCTGTGGCCCAGGTGGCGCAGATTGGGGTCGGTCCATATCGGTGCGGGGTTCACATACACGGCCGGGCGGCCGTCCTCGCCGTACCAGCTGAAGCCGAAGCCGTCAGCGTTCAGCCGGGCGTAACGCAGTTCGCGCGGCGCCCAACCCTGTACCAGCAGGCTGTGCGGCGGTTCGAGAAGAAACTTTTCCAGCGCAATCGTTTCTCCGAGGTAAGCGGCAATCCGGCACATGACAGATCATTGTTCCTGCTTTCGGGGTACTTTTCGCGATGTTATCCCAACCCCGGTAATATCCCAAGACATACTGGCACAGGGCGTTTTCCCGAGTGTGTCATACAACTGTAACATTTATACGTTGTACTATCTGGATAAGCAGCGCTTTCGGCAAGGTGTCGTGCCAACCCGGCTGCCGGTGATCATAAAGAGCAGAGACAGCAAAATGAAGCGCATTCTGGTCGTTGAGGATGAACAGCCCATCCGCGAAATGGTTGGCTTTGCACTGAAGAAAGCCGGACTGGATTTCGAGGAGGCGGCCGATGCGGAAGAGGCGCTGGTGGCGGTGGCATCCAACCCGCCGGACCTCCTGCTGCTGGACTGGATGCTGCCGGGCATGAGCGGTGTCGATCTGGCGCGGCGTTTGCGCCGCGAAGACCTCACCGCCAGGCTGCCGATCATTATGCTCACCGCGCGCGTCGAGGAAAACGATCGGGTCCATGGTCTCGAAGTGGGCGCCGACGACTATATAACCAAGCCGTTCTCGCCGCGCGAGCTCATCGCCCGCATCAACGCGGTTTTGCGCCGCACCCAGGCCGCCTCGGACGAGCACCCCATCGAGTTCGAGGGACTGTCGCTGGATCCTGTGGGACACCGCGTACAGGTCGACGCCGAGCCCCTGAGTCTGGCGCCCACTGAGTTTCGTCTGTTACATTTCTTCATGAGCAACCCGGACCGGGTCTACAGCAGGGAGCAGTTGCTGGACCATGTCTGGGGGCGCGGCGTTTTCGTCGAGGAACGTACCGTCGATGTACATATCAGGCGCTTGCGCAAGGCGCTGGCAGAACGAGGCTATGACCGTTTTATTCAGACAGTCAGGGGAGCAGGCTACCGTTTCTCGATCAGAGACTGACCGTGAGTAACCCCTGGCAGAGCGAGTTCCAGCGCATTGCCGGGCTGGCTTTGCTCGGCGCCATTCTGGGTGCGCTGATCGGCCATATTGCGCTGGGGTTGTTGCTGGTGCTGGTGGCCTATCTCGCCTGGCACCTGTACAACATGTTCCGGCTGTTGCGCTGGCTGCGGGAAAGCAAGAAGTTCCAGCCGCCCGAGGCCAGCGGCATCTGGGACGATGCCTTCGAACACATTTTCCGGCTGCAGCAACGCAACCGCAAACGCAAGCACAACCTGCGGCGTATGCTCAAGCGCTTCCACAAGATCACCGTGGCACTGCCCGACGCCACCGTGGAACTGCGGCCGGGCAGTGATGAAATCGAGTGGTGGAACAATGCCGCGTCCCGGTACCTGGGTTTTCACTATCCGCGCGATAGCGGCCAGCGCATCAGCAACCTGATCCGCTATCCCCTGTTTCTGAACTACCTGCGTTCGGGCGATGCGCAGCGTGAGATCGAGATGCCGTCGCCGGTCAACGAGGACATCACCCTGCGCGTGCGGGTTATCCCCTATGCGAAAAACCGGCGGCTGCTGGTGGCGCGCGATGTGACCCGCATCCAGCGCCTGGAACGCACCCGGCAGGATTTCGTTGCCAACGTCTCGCACGAGCTGCGCAGCCCACTGACGGTGGTTTCCGGCTACCTGGAGACCTTGCTGGACGCCGATGATTTCGATGCCGAACTGACAGGCCAGTTGCAAAGCATGCGCTCCCAGACCGACCGCATGAACCGTATCGTCAATGACCTCATGCTGCTGTCGCGGCTGGAAAGCGAAGAACCACAGGCCGACCGCGAAAAAGTGCTGCTCGGGCCGTTGATCGACAGTATCGTCGACCATGCCCGCGAGCTCAGCGCCGGGAATCAGCATGTCATAGAGGTCGATGTCGACGTTTCGCTGTGTATCATGGGGCACGAGCCCGAACTCTACAGCGCTTTTTCCAACCTGGTGTTCAACGCCATTCGCTACACGCCGGCGGGCGGGCGCATCATGATCCGCTGGCAGGAACGCAACAACGAGCTGGTGTTTTCCGTCGAGGATTCCGGCGTCGGCATCGCCGCGCACCACATCCCGCGCCTGACGGAGCGTTTCTACCGGGTCGATACCGGCAGATCACGGGCCACCGGCGGCACCGGGCTGGGGCTGGCGATCGTAAAACACGTGCTGTTGCGCCACGAGGGCCGCCTGGAAATCGACAGCGAAGTGGGCAGGGGCAGCACCTTCGCCTGTCATTTCCCTGTCGGCCGCAAGGTAGAATGCGTCGACGCCCCCGACGGACCGCGCGTTGCGGCGCCGGACGCCGTTGTCACACAAATGTAATAATTCCGTCATAAACTCTCTCTCCAGAACGACACGTCGATTCCGTAACTGTGTACTCGAGGAGAGCACTCAATGAAATTTCCTGACTACCGTATGCTGGCGAGCGCCATGGCGCTTGGCCTTGGGGTGAGCGCCACGGCGCTGGCCGGTCCGCAGGTCGATAGCGGTCTGACCGATTATACGCGTGCCAGCGGTGTGGCCGGTAACCTGTCGAGCGTCGGCTCCGACACCCTGGCCAACCTCATGACCCTGTGGGCCGAGGAATACAAGCGCGAATACCCGAATGTGAACATCCAGATACAGGCTGCGGGTTCGTCAACCGCCCCGCCGGCGCTGACCGAGGGCACCTCGAACTTCGGTCCCATGAGCCGCAAGATGAAAGACAAGGAACTGGAGGCGTTTGAAAAGCGTTACGGCTATAAGCCGACCCCGATCCGCGTGGCCATCGACGCCCTGGCGGTGTTCGTCAACAAGGACAATCCGATCAAGGGTATGACCATTCCACAGGTCGACGCGGTATTCTCGTCCACGCGCAAGTGCGGGCTGGCCGACGATATCACCACCTGGGGCGGCCTGGGCCTGGACGGTGCCTGGAAGACCCGCGCCATTCAGCTCTATGGGCGTAACTCGGTTTCGGGTACCTACGGATATTTCAAGAAACACGCGCTGTGCAAGGGTGACTACAAGAACAACGTCAACGAGCAGCCCGGTTCGGCTTCCGTTGTCCAGTCGGTGTCTTCCTCGCTCAACGGTATCGGTTACTCCGGCATCGGTTACAAAACCTCCGGCGTACGTACCGTTCCGCTGGCCAAGGCGTCCGGTAAGCCGTTTGTAGAAGCGTCCACCGAGAATGCCATCAGCGGCAAGTACCCGCTGGCGCGCTTCCTGTATATCTACGTCAACAAGCACCCCAACAAGCCGCTGCCGCCGCTGGAAGGCGAATTCATCAAGATGGTAATGTCAAAGCTGGGCCAGAAGATCGTCGTCAAGGACGGTTATATCCCCCTGCCGGCCAAGGTGGCCGCGAAGGAGCTGGAAAAACTGCAGTAATCAGTGCCGCCCCGGCGGTGTTCGCAAGCCCCTGTGCCGTCGGCACGGGGGCTTTTTCGCCGCATCGGCGGAATCGGTCAGGCCGCGTTCAGCATGTAGCGCAGGGCATCGAATTCCCGGTATCCTACGTGCTGCAACATCAGGCCGACACCCTCGTCGCTGCCGTGAACCACGTAGGCCGGCAAGCGATGTTCGGTGGCCGTGCCGCGGGTTTCCGCGGTAAAACAGATCTCCAGTCGCGCCTGGGGTGGAAGGCAGACGCCTTTCAGGTTGATAAACATGCCTTCGAGGCTGATATTGCGGGTTTTACCGTTGATCATGCCAACGGGCGGATAGTACAGGCTGACATCGATGTTGATGTTCTTGCGGGAACTCCAGCGGTGTTCGATACCCATGATTTTCTCCCTCGCACGGTTGTCTGGGTGCGTGCGGTTGTTCGCAGGTAGCGAAGCAATATCAATGCCAATGAGCAATTGATTGGCGTGACGCTGGATGACAAAAGACGGTTACCTTGACCGCATAGACTGACATGGATAAGACGGATTCCACTACCGGCGAGGCGTACCAGGGCAGTTCGCACCTGCGCCTGCGGCTGTTGAAAGACCGCATTGCGCGCTATGCTGTGGCCGCCGGCGGTAATGGCGTCATTGTTGCTATCTTATTGATATTCTTCTATCTTCTTTATGTTGTGTTGCCGCTGGGCAAAAGTCCCGAGATGTGGCAGGAGGCGCAGTACCCGCTGCAAGTTACAGCGCCGGTCGAGTATCTGGCGATGGAAGAGCAGGCCGAGGTCGGCATGGTGCTGGACCGCAGCGGCCTGGTACGTTTTCTGTCCACGCACGACGGCAGCCTCATCAAGGAAGTCCGTCTGCCCGTGCCGGAGGGCGTGACAGTCGACAGTTTTTCGGCGGCGCGACCGAATTCCGGCGTGCTGGCGCTGGGTCTGAGCAACGGTCAGGCGCTGGTGTTCAAACACGAGTACAGCGTGACGTTTCCCAATGACAAGCGGCTTATCACGCCCGGCATTGTTTACCCGCTGGGCGAGCCGCTGGTCGACGTCGATACGAATGGCCAGGCGCTGAAGATGCTGGCTGTGCAGGCCGGCGAATCCTACACCCTGGTCGGCTGGTCGGCCGACGGCACACTGTCACTGGTGAAAGCCAGCGCGAGCGAATCCCTGCTGGCCGAGGAAGGCAGCTTCGAGTTCGAGCACACCAGCACGCAGACCGACGAAGAGACAATCCGGGCGCTGCTCATCGACCCCACCCAGGCAGATCTGTACGTGGTGGGGGAAGACGGCACGCTCGCCTGGTACGACATCAGTTCGTCCGGCGAAATGCGCCTGCACGAACAGATCAGCGCGACGCCGCCCGGTGTCAAGGTGGTCGACGTCGCTCTGCTGGCCGGCGGCACCTCGATAATGGTGGCCTCGGATGACGGCAAGATCAGCCAGTGGTTCTCGGTGCGCGGCGACGGCGGGGTGCGTCACCTGAAACTCATCCGCAGTTTCGCGGCACCGACAGATGTCACCCGCATCGTTCCCGAGTTCAGCCGCAAGGGCTTCCTGGTGTCAGACGCCGGCGGTGGTGTCGGCGTCTATCACGCCACCGCCCACAAACTGCTGATGCGTCAACCGGTGGCCGATGCCGGCATAGACCGGCTGGCGATGGGGCCGCGGGCGCACGCGCTGCTGGCGCTGGACGACAACAATACGCTGCATTTCTGGCACATCGAGAACGAGCACCCGGAAGTCTCCTGGGAGGCATTGTGGTCAAAGGTCTGGTACGAGGGTTACGACGAGCCGGCCTATGTCTGGCAGTCGTCCTCGGGCGATAATACCTTCGAACCCAAGTTCAGCCTAATGCCGCTGACCTTCGGCACCCTCAAGGCAGCGTTTTACGCCATGCTATTCGCGATTCCGCTGGCGATTCTCGGTGCGATTTTCACGGCTTATTTCATGGCGCCGAAGATGCGCCAGATCGTCAAACCGTCGATTGAAATCATGGAAGCGATGCCCACGGTTATCCTGGGTTTTCTCGCGGGGTTGTGGCTGGCACCGCTGGTGGAGGCGCACCTGTCGGGGATTTTCCTGCTGTTCGTTTTCCTGCCGCTGGTGGTGCTGATGGCGGCCTACGGCTGGCACCGCTTGCCGGGGGGCATACGCCGGCGCATACCGGAGGGCTGGGAGGCAGCGCTGCTGATCCCGGTACTGGCGCTCGCCGTCTGGGCGATGCTGGCCGTCAGCCCGGCGCTGGAGCACCTGCTGTTCGGCGGCGATCTGCCGCACTGGCTGGATACGCACGGCATCGGGTTCGATCAGCGCAACTCGCTGGTGGTCGGCCTGGCCATGGGTTTCGCGGTTATCCCGACTATCTTCTCGATTGCCGAGGACGCAATTTTCGCGGTGCCCAAGCATCTCACCAACGGGTCACTTGCCCTGGGCGCCACGCCCTGGCAGACGCTGGTCAGGGTGGTGCTGCTGACCGCCAGTCCAGGGCTGTTCTCGGCTATCATGATGGGTGTCGGCCGCGCCGTCGGCGAAACCATGATTGTGCTGATGGCCACCGGCAATACGCCGGTGATGGACCTGAGCATTTTCCAGGGTATGCGCACGCTGTCGGCGAATATCGCCGTGGAAATGCCGGAATCCGAGGTCGACAGTACGCACTACCGGGTGCTGTTTCTCGCGGCGCTGGTCCTGTTTATTTTCACCTTTGTGTTCAACACCGGCGCCGAGCTGATTCGTCAGCGCCTGCGCGGCAAGTACAGCAGTCTGTAGGGGGCGCCAGGGCATGAACAAGCACATGGCGGACTGGTGGCAGAGCGGCGTCCCCTGGATCTGGCTCAATGCCGCCGCGGTGTCGGCGAGTCTGGTGATGGTAGTCGGCCTTTTGGCACTGATTGCGTACAATGGTCTGGGGCATTTCTGGCCCCACCCGGTATGGGAACTGGAATACCGCGCCGCCGATGGCTCGGGGATGCAGCACCTGATCGGCGAAATTACCGATGAAGAGGAAACCAGTGTCGAACGCATGCGCCATGCCGGCGCCCAGCTACCCGAGAACATCGGCGAGGACCTGGACCGGTTCCTGCTCAAGACGGGTAACCGCGATGTGTCGGGCCTGGATTTCCGCTGGATTCTCGGGCCGCTGATTGTCAAGCGCGACAAACCGGAAAAGCTGGTGGTGTTCGAGCGGACCGAGTGGGGCAACTTCTATGGTTTTCTGAAAAACATAAAGCAGGACGGCAAGGTGGTCTCCGAGGGTGAAGCCGCCTGGTCTGAGCTGCAGTCGCGCCTCGACGAGGTTGCCGCGGTGCGCAAGCAGATCCGGCACATAGAGAAGAGCGAGATAGGCGCCGTCAACTACAGTATCGAGCAGCTGCGCCTCGACCGCCGCCGCCTGGAACTGGACGGCGACGATACGCCCGAGCGGCTGGCCGAACTGCAACGCCGGCGTGACGCGCTGCAGGCGGAGTTCGTCGGGCTGCAAAAGAAACTGGACGCCAAGTACCGGGAGATTGCCGGTGACAGCGTCACCATGACGGCAATGAACGCACAGGAAGTGGATATTCCTGTCGCCAAGATTGTGCGCGCCTATCGACCGAACGGTATGAATGCGCTGCAGAAAGCCGGCTTCTATCTCGCCAAGCTCTGGGAGTTCGTCAGCGCCGACCCGCGCGAGGCCAATACCGAGGGGGGTATTTTCCCGGCGATTTTCGGTACGGTAACGATGGTGATGTTGATGTCGATCATCGTCACGCCGTTTGGCGTGGTGGCTGCGGTCTACCTGCGTGAATACGCCAGGCAGGGCGCGCTGACCCGCCTGATCCGCATCGCCGTGAACAACCTCGCCGGTGTGCCATCCATCGTCTACGGCGTGTTCGGCCTGGGCTTCTTCATCTACTTTCTCGGCGGCAATATCGACCAGCTGTTCTATCCCGAGGCGCTGCCATCACCCACCTTTGGCACGCCCGGGTTGATGTGGGCCTCATTGACTCTCGCGCTGCTGACGTTGCCGGTGGTGATTGTGGCCACCGAAGAGGGCTTGGCGCGCATCCCCAGCTCGATTCGCGAAGGCAGCCTGGCGCTGGGCGCCACCAAGGCCGAAACGCTGTGGCGCACTGTGTTGCCGATGGCCAGCCCGGCGATGATGACCGGCCTGATTCTCGCGGTGGCGCGCGCCGCCGGTGAGGTCGCGCCGCTGATGCTGGTGGGTGTGGTGAAACTGGCGCCATCCCTTCCGTTGGACGGTAATCCGCCCTTTATCCACCTGGACCGCAAATTCATGCACCTGGGCTTTCATATTTACGACGTAGGGTTTCAGAGCCCCAACGTGGAGGCCGCGCGACCGCTGGTGTACGCCACCGCGTTATTGCTGGTGCTGGTAATCCTGGTACTGAACCTGGCCGCTATTTCGATTCGCAACCGTTTGCGTGAGCGCTATCGTGAACTGGAACAGTAATGAGTATGGAAATGAAAAACGCACAGAATCTCGATCCGCGCATTATCGGCAGTGCGCTCGGCCCGACTGATCTCGGTGCCGAAGATCACTGTATCACGGTTCGCGATCTCAACCTTTTTTACGGCGACACCCAGGCCTTGAAGGGCATCGATATGGACATAGCCCGTAAACGGGTGACGGCCTTCATCGGTCCCAGCGGCTGCGGCAAATCAACGCTGCTGCGTTGTTTCAATCGCATGAACGACCTGGTCAGCAGCGTGCGTCTGGAGGGCAAGATCGAGCTCGACGGCGAGGATATCAACGCTCCTTCGGTGCGCGTGGCCCAGTTGCGTCAGCGCGTCGGCATGGTTTTCCAGAAGCCCAACCCCTTTCCGAAGAGCGTCTATGAGAACGTGGCCTACGGGTTACGTTTGCAGGGCATCAAGAGCCGGCGTACTCTTGACGATATCGTCGAGAAGGCCCTGCGTGGTGCGGCCTTGTGGGACGAGGTCAAGGACCGGCTCCACGACAACGCGCTTGGCATGTCCGGCGGTCAGCAGCAGCGCCTGGTGATCGCCCGGGCCATTGCGGTGGAACCGGAGGTGCTGCTGCTCGATGAACCGGCCTCGGCGCTTGACCCGATCTCGACGCTGAAGATCGAGGAGCTTATTGATGAGCTCAAGGAAAGATATACGATCGTGATCGTCACGCACAATATGCAGCAGGCGGCCCGTGTTTCCGATTACACCGCCTTCATGTATCTTGGCAAGCTGATTGAATATGATGCCACGAGCAAGATATTTACCAATCCCGGTGAGAAAATGACCGAGGATTATGTGACAGGCCGCTATGGATAAGAGAATTGAGCATGGATAATCTGAACCTGGGACAACATATTTCCCGGCGCTACAATGAAGAGCTGGAGGATGTGCGCACGCGCGTCCTGGCAATGGGCGGGCTGGTGGAACAGCAGCTGCAGAAAGCCATGGACTCTCTCGAGAGCCTGGATGCCGGCATCGCCCAGCAGGTGATCGACAACGACCTTCAGGTCAACGCCATGGAAGTTGCCATCGACGAGGAGTGCAATACCATCCTCGCGCGGCGACAGCCGGCCGCCAGCGACCTGCGCCTGATCACCGCTGTCATCAAGACCATAACCGACCTCGAACGCATCGGTGATGAGGCCGAACGTATCGCCCGCATGGCCGGTGAACTCGTCGGCGAAACGCGCGTTGTGAAACTGTTCACCCAGATCCGGCATCTCGGCCAGCATGCCCGTACCATGCTGAGGGGGGCGCTGGATGCATTCGCCCACCTCGATACTGAAAAGGCCGTGGAAATCTGGAACGAGGATCGCAAGATCGACCGGGAATACGAGGCGCTGTTGCGCGAGTTGATGACCTATATGATGCAGGACACCGATTCGATTCCCTGCGTGCTGAAAACCGTGTTTGCGGCGCGCGCCATCGAGCGTATCGGCGACCGCGCGAGTAATATCTGTGAATATGTGATTTACCTGGTCAAAGGCAAGGATGTCCGCCACACCGGGCTGCTCAAAGAAAGTCTGTCGGACGAAGACTAGTCGGCCGCGGCGGCTTCGGGCGCCAGCAGGAATTCGAGCAGGGCTTTTTGCGCGTGCAGCCGGTTTTCAGCTTCGTCCCATACCACGCTGCGCGCGCCATCGATGACATCGGCGGTGACTTCTTCGCCGCGGTGTGCAGGCAGGCAGTGCATGAACAGCGCGTCTGCGTTGGTCTGCTGCATCAGCTCGTCGTTGACCTGGAAGGCGGCGAAGACCTTTTCCCTTTCCTGTTGTTCTTCCTCCTGGCCCATGCTGGCCCATACGTCGGTGACTACCAGGTCGGCACCCGCCGCGGCTTCGAGTGGGTGTTCGAACAGCCGGATACGGTTGCCGGCCGCGACGACGATGTCGGCATTCGGCTGATATCCGCCGGGGGCGGCAATATGCAGGCGGAATTCGAACTGCCGGGCGGCATTGATGTAGGAGTGACACATGTTGTTGCCGTCGCCGATAAAGGCCACGGTGGCGCCGCGAATGTCGCCGCGATGTTCGAACCAGGTCTGCATGTCGGCGAGCAACTGGCAGGGGTGGTAGCGGTCGGTGAGCGCATTGATTACGGGACACGCCGAGTAATCGGCGAAACGTTCAATTTTTTCGTGTTCAAAGGTACGGATCATGATGGCGTCGACCATGCGTGACAGGACGCGGGCGCTGTCTTCAAGCGGTTCGCCGCGCCCGAACTGGGTGTCGCGCGGCGACAGGAACATGGCGTGGCCGCCGAGTTGCGCCATGCCGGACTCGAAAGACACGCGTGTCCGGGTCGACGATTTCTCGAATACCATCGCCAGCACCTTGTTCTTCAGAGGTTCGTAGAGACGGCCCTGTTTCTGCCGTTCTTTGAGCTTGATGGCGCGTTTGATCAGCCGGTGCAGTTCGTTGCTGGAGAAGTCCAGCAAGGTCAGGAAATGGCGTACGTTCATGTGTCGGTACCCAGGAAGTTCGCGATGAGGTCGCTGACACCACCGATAATGTCGTCAGCCTGCGCCTCGCTGGTGATCAGTGGCGGCAACAGGCGGACAACGGTTCCGGCGGTTACGTTGATCAGAAGTTTGCGCTGCAGCGCAGTTTGCATCAGCTCGGCGCAGGGGCGGTCGAGTTCGATACCCAGCATAAGGCCGCATCCGCGTATCGCTACGACACCGGGCAGTGCGCCCAGCCGCTGACTGAATCCCTCCCGCAGGCGGTGCCCCAGCCGGTCGGCATGTTCTACCAGGTGTTCGCCGTCAATGGTGTTCAGCACTGCAAGTGCGGCACTTGCCGAAAGCGGGTTGCCGCCAAAGGTCGAACCGTGATTGCCGGGCTGAAACACCTCGGCCGCCTTGCCGCGGCCGAGGCAGGCGCCGATCGGTACACCGTTGCCGAGTCCTTTGGCCAGTGTCATGACGTCAGGCACGATGCCTGCGTGCTGGTGCGCGAACCAGCGCCCGGTGCGGCCCATGCCCGTCTGTATCTCATCCAGCATCAGCAGCCAGTTGTGCTCGTCGCAGAGTGCGCGCAGTTCGCTCAGGTAACCGGCGTCGGGAATCCGGATGCCGCCTTCGCCCGTAATCGGTTCCACCAGCACCGCCACCACGCCGGGACTGTTGGTCGCAATGGTGCGGATGGCCTTGAGGTCATCATAGGGAGCACGCAGGAAACCCGGCACCAGCGGTTCGAAGCCCGCCTGTATCTTGCGGTTACCGGTTGCCGTCAGCGTCGCCAGCGTGCGGCCGTGAAAGCTGCCTTCGGTCACGATGACCTGCGGCGTGGCAATGCCCCGATGGTGGCCATACAGGCGGGCCAGTTTCAAGGCCGCTTCATTGGCCTCGGCGCCCGAATTGCTGAAGAACGCCCGGTCCATACCCGCGACCTTGCACAGTCGCCCGGCGAGTTGTTCCTGCAAGTCGATCTGGTACAGGTTCGAGGTGTGCAGCAGGCGCCGGGACTGATCGCAGATCGCCTTGCTGACGGCGGGATGGGCGTGCCCCAGGCCGCATACCGCGATGCCGGAGACCGCATCCAGGTAGCGTTCGCCGTTGCTGTCGAACAGGTAGATACCTTCGCCATGGGTGAAGCTGACCGGCAGCGGTTGGTAGGTCTTCATCAAGTGTTCGGCCATCAGGCTCCCCGGAAAACAAAAAGGCGCTTTGCAAAAAGCGCCAGACTAAAACAGCGATATTATAATGTCCCGCGGCATTTTTAAATAAAAAACCCGGCCGGAGGCCGGGTTTTGCCGTCGTCGCGACGCGGGGCTTAGAAAGGCAGACCGTGTGCGTAAGCGGTCATGCCCAGCAGCATCGGAATCGACAGCAGGGTGTTGGTGCGCGATGCCATCAGGGCAACCACTTTGGCCTTGGCAATCGCCTCCGGGTTGGACGGTACAATGCCGAGAATCTTCTTCTGGTTCGGCCAGATCAATACCCAGACGTTGAACAGCATGATGGTGCCTAACCAGGCGCCCATGCCGATGACCGAGGCGCTACCGGCGAAGGTGAAATTCTCGAAGGTAAACGCCTGACCCAGGATACCCAGTTTGTGTAGCGCGGCAGCGCCGGATAACCAGGTCAACAGGGCCGACCAGCGAAACCACAGCAGCGCCCGGGGGGCAACATACTTGTTAATGGCTGCCGGCCCCGGTCCACCACCGTCGGCCTCGGATAACGCCTGGCCAACCGCGGGCACCTGGACAAAATTGAAGTAGTAGAGCAAACCAATCCAGGTGATACCCACGATGACGTGGAACCATACCGTCCACTCTATCGGGCTCGGGATGCCGGTTCTCAGAAGAAAGGCAATGATCAGGGCAAGCACGATGCCGGAGATAATGGTGCCTGCGACAGATTTCAGCGGATTCATTTTTTTCTGCTCCTCGAAAAAATGTTGTTGAAATTTTTTTTCACCGACACAAAAGCCGACTAATTTGCTCAAGTATGCGGAGTTTAAGGCGCGTCCTGAGCGAATGCAACTTGCGCTCCGGCCTGATGCATAATCATCCCCTATGGACGCCATACAGCTCAGTATATTCGCCAGCCGGGTATCCGCCCTGTGTGATGAAATGGGTGCGGTTCTGCGTCGGGCGGCCTTTTCACCCAACATCAAGGACCGCCTGGATTACTCCTGCGCACTGTTCGACGCCGACGGGCAGTTGTGTGCGCAGGCCGCGCATATCCCGGTGCATCTCGGCAGCATGGCTTATGCCATGGCCGATATGGTTGCCGCGCATCGCTGGCGTGCGGGCGACATGCTGGTGGTCAACGACCCCTACCAGGGGGGCACCCACCTGCCGGACGTGACGCTGATTGCGCCGGTGTTCGTTGCACACAGCTGTGTCGGTTTTGTCGCCAACCGCGCCCACCACGCCGATATCGGTGCCGAGAGCCCGGGCTCCATGCCGCTCGGCCGCCGACTGGAGGAAGAGGGGCTGCTGATTGCCCCGACACTGCTGGTCGAGGAGGGACGGATTCGCCAGCCGGTGCTGGACGGCATCGTTGCCGCGACCCATAACGCGACGATCACCCAGGGAGACTTTTCCGCGCAGGTCAGTGCCAACCGCATCGGTGTCAGGCGCGTGGAGGCGCTGGTCGAGGACATCGGCATCCCGGCGTACTTGCAGGCGCTTGAAGAGCTCAACGCCTACGGTGAACGCATGTCGCAGGCCGCTTTCAGCGAGTTGCCCGACGGCGACTACGGCTTCGAGGATTTCATGGAAGATGACGGACAGGGCAACCGCGATATACGCCTGCAGGTGTGCGTGCGTATTCGCGGTCATCGCATCGACGTTGATTTCACCGGTACCGCCGACCAGGTCGCGGGCAATATCAATTGCCCGTTGTCGGTGGCCGCGGCGGCGGTGTTTTATGTCTTCCGCTGCCTGATGGACGAGCGCACGCCCGCCTGCGCGGGCAGTTTCCGCGGCATCCACCTCACGGCGCCCGAGGGCTGCCTGGTCAATGCACGCCCGCCGGCCGCGGTGGCTGCGGGTAATGTCGAAACCAGCAGCCGGATTGTCGACCTGGTGCTGGGCGCGCTCGCCGCGGCGGTGCCTGACCGGGTCGCAGCGGCCAGCCAGGGAACCATGAATAACCTCGCCATGGGCGCGCGCGGCGCACGCGGGGCATGGGACTACTATGAAACCCTGGGCGGCGGTATGGGGGCCGGTCGGCGTGGCGGCGGCCTGCACGCGCTGCAGACCCACATGACCAACACGCTGAACACGCCCATTGAAGTGCTCGAAGCCGCCTATCCGCTGAGAATTCTCCGCTACGCCATACGCCGGGGCTCGGGCGGGGCGGGGCTGCGTGCCGGTGGCGATGGATTGATTCGCGAATACCAGTTTCTGGCACCGGCCGAGGTCACGCTGTTGACCGAACGCCGCCGGCACCGCCCCTGGGGGATACTGGGCGGACAGCCGGGGTGTGCGGGCGAGAACCTTCTGAACGGGGTTGCTCTGCCCGCGAAACTCGCTCTGTCGGTGCAGGCGGGGGACCGGCTGGAAATCCGTACCCCGGGTGGCGGCGGTTTTTTGGCGCCCGAGCCACCCCTGGAATGTGAGTAAAGTCACATAAAGACTTTCTCGAGTGATAAAGTTTAGGCAATAAAAACAAGTATATATAAATTACCCAATCTGGTTCTGTGAAACCGTTCAGATTTTTGACGCTTTGCCGTTAAGTCCTCGTAGGGTCGGCATGTCCGGCGGCATTGCATACAAA
>Ga0315540_10001109_pt1 | contig 15469 bp, 17 predicted proteins | sample SalMarSW160110MG_FD_203677 | JGI IMG/M metagenome (GOLD analysis project Ga0315540, IMG submission 203677) | Salt marsh sediment microbial communities from the Plum Island Ecosystem LTER, Massachusetts, United States - Salt Marsh Sediment SW1601-10 ... | reverse complement strand
GACCTGGTAATCGGGGACGTCACCGCGGGTGAAACCCTGTACGAAGAAATCGATTTCCTCGCGGGACAAGACCCCCTGGTCGCGTTTTTTGATGATGATGTCGACAGCGCGCATCGGAAACTCCTTTGTGAAATTCTGTTCAGGTGTATTTTAACCCATTTTAGGGAGTTGTCGGACAAATAAGGCGGCGCCGGTCGGCCTTGAAGCCGGACGGACTTCTCTGTATACTGGATTATGGTTTAGGCCTCGCAGCCACAGGTGCAGGCAAGCGGAGTCCACAACATGCCCAGGCCGCTATCCCGGACGGGATGCTCCCCTGACCACAAAGTCACGGTTTTTTACTCTATTTTTTCAGGTAAAGCAATGGCTGCAAAGTTAAACGATGACAGATTGGATCAATTGATCGAAAAACTGGTCATCCTATGGGACGATCCGCAGGAACGCGATTTGCTTACGCAAACGGTCCTGGCGCTGGACGTCCATTATGGGTTAAGCGGGAAAATGATGAAAGAACCCGGTGTCGAGGAAATCATCGCCCAGATGGTCGGGAGGCTCGCTAGTACGATTGAGAAACTGTCCAATTTGGGGGAGATGAAGATCTTGGATATCGCCTGTGGCTCCAATACCAGCAAAGCCCCCAGTTCGGTCCATATCAATACCCCGTTCGGCGAAATGACCATCAGCCGCCCGGGTAAAGGGTATACGGCACAGTTCGAACCGTGGTTCTGCCGTCTGCTTCACGAGTTGGGCGCTGAAGTCGTTGGCGTGGATTTGGGCGACCTGGATCAAGAAGTTTTCACACATCAGCAGGTCGATCTTGGGAAGGTCGGCGCATTGGATTTCCTGCCGGATCATTCCTTTGATGCCATCCAGGATAGCCGCCTGTTCGGCTCACCCGAGTTCACTGCGCAATTCCCCGATTATCAAGACCGCATGCAGGTGGCCCAGGAGATCAGGCGCCAGGAGCGCAGGTTGCTCAAGGCGGGCGGAATGATTATCCACTCAGACGCGCAAGCGTTGGTTGGATAAACTAACTTTGGTAAGGAAGACCCCCTGCGCTTCAGGTCAGGTAAAAACAGAAACGGTTGATATTCAAAAAACCTCACCCGGCTCCGGTCCCCTTCACACTAGGGGGGTGAGACGCGAAAATAAATGCTGCGGAAAAAGGGACATGCGGCTTTAACAAACGCTGATAATTAACCTGGAGCGCCAAAACACTAACGAACAACCGGACTATTCAATAAGAGATATTCCAGTCAAAGCTTAAGTCAGTGAAAGGAAAATGATCATGGCAATTGAAGAACACGATTCCTGGATCGATATTCGAACCCGTCACGATCTTGCTGCGGATGAAGTGATTTCCGCACTCCAAAAGGAAATTCGGCGTGGGCACACTGAAAATGCGGCCTTCCTCGCCTACGAAATGCTCACAACCAGTGAGGAACTGGAAACCAAGCTCTGGCAGCGTCTACAGGTCATCAGCGTGGAAGATATAGGCTACGGGCAAGCGGATGCGCCGATTTTGATTCAAGCACTCTTTCAGATGCGTACCAACTTTCCACGCCCACAGGGGGACCGCTTCCTGTTTGCTTTGCACGCAGTGCGCTTCCTATGCCGATGCACGAAAGACCGCTCCAGCGACGAGTTACTTAATTGGGTCAAACATGCCATCGAAACTGAAGGACGGTCCCCACTTATACCCGAATATGCAATCGATATGCACACCAAAGCAGGACGGCGACTTGGGCGCGGGGAACGCCACTTTCTCGAAGAAGGGGCCCTGGTCTCGCCTGAACTGGTCGACCGCGAGCAAACCTATCGCCAGAGATTACTAAAATTGCTTGACGCAAAAGATAGTAGATCATCTTGATCTTAAACCACTGCCAACTGCTCAATACCGGCCCGGATTTCAAATTTCCATGCCATAATATCAGGTAACCGGGCCAATACGCCCCACTGGGCAACTCAACCAAGAAAAGGGAAATACGATGGAAGCCTACGTAAATCAGGAAACCCTCGCCGCCAAGAGGCAAAAGTGGCTCGACCAGATTGCGCCTTTTAACACCCACCGTATGCAACTAAACTCAGAAAAAGCCGCGCTGCTGGTGATTGATATGCAGGATTTTTTCCTGGACCCGTCATCCCCCTCGTTTACATGTGGCGGCCCTGCGATTCTCCCGAACCTAAAACGGGCAATCAATGCATTCCGGCAGGCAGGTCGCCCGGTGATCTATACGCAGCATGTACACCATCCTGACCATTTGGACGCCGGGATCATGGGTTGGTGGTGGGAAGGCATGTGCCTGGAAGGAAGCCCGGAAAGCGCAATCCACCAGGACATCGCACCGCAACCCAATGAGAAAGTGATCTCGAAACACCGTTACTCCGCGTTTTACAACACCGATCTGGAGACCGTCTTACGCTGTCTCAAGGTCGAAGATATCGTGGTAACCGGCGTTATGACCAACTTGTGTTGTGAATCGACCGCACGCGATGCTTACTTCCGGGATTACCGGGTATTTTTCTTGGCAGACGGAACGGGCAGTGTCACCGAGGAGTTGCATCAAGCCAGCCTGCTCAACCTGTCTTTTGGTTTCGCTTGGGTGACGGATGTTGAGACCATCGTGGCTCAATTGCGTGAAGAACCCATACCCAATCCATGAATTTGCTTGAGGCAGATGCATTTGGCTTGCCAACCTGCGCATCGCAGCTCACCCAACACTTTACGAGTATAGGCGGATACGCGGAGCGCTCGGCCTGGTTGCACGCCATAATGATCGAGTCGGCTTGCCCATCCGCCCTACTGGTAAACTCACCCCCTAACGGGGGCCTACGGTAGGGAACTTACCCTACACCATGCGGGTATGGATATCGCGGACGCACACCGTTAGCCCGCAAATTACACCATCGTTTTGATTATTCTTGATGCCCAAATTGACGGTGAATTTCTCTGAATCTTTAGCAAGACTTATCCGCTCGCATGATGCCCCGATTGATGGTATTGAGGTCGGTCCCTGGTTCTCTCCAGAAAAGATCAATTTTTTACAACAGGAATACCCGGAATGGCATTTTCAATTTCATGCAAGTAGCTTCATTACACGATATCAATATTGGCGCGGAGCACTCGACCAATTGCACAAATACCTTGCAGCTACTCAAAGCCACTGGGTTTCGTTGCATATAGAATTATTACCTGCATTGGTGTACGTGATGAGCTCCCGTTTTAGGTTACATCTGACCCCACCAGGTATTGAAAAAGCAAAAAGCAGGTTTATTCGATTGCTGTCAGAGGTCAGGGATGCCGTGGAACTTCCCATTATTCTCGAAAACCTACCAGCATTGCCCAACGAGAAATATGCTTATGCAGCAAACCCATCAGCAGTTAGCGCTATTGTAAGAACAACTGATTCTGGGTTTCTATTAGATATCCCTCACGCAAGAATAGCTGCCTCATATCAGGGCATGGAGGCGGAGAGTTATCTGGAAAAGTTGCCTCTTGAACGGATAATTCAAATTCACGTAAGTGGTGTTAGAACTATAGATGGCTATCTCCGAGATGCGCATGAAGCGATGCAGGATGAAGACTATGCTACATTGAAATGGGTATTGGGAAGAAGCAAGCCAAAGGTTGTGACACTGGAGTATTTTCGAGAACTGGGTGCATTGCGAGAACAATTATGGAAGCTTCGAGAAATTATTGCGGGCTAAGAAAGCATACACCTGACCGCTTTCTGCAGGGTGTTTAACCTGCAGGGATGATCGCGCGAATAAAAACCATTGAACAGTAAAGTAATTTACATGGAAAATATCGAAGACTCACCCACCCTGCTCGAGACCGAGCGGTTGATCCTGAGATTCCAAAAAGTTACCGACATCGACCCTCTGGTCGACCTGTGGACTGATCCGCAGGTGACACGCCACCTGGGCGGCCCACGGGACCGGGATCAGGTTCGCTCCTCGTTTGAGGAGACGGCAAAAAATCCAACCGCCGAGCAGTATGACCTTTGGCCGGTCATCGAAAAGGAGACGGGGATGCTGATCGGTGATTGCGGCCTGCTCGAAAAAGATGTCGAAGGCCGCGCGGAAATCGAATTGATCTACATATTTACCCGTTCAGCCTGGGGGCAGGGATTTGCGACTGAGATCGGAGCCGCGCTGAAGCGCTATGCCTTCGAACAATTGGAGGTAAGCCAGTTGATCGCACTGATCGAGCCTGGAAACCAGGCCTCTGAACGTGTTGCACAAAAATTGGGAATGCACCTGGAAAAGGAAATTCTGCGCCCAGGGGGAAGTCTGCGGAAGATGTATACCGTTGAACGTAACGATCAACGCGCTGCGGTCTGATCCCCCAGCGACCAAATCCGCACATAAAACAGGGCGGGGAGTGAACCCGCCCTGCGTCTTATTGCCTGTGGCCGGCAACATATACCTCGACCGCAGCCAGCATGAATTCCGCCAGCCGGGGATCGATCCGGTCGAAATTGGCCTTGAAGTCCGGTGAGGTGTTGTACATTTGCGCCAACCCCAACAGCTGGTCGATATTCGGGGTCCAGAAATAGTCCATGTGCGCCCGCCAGCGCTCGACGACGGCCTGCACCTCGGGGGAATCGGCGCCTTTGGGCATGGCTGCCAGCAGATCGACGTAGACCTGGTTGCCCTCGTCCAGGATGCGTTGTTTCTGTTCGGCTGAATAATTCTTCCACTTCTGATTGGAAGCCCTGACCGTTTGCGGGTCATACATCTGCTCGGCCTGTGCAGCATATTTCTCTTGTTGCTCTTCGCTAAAAGCGGCAAATATTTGTTTATCACTCATGGGAATGTTTCCTTTCAAATGTGCGAGTGTTTCGTCCACCGTCTGAACCAGATGCTCCAGGCGCGTGATGCGCTTGCCCAGCTCCCGCCGGTGACTTTCCAACGCTGCAAGCAGGTCGAAATCACGGCCAGCCAGAATACGTTGGATCTCTTCCAGCGCCAAGTCCAGCTCGCGGTAGAACAGGATCTGCTGCAGACGCAGCAGGGACTCCTCCCCGTAGTAGCGATAGCCGTTCTCGCCCACACGGGACGGCTTGAGCAGCCCGATCTGGTCGTAATAGTGCAGTGTACGCGGGGTCACCCCCGCCAGAGTGGATAACTGCTTTACAGTGTACATTTTTGCCTGTGTCTGCGAGTCCGGATTTCCCGCGGCAGCTGCGCTGTCCCGCAATGACATACAACAGTATAAACCATGACGTAACGTCAATGTCAAGGGGTCAGTATGAATTTACTCTGGAAGCACTTGCCACAAATATCACAATTGTGTACTATAAAAGTACCACGAGGAGGTGGAGAGATGGCAGGATTATCCGCAAATATTCTCATCCCGTTGATTTTCGTAGTCATTGGCTTGGTGCTACTCTACATTTACTTTCGCAGCCTGGCGCAGGTGCGCGCCTCGGAAGGCTGGTCGGCCGTTCAGGGGACGGTGGTCGAATCCTGGGTGCGACGCAGTGATACCACCGACAATGACGGCAGCGTTTCGTCAAGTTACTATCCCGAAGTCCGCTACCAATACCAGGTGATGGGCAACGAGTTTCAGGGGGAGAAGATCACTTTCGGACCCAAAGGAGGCGGCAATCACTACGCTGCCGAGAAGGTGATCGCAAAATACCCGAGTGGCGCTAACGTGATGGTCTATTACCAACCAGATAAGCCCAACAATGCCGTGCTGGAACGCAGTGTTTCCAGGATGCTGTTAGTCTTTGGCATCATCTTAGTCGCGGCAGGGATTTTCATCTTCGTCCTCTGGGGCTGAAGCCGCAAAAATCCATCCGCAGCTGGTACTGGTTCGCAGGGTTCCATAGAATTTCTCCGGTCAATTCGAGGGGTTGATTCGAGTTGTGCAAACGTATGCGGTGCTACAATTGTCCGCAATGAATATTCTTTATACGGATGAATACCTGCTTGTCATCGACAAACCGGCCGGACTGCCAGTGCTGCCTGACGGTTGGGAGCCGGATGCGCCTTACCTGCTCAAACTGCTGGAAGAGGAAAACGGAAAGCTTTGGGTGGTCCACCGCCTGGATAAGGTCACCAGCGGCGTGATGCTCTTTGCCCGTAACGCCGAGGCGCACCGCGCCTTGAGCCTGCAATTCGAGGGGCACCAGATCGAGAAAATCTACCACGCGCTGGTCAACGGCCAGCCGAAATGGAAAGATCACATCGCCCGCCACCCGCTGCGTGCTAACGTCGGACATAAGCACCGCACAGCGGTTGACAATCACAGTGGAAAACCGGCAGAGACTGAATTCAAAGTGCTGAAACGCTTCATTGACCAGACCTTGCTCGAAGCGCGCCCGCGCACCGGGCGCACGCACCAGATCCGCGTCCACGCTTACGCCCTCGGGCATCCGCTGGTTGGGGATACGCTCTACAGCGCGCCGCCTACAGATTGGATCGAGCGCCCGGCCTTGCACGCCAAAACCCTGCACGTCACGCACCCATCCAGAGGCGAACGGCTGACCTTTGAAGCACCCTACCCCGAAGATTTTGCCAGCGCTTTGCAACGCGCAGAGGTTTGAATCTTGTTTTCATTCGTGGTATGCTCAAGGGCATCTTATTGTTAGGCGAGGACCAGTATGCTTCCCAATCTGCCCAATTTACACATCCTGCCGCTCCCGTCACTGATCCTGCACGAAGATCACGATAAACAACGCACGCTGCCCCTGGTCGAAAAATTACGCGCCCAGGGGATTTTGCGTAACCCGCCGATCGTCATGCCGTTGGATGACGGCTCGGGTCGCTACATGGTGCTGGACGGCGCCAACCGGGTGACCTCCCTGCAGGAGATGGACTTCCCACACATCGTGGCCCAGGTGGTGGAGCGAGGAGACCCCAATGTGGCGCTGATGACCTGGAATCACGTAGTCTGGGGCATGAGTGTCCGCGATTTGATCGCCGGTATCCGCGACGTGGTCGGGATCAAGCTGATGCCGATCGATCGCAATGATCCAAACCGGCCGGAGATCGACTGTGTGCCGGTCCTGCTCCAACTGGCCGACGAGCGGACATACCTGGCCTGCACCACTGAAAATCCCCTACAACAGGTGGCTTACCTGCACGGCATCGTTGATACCTACAAAGACCGCGCCTTCCTTGACCGTACCAGCGAACAGGATGTAACCGCCTTCAACGAAGTCTACAAAGACCTGACCGCGCTGGTCATCTTCCCCCACTTTGAAAACGACACCATTCTTAACCTGGCCGGGCAGGGCTGCATGCTGCCGACTGGCATTACGCGTTTTACCGTCTCGCCGCGCGCACTGCACCTGAATTATCCGTTGCACGAACTGTCCAGTGCCAAGCCGATCGAGTACAAGGAAGCCTACCTGCAACGCTGGGTCCAGGAGCGGGTCAAGAACAAAGGCATTCGCTACTACGCCGAAGAGACCTTCCTGTTCGACGAATAGGATAGCCCAAAGCGTTATAATAATCGCACCTTTTTTCGGTATGGAGAACCGTCTACTATCATGAAACTTACCTTTGGACGAGCCCGACTGGCTTTTCTGGTTTTACTCACGACTATCGCACTGGCCGCCTGTGGAAGCGGGAACCAGCCCAGCTCCGCGGAAGAATTTTACAAACAGGGCCAGGATTATTACCGGCAGGGGCAGTATGCCCAGGCCATCGAATCCTTCAAGCAGGCCGTCGCCTTGCAATCCAATTATCCCGAGGCCTACAACGCGCGCGGACTGGCCTATATGCGCACGGGTAATTTCGCCCTGGCGATGGACGATTTCGACAAAACCGTCTCGCTGCAAGCCGACTTTGTGGATGCCTATTTGAACCGCGCCATGCTGCACATCGAGCAGAAGGACATCCAAAAAGCGATGTCGGATTACCAGTTAGCGATCACGCTCAAGCCTGATTACCCGCTGGCCTACCTGAACCGCGGCAACCTGTACTTCAAGCTGGGCAAATTTCCCGAAGCCATCGCCGACTTCAACAAAGCCATCGAACTCGATCCTAAATACGCCAATGCCTACTACAATCGCGGTCTGTCGTACGACTACTGGGGCCAGTTGGACCTGGCCCTCGCCGATTACAATCAGGCCATCCAGCTCGACCCTAATTTTGACCTGGCCTACCTGAACCGCGGACTGATTTACGCTGCTAAGGACGATCCCGCAGCAGCCATTGCCGAATGGGACAAAGCCATCGAAATCAACCCCAATCTGACGGCAGCCTACATGGACCGCGGCATCGCTTACGCCAACACCGGCCAAAGGGACCTGGCCATCGCCGACTTCCGCAAAGTGCTCGAGATTACCAAGGACGAGAACATCCGCAGCAGCGCCACCCAGCGCCTGAATGACCTGGGGGCTACACCGTAATGGGCATGGATTTCTTCTTCCCCGATCAAAATCCCGACCTGCAGCGCCTCCCGCCCGAGCAGATCCAAATCGAGAGTCTGAGCGCTGAACCCTATCCGGACGGCGAGCGGGTGCACGTCAACCTTGACATCACGCCGTTCCTCGAACGCCCGCGCATCGAGGTGCTGCTGACGGATACGGACGGGGAAGAAATCGCCTCAGCCAGTTTTATCGAGCCGATGTCTTGGAAGCTTGAATTCACGTTGCACATGCGTGGGGCGCAAAAGAGCGGAGACTTCAAACTGAACGCGCTGCTTTTCTACCCCGACGGTCCGCAGGCTGAGCCGGTCGAGGTGACCTTTAACATTCCATCCGGCAGCTAGGATACCGTGCGCAAACCGTACCTGAGAAGCTGGCTGCTGCTGGCGCTGCTGATGGCCTGCGCCCCGGCACAGATACCACCCCCTACGCCGAGGGCGCCTCGCGCTCCATCAGCCATACCATCAGCGACCCGGATCGCGGCTCCCAGCGCCACCCCATCCGCCACACCGACCCCTGAACCACGCTTCTGTTCGCCGTTGGCCGGACATGCGCTGGATGAGCTGCCTGAAATCGTCTCACAACCGTTCATAATCCCGCGCCCCGGCCACGACGATGGGCATCACGGCGTGGACCTGGGTTACTGGCGTTTCAAGGATCTCGGCCCGATCACCGGCATGCCCGTTCTGGCGGTCTTGGAAGGCCAGGTGGCAGGCGTCATCCACGACCGTCCGCCATATGGCAACATGATCGTGATCGAAACCAGCTACGCGCGCATCCCGCTTGCCTTGCGCGAGAAGGAGAAAATCATCACCGGGCAATCGCTTTACAGCTTGTATGCGCATCTAGAAACCCCGCCGGCATTTGCGGTCGGGGACCAGGTGACCTGCGGACAGCCGCTTGGCACGGCCGGCCTGACCGGCATGACCAGCGGTCCGCACTTGCACTTCGAGACCCGCTGGGGTCCGCCCGGTGAGACATTCCCGGCTATGGCCTACTACACCGCCGATGCCACACCGGATGAGTTGGAAACCTACCAACGCTGGCGCATGAACGGCGACTTTCACCTGTTCGACCCGATGGATTTACTCAGCCTGCCCCAGCCTTGATCCTTATGAAAACAATCTCCTATCGTCACTCACTGATACTGTCGCTGCTGCTCGTGGCTGCCATTTTATCCGGTTGCGCGCAACGCACCGCTGCGCCGTCTGCTCCCACGCACGACCCTGACCCAAAAGCCACGGCCGAAGTGAGCACCCCGGACCTGCCGGTCGTCTCGAACGGCACTGGAAACAGGTTGGGACCCTTTATCCTGTCGATCCGCGAAGGGCTGTTCACGCATCTCTTCCTTTTCCGCAGCGATACCGGCCTGGTACGCCTGACCGACGGTCAATGGGACGACATCACGCCCGCCCTCAGCCCGGACGGTACCCGGGTGGCCTTTGCCTCCCGCCGAAACGGTTACTTCAACCTGTACCTGCTCAACCTGCAAACCGGTGAAACCCGGCGCCTGACTGATACATTGAATTATGACGCTTCGCCCTCCTGGTCACCTGACGGCCTCTGGCTCGCGTTTGAAACCTACCTGGATGACAACCTGGAAATCGCGATCATGCCGGTGGATGGCTCCCAGCCGCCGATCCGCCTGACGGACAATCGCGGGGTCGCTGACCATTCACCGGCCTGGGCGCCTGAAGGCCGCATCGTCGCCTTCGTCTCCACCCGCAGCGGGGACAGCGAAATCTGGCTGGCCGACCTGGATAAGCCTGGTGACGACCGTTTCACCAACCTGAGCCGCACACCGCTGGCTTCTGACCAGCACCCGGCCTGGTCCCCGGACGGACGTTACCTGGCCTGGGGCTCAGAAACTTACGGTCCCAGCCCGCGTGAGAACGGCGTCTACATCTGGGATTCCGACCATCCCGACCGCCCGGCCCAGCGCGCTGGTGACGGCAGCTGGCCGGTCTGGAGCCCGGATGGTAAAAGCATCCTGGCCAGCGTCTCGGGCGCCAACCAAAATTACCTGACGGCTTACGATTTGGACGGCACCCTGCTCCTGCTGCCATTCAACCTGCCCGGTGAAGTACGCGGCCTGGCCTGGCCTTCGATTGCCATCCCCGATCCGCTGCCGCAAGCCTTCGATATAGCCGCCGAGCGGACAGCCACTCCATTGTGGGCACCGGCTGTAACACCCATCGCGGAGGGTCCGCAGGGACGCTGGGCGATCGTTGACCTTAACGACGTCCAGGCCCCCTACCCGCGTCTGCACGACCTGGTCGACGAAGCCTACGGCGCTCTGCGCAGCGAGGTCATCCGGGAAGCCGGCTGGGATACCCTGGCCAACCTGCAGAACGCCTTCGTGCCTTTGAGCACGCCGCTCGACCCAGGCATGGGCCAGGATTGGCTCTACACCGGGCGCGCTTTCGCCATCAACCCGATCACCCTGAGCGCCGGCTGGATGTCGGTCACGCGCCAGGATATCGGCCCGCAGACCTACTGGAGCCTGTATCTGCGCGCCCAGGCACAAGATGGCTCACACGGTGAGCCGCTGCACGACCTGCCCTGGGATCTGAACGCTCGCTACAACCTTGATCCCCAGGCTTACGACCAGGGAGGCCGTCTGGCCAAGTCTGTTCCGATCGGCTACTGGATCGATTTCAGCACCCTGGCGGGGCAGTACGGCTGGGAGCGCCTGCCGGCCCTGGCAAACTGGCGCACCTATTTCAACGGTACGCGCTTTACAGAGTTTGCCATGCCCAACGGCCTGGACTGGTACACAGCCATGCTTGAAATTTATCCCCCGGAAGTGCTGATCACGCCGACCATCGTCGCCAGCCCGACCATCACCCCGACGGTTACGCGCACGCCGGTACCCTGGTTCACAGCCACGCAGACGCCCACCGAGACCTTTACGCCGACCCCCTACCCGACCTTTACAGCCGCCCCGTGAAACGTCAATTATTTACTGCGCTTTTCCTGGTATTCCTCCTGACAGCCTGCCAGTCCCCGGCCCTGTCGGCCTTCGAACCGACTCCGGTGATCATCCAGAATCAGGGCTGCAGCGGAGCAAACTGTGCCGCGACCGCAGTCCCAACCCCGGCGCCGACCCTGGCTCCACTTCGTTTCTTGCTGCCTACCCCAGGCGCCGAGCCGGTTTCCAACTGGCGGCCTCCGCTGTACCCGGCTCCGTGGGCGCCGTCCGCACACGACCATTTTTACTTTGTGCGCCCGATCGCTGCTGACGAAGTTAACTGGCCGCTGGCCAGTTACCGTTATGGCGGGGTCTTCTTCGCGCCCAACATCGTCCACACCGGGGTTGATATCGATGCCAATGCCGGCACCCCGATTCTGGCAGCGGCCCCCGGCACCGTGATCTGGGCCGGCTGGGGCCTGTTCAGCGGCGACCCGCGCAACACCAAAGACCCGTACGGACAGGCGGTAGTGCTGCGCCACGATTTCGGCTACCAGGGCCAGCAGCTGTTCACCGTCTACGCGCATATGTCCCATGTGGACGTCAAACCGGGCCAGTGGGTTGATACCGGTGGCCAGCTCGGGTTGGTAGGCGACACGGGTGCCACCACCGGGCCGCACCTGCATTTTGAGGTGCGGGTGGGGACTTCCACCTTCTTCACCACCTACAACCCCGAGCTGTGGCTGGTCCCGCCCCAGGGCTGGGGTGTGCTGGTCGCGCGCGTGATGGACAACCTCGGCGCCCCTATCAGGCGTTACGAGATCACGGTACGCAACACCGACATCAAACGCACCTGGTACATCAACACCTACGGCGGCGGGCCGGCCCATCCCGACCCGTACTACAACGAAAACATGGTGCTGAGCGACCTGCCGGCAGGGCATTACACCGTCACCATCCCTTTCGACAAGCACATCTACAATCTCGATCTACAGATCTTCCCCGGCCAGGTCAGCTACTTCACCTTCCGCGGCAAGCACGGCTACCACACCGACCTGCCGCCTGAGCCGGGCTTGAAAGATTACACACCCGCACCCTGACCCCTTGACTTACTGAACATCTGTGCTATACTTTTTATACTTGAAGTAAAAAGTTCCTTGGGGTCAAACAGCCTTGGAATGTCAGTATGAGAATTTACCTTTGGAGAAGTGAGAATGGCACGCAAATCCCAGCAGGATAAAAACACCAACGATGACGCTCGCAATGCAGTGCTCGATAAAGCCTTGGGCGATATCATCAAACGCTATGGCGAGGGCTCGATCATGCGCCTGGGCGAAGCCCACCAGATGATCACCGACGTCATCCCGACCGGGTCGCTTTCGCTCGACATCGCCCTGGGCGTGGGCGGCATCCCGCGCGGACGCATTACCGAGATCTACGGCCCTGAATCGTCCGGCAAGACCACCATCTGCCAGCATATTGCCGCCGAGGCTCAGCGCATGGGCGGCACGGTGGCTTTCATCGACATGGAGCATGCCCTCGACCCATCTTATGCCGCCCGCTGCGGCGTGGACGTGGATAACCTGCTGGTCTCGCAACCCGATACCGGCGAACAGGCCCTCGAGATTACCGAGACGCTGGTGCGCTCCGGCGCGGTCGAAGTGGTCATTATCGACTCGGTGGCAGCCCTCGTCCCGCGCGCCGAACTGGAAGGCGACATGGGCGACCCGACCATGGGCGTGCATGCCCGTTTGATGTCCCAGGCCTTGCGCAAGCTCTCGGGCGCCATCAACCAGACCAAAACAGCGGTCATCTTCACCAACCAGCTGCGCCAGAAGATCGGCGTCATGTTCGGCAACCCCGAAACCACCACCGGCGGCCAGGCGCTCAAGTTCTATTCGAGCGTGCGCCTGGACGTGCGCCGCATCCAATCGATCAAGGTCGGCGCGGAAATCATCGGCAACCGCACGCGCGTGCGCGTGGTCAAGAACAAGATTGCCCCGCCTTTCCGCACCGCCGAATTCGACATTATGTACAATGAAGGTATCTCCAAGGCCGGCGACCTGCTCGACCTGTCCGCCCAACTCGAGATCGTCGACAAGCGTGGCGCATTTTATTCGTACGGCGACGTGCGCCTGGGACAGGGTCGCGAGAACTCCAAAGAGTTCCTGCGCCAGAACCCGGACCTGGCTGATGAGATCGAAGTAACCATCCGCCAGAAGGCGCTGGGCGGCGAGCTGATGGTCCCGCTGACCGAGGACATCGGCGGAGGTGAAGACCACGACAGCAGCCCGACGGAGGAGGACGAAGAATAAATCTGCGCCAAAGGTTCGCTTTGCAGTAGGCTGGACGTGAACACAGGACTAAAAATATTTTCCCGCATTGTCCGTGTTTCCTCGTGGCTCGCCATGAGCCTGCTTGGTCTGGTTGCCTGCAGCAGCGCCTCCCCCACGCCATCCGTCGTTTATCGCCCGCCGACCGCACAGGTCCAGGCGGGCGATGCATTTAGTACGGCGCTGCCCCCGCAATTCCAGCCGACCTTCCCGGCCCAAGCTGGGGGGTCGAGCCAGACCCCGCCCTGCACGGACAGCCTAAGCTTCCTAAAAGACCTGACCATCCCGGACGGCAGTCAGGTCCCACCCGGCAGCACGATCGACAAACGCTGGCTGGTGCTGAACAGCGGTACCTGCAACTGGGACAGCGACTATCGCCTGAAGTTCATCAGCGGCGACCTGATCGGCGCAGCCCGCGAACAGGGGCTATACCCGGCGCGCGCCGGGGCGCAGGTCCCGCTGCGCATCCTCTTCACCGCGCCGGACCAGGCCGGGACCTACAACAGCACCTGGCAGGCCGCCGCCCCGGACGGCACGCCCTTCGGCGACGCGGTCTTCATCGAGATCGTGGTAACGCCCTAAACCAGGAGTATTCCATAATGACAGACATCCATTCCGTCAGCGAGCACTTCGCGGGCAAAGACCAATTCGTCCGCGTACTCTACGACCGTCTGCTGGGACTGCTCCGGACCTTCGGGCCGATCATCGAAGAACCCAAGGGGACCTCGATCCACCTGGTGCGCAAATCTGCGCTGGCTGGCGTGGAAACGCGCAAGGCCTACCTGCTGCTCAACCTCAAAAGCGACCATCCAATCGACAGCCCGCGCATCCTCAAGCGCGACCAGCCTTCGGCTCACCGCTTCCATCACAAGCTCAAGATCGAGTCGCTGGAGAATTTCGACGCCGAACTGGAAGGCTGGCTGAAAGAGGCGTATTTAATTTCGGGGTAAATACTGATTTTGAGGTGACGCGGGTCTCTGACCCCGTCATAATACCGACCGCAGGTCTCCAATTCCTACACCTTGATTTAAACCCCGGGTCAGCTATACTTGGGGTAACCGAAACGGAGGCTCCCATGCGAAACCCCCTGCGCAACGCATTCTTGATCCTGCTCGCCGCCCTGCTGCTGGCCGCGGCTTTCCCGGTCCCGGCGCAAGCCCAGGGCATCGTCTACGGCAGCGACGTCCCGGCTGGGACGCTAGTCGATCAGGACCTGGTGTTGATCGGACAGAACGTGACCATCGATGGTGACGTGATCGGCAACGTCTTCATCCTGGGCAACCAGGTCACGGTCAACGGCACAATCGACGGCAGCCTGATCCTGCTGGCGCAGAACGCGGTCATCCGCGGCCAGGTGAGCGGGACGACCTACACGGTCGCCTTGACACTCGAGATGCCGGAGCAGGCCAGCCTGGGCCGGGACCTGTACGCCCTGGTCGTCAGCCTGACCAGCGGGGTGCAGTCTACTATCCAGCGCGACCTGTACGCCGTCAGCCTGGACGCCGGCCTGAATGGGCGCGTGGGGCGCAACGTGCACACCGCCATCGGGCCGATCCAGCTCTACAACGGGCTGATGCGCCTGCTGGGCTTCCCGGACCTGACCATCCAACTGCATTTCGACTTCAACCGTCCGCCCGCCGTACCGCAAGCCACGCCGACGAGTCTGGTCCCCCCACGCCCGCACCTGCGACTGGCCGCCACCGACCCAGCGCCGGGCTTCGATTGGACTGCCTGGTCCCTCGACCGCGCGCGCGATTGGCTAGTGCTGTCCTTGTTCGGGCTGCTGGCCTTCTGGCTGATGCGGCCCAAGTTGGAAGCGGCGGGCGAACCGCTGCGCC
>Ga0315540_10001108_pt1 | contig 15469 bp, 15 predicted proteins | sample SalMarSW160110MG_FD_203677 | JGI IMG/M metagenome (GOLD analysis project Ga0315540, IMG submission 203677) | Salt marsh sediment microbial communities from the Plum Island Ecosystem LTER, Massachusetts, United States - Salt Marsh Sediment SW1601-10 ... | reverse complement strand
AAATCGTTATAACTTAAATTAATATCATGAATTTTTTCCATATATTTTGCTTGATCTACTGATACCTCGGAAATACCAATACTGCCACTTTCCACCTTGGCTATTTCATTGGATAAACTTTTAATTGCCAGTTTAAATGATTGTAAATCTCCCGAACCCATTATTCCCCTTAATTTGTTAATAGGTACATTCAACCACCTTTGGTCGGTAAGATTGTATTTTTTTGCCATGTCCTTAACTATATTTGAATTTTCTTCAATCCGATTAGTAAATGTTGAAATTAAAGCGCCGCGTTTAGTTATATCCTGTAAGGCCTTGGCTTCTGATTGTCTACCGCTTTGCTCCGAAAACATTTCACTAGCATTTACTCCTTTTTCGGACATTAATTGTCTTAATTGTTTTAAAACTTGAATCCTCCCGAATGAAGTTCTTCCGAGCGGCAACATTTTTCCAGTTGTGTATAAAACTTCTGCGGCGGTTTTATAGTCTTCATCGGTAGCCCCGCCGCTATATTTTTCATTATAAGCATCAGTTGAATATTTTTGCTTATCTTCTAAAATTTTCTCCGCTTGTTTTTGTTCTTCTGGTGTACCATAATTTTTGAATTTTATTAAATCAGTATCCGTCAGGTTGGTATCATCCATCAAACTTTTTCCACCCAGTGTTTTTCCCGTTTGATTATTACTAAAACTCCTAACCGTTTTATTGACCGGATCAAAATTAATTGAATAGTCACCTTCTGGCAAACTAGCCAAAACCTTGGCACCCGGGTATTTTTCGGCTAAAGCATCAAGTTCTTTTCTCGTCCAGTTTTTAGTTTGTATTTGATACCAATCTTTAGTTTTGGGGTCTTGACCAATTTCAATATTCCCTAAACCTGCATTTTGCATATGCTGCTTTAATTGAGGATTGCTTTGCACACTTGCATTTATTCTATTGAGTGCCGGACCATTGCCGGTTGCAATTGCTTTTTGTGCCATTGTGGCTACGTTTTGAAGCTGTTTATTTAATGCCTGCGTATCAGGCGTGGCTTGGGTACCAGGCATAGTTGTCATAATTTGCGGATTGGCAGAAAACTGTTGCTGCTGTTGCTGCGCTGCTATTTTTTGTTGCATCAGTTGTGCCTGCATTTGCGCTTGCTGTTCCTGTTGCTGGGCAGCTTTAATCTGTGCGGCTTGCATAGCCAATCCGACAGGATCAAAAAAATCAGCTATTGTTTTGTAGGCCATGTCATCCCTTCTTCAACAGATTTTTAAGCATATCATATTTCATATATGTTCCAGCCAAACCGCCTAATTGATTACCCCAATTTTGCAATGCTCCCGAACCATAACCGGCGGCCTGTTGTCCACCAGCGCCAAGTGCCTGTGCTCCGCCTAAACCATAATTGCCTATCTGTGAAGCTGCATTCTGCCCAAATTGTCCCGACTGAGCAGCGGCACTTTGGCCCAAACCAGCCAATCCCAAAAGTCGGTTATAGGCATTAATCCTGTTTTGCTGGTCGGCATTCATGGCATTATAAAATTCCTGGCTTCCAAACTGTCTACCAGCCAAATCTTGATTAAATCCCTGTTGCTGTTGGGCTAAGTTTTGTCCAGAACCAAGGCCATAAGCCTGACTCAAATTTTGCTTTTGCGCTAAATCTCGATTGAAGGCATTTTGAAATTCTTGTGAAGCCATTCCCTGGGCATAATCGGTAATGTCCTTACCTGTTTGACCACTGAAAAGTCCACCCTGGGCCGCAGCGCTGCCTTGTAATGCATTTAGTCCTTGCTGCAATCTGAATTGGTAACCAGGATCACTTTGAGGATCGAATGAAAACGGAGTAGTCGCTTGATTATAATAACTTTCTGGTGAAATACCGAAGCTCTGAAATTGTGGCAATCCCTGGGATGATTGATACTGTTGATAGGGATTATATTGTGAAGAAATATCGAATTGACTGCCAAGGCCAACACTACCCAAACCGCCAAGCGCATTTTGCCCTGATTGAATATATGGCGATAAATCTTGTCTGGTTTGTTGATATTGCTGATTCTGTAATGCAGATGCATTGTTGTAAGCATCTGATTGCATTTTGGCAGCATTTAAGGCCGCATCAGATTGTTGACCGGCACCAGCAGAACCCAAAATTCCATTTAATAAACTACCGCCTACTCCAATCGCAGCCGTTAAAGGATCGAACATTCAACACCCCTAAACGGCCTTCAAGAAGCTCTTTTATTTTCTAACTAGACACCTTTTTAATTCATAGCCATGCTTTTTCCAAAAATGCAAATCATCTTCAAAACAAAAAAGTTCAAAAACTTCGGCTCCATTTTTTTGGGCATCTTTTATAACTGTCTTATATAATTTCCCTGAAACATCTTTATCCCTATATGGTGATTTTACAAAAAACTGTTGCCCAATGCAATGTATTTTACTGGTGGCCGGTTCCGGGAATAAAAAATAATCCAGAAACCCTACTATTTCACCTTTTTCTTCGGCTACAAATAATCTATAAACAGGGTTATTAATTAATTCCAATGCATGTGATCGCCACCATTCAACATTGGGATTTAAATTATTTCCTGATTCTGATACCATTTCCAACCACAATAAAGAAACGGGGTATATATCAGTTATTTTACCCCTCCTTATCATTTTTATTCATTTCTTCTTTTTTTTCTTTTTCTCTTTTGTTTATTTCCTCAAATATTTTTTGGTTTACTGATTTCAACTCATTCTGAAGGTATTCTAATCTTGTTATAATCATTCCTTTTTCTTTAAAAAGATTGTCTAATTCATTCATGTTAATTCCACCTTTACTTGATCTCCTGATCCACGTCTGAATATTAAATAAACCCTATTGGCATCATTAGAATTAATCCATAATACCATATATCCATCCGCGCTTATAGTTGGTTCTGAACCCTGATTATATTTTTGTATTGTAAAAGGTCCATTTGCTGAAATAGTATTTGCTGATAAATTACCGGTTGTGGCAATGTCTTCATTATCAAAATTAACTTGACCATTATCAGAAGTTATAAACAAGCTACTGTTGGCAACTTTGGTAATTGCTCCATAATTGCCACCCGCAGAATCATAAACAAGTAAAGAATTGTCAATCCTTAGTGGGTCTTTTCCAAAGAAAGAATACTTTATAGCCCCCCCAATAATGGCCGGAGAATAAAAAGATGATACGATTCCTTGTGATAATGGTGTCGCTCCATCATTAGCATAAATTTCAACTCTTCCCTGTATACCCCATGCATACCCATTAAAATTTGCTCCCTGGAAGGAAACCAATCCAAGTGCCCCATAATAATTTATACCGCTTTGGGTGCTTCTACCGTTTACTCTTCCTTCTAGCCCGTAAAGATTATGCCAAGCATTGGCATTGTCTGTTGCCAATCCCAAATGAGCTATGCCATGCCCAGCGCCCATTGCTGCATTGCCAGTGTTTTCTATATAGGCATATGCACCAGTTGTGACATGATCTGTAGCAAAATCCGTTGTATAAATTGCATTGATCGCAGACTCTATAGCATTAGATGGAGTTGCGGTATTTATAACTTGCATATTGCCAAGAGTATAAAAATTACTGTTTGCATTCGTCCAATCGATATGCTCATTAGCTGCATAATTTAAAAGTGAGTTGTGATCAATATCACTGTTATTTAAAGTAAATGTCCTATTTGCCGTTAAATCACCACCGCTTCCGGATAAAAGTCCAGAGCCGGTTATTGTAAGTGCCGAATGATCATAATGAATATTTGAATTAGATATATGAGTGTCTATTTGGTCGTGTGTGTTTGTTCCAATATTTGATAGATTAATATGATCTATTGTTCCGCCATCTCCGCCATTATGATCATGATTATTACCATTGGTAACAAAACGGGCGTCTGTCAAACTAGCTTTATTTGCCAAGTCTGAAATTAAATTAGTGATTTGCGATTGAGAAAGTGTAAGCGGATCGCTTCCGTTGGCAGTGTGACTATTGGCATGGGCACCTGGTACAAACCCTCCAGGAATCTGCCAAGTATTATCTCCACGTAAAAAAAGAGTGGTATTACCCGGTGGATCAAGCGCAGGCTCAGTTACCAAGCTATTGAACCATTGGAGCCAAGCGGTTGAATTTATTTTGCCTTCTTTAATTGATAAAATATTTTCATTTAAAGGCGCATGCTCCATTTAATTATTCCCTTTTTCAATATCTACATAAATATCCATAAAAACCTTTTTCATGGGTGATGAACAAGTCAATCTGAACGCTCTATCCCTTGGCATGCCTAATCTATTCCATATAACCCTTTTTTTGTATTCTCCAACATTTCCCATACTTGCTGTTCTTTCATCAGCCCAAGTATGTCCGCCATCGTCTGACCATGAAAGGCTTATATAATTATCTTTATTAAGTGATTTTATTATATTAATCCCATAGGGTATTCCGTTACAATAAACAATATTATTATCAACAATGACATTATAGACTGGTGTTAAGTTATCTTTTTCTTTTCTTATTATTGAAAAATCATCTAAATCAACCTTAGTTAACGTTCCCGCGTATCCGAAAACAAAAAGAAAGTTGTCGATTATGCCCTTGCCTGATATGCCTTCACCTATATTTATCTCGGTTATATCCAGGCTCACTAAGTCCATTCTGGCAACAATTTGACCGTTTTGAACACCGTGAAAATCACCACTGGCATATAAATAATTACCGTTTCTTATTATTGGTCCGTGATAAGCGTTAGTAGAACCTAACGTTTCCACAGTAAAAGTTTCAGTATTAAGCCTATAAAAATTTGAACCAGTTACATAATAAAAATATTTATCATAAAAAGTAAAAAACTTAAGGCTATAAACCGTTGGAGAGATAGTATCCAAAATAGCCGCAGTTGAAGGGTTTACCTTATCTATCTTACCGCTGCTGAGTATGTAAATATAATTTAAATCTTGAAAAATAGACGAGCTAACACTAGACGATGTAGTTATTGTTATATACGATCCGTCATAAATATCAAATTTATAAGCCTTCTTTTCCGTATAGCTATTAGTATAAAACCAAACAAAGCCAAAAGCTACAATGCCATCAATAATGGATGGTAAAGTATATGTTGTGGTTATAGAATCTTGACTTATAGAATAAACCGCCAAACTGTCGCTATTGAAAATAACAATGTTGTCATCATCAAATTTAAGTAATTGTGTAGGAGTAAAACCCAAAGAAACATCATTGTCTATGGATAAAGTTGTTTTATTTATTTTTATAATGCCGGGCGTTGTTGCACTATATAAGCAATATAAAAAATTATCGGTTGATATAAATTTAATTATTGGGTGAGAAAGAGAATAAAACGACTGGCTTGATTCAGAAGAATTTTCATTTTGCATTCCTGTTTCCAAATCAATTTGGAGTCTTTTTATAAAAACATTTTTTAAATCATCACCATCAAACAGATGATCAGTAATCCTGAAACTTACGATTGGATCATTTTGATCTTTGTAATATTCTGACGACATTTCCAAAATATTAGAATTGCGATAATCGCTAACGTAATGCTTACCGTTGAAATAACAGTAAGAATCTGATAGATGGCGGCCAACATTATATGGATTATCTTTATAAGTACTTCGCTCATGCCAGAACCCGGTGGTTATATCATAAACCCAAGTCGCATTAGCACTTGGAAAAGTTAATTCATAAAATTCATGCCCTTCGTCGGTATAGATATAAGCAAAGGCGTCATTGTTGATGGAGTAATTATCAAGAATATAATTGATTGATGGTGGAGAAATTAACCTGGCATTATAACCATCGGCCATAAAAACACCGGCAAATTGTCCACTTGAGCCATTGCGTTTGTTGCCTAACCAAAAAATAGTGTTGTTCCCTTTAGCAATAGAAAATGGTGCCGCACAACCAAAATCAATAACTCCACCTGACGTTCTTGCAAAAGGTGGCGTTCCGCTCCCTTTTTGGTACCAAATTTCAGTAGTATACTTACCGAATAGCCATAATTCGCCATGATTATTGTAAACACTTACCAATGTGTCTGGTTCGGCCTCGGCTGTTCCGAAATTAAGAGAGTCCCATGTTGAACCGTCATATAAATCGGAAACGCGAAATTTTCCGCCGGTATCATCAGCAATAAAATAACCACCAACAAAACAGATGGTACTTGCCGGTATGTCAATAACATCAAATGCTTCGGTTGACACATTATAACAATAAATTTTAGTCCCGTCGGCAATCACAAGCTGATCACCGCCAGGATCGAGTCCATTATCTACCATTTGAACGCGTCCGACACTGGTTTGTAAATCGCTCCCTAATTTGCCGGAAACCGTACCGGAACCATTAACGGCAAACAAACCAGAACCAGAAACAATATAAATATTGTCATTAAAAACATGCATTCCTCGAATAACATCGTTCCCATTGGAGAAAAAAGAAGTTCCTGGCGTCCCGATTAGAGAAATAACCGCTTTGCTATCCTGGCTATTTACCTCTGGATATAAATTAACACATCGGCTGGCATTTATGTTTTTGGACCTGCCTTCATAACCGGAACCAATAAGCGATAGTTTAGCCATTAATAAATGCCCTCTTTTATATCTATATAACCATTATTAATATTTCCGGGTATAGACAAATAAACATCTTTGGAACGATTCCGAGAATTAATTATCTTGATATTGTCTTTGCTACTTTTGGCTCTTACTGCTAATCCTACCGGTATATCTTTTCCAAACATAGTGCATAAGCTAACTGCCAAATTTTCAATAAATGCTATTTTATAGCCAGGGGGAAATGTCACGGATGCATTAATGCTGCTAAATTCTGTAAATGGTTTCTGAGATGTTAAAAATAAAGTATAAGCTGCATCCGGGTTGGGATATAAAAGAATTGTTCCATATTGATTGGCTTGTTGAGTATCAACGGGATCATAAAATAATTCAGTTGGACGCGATTGTAAATCTTTGTCAAAAATAGAATTGTAATCATTTTTATTTTTTACTGATAAATCATAATCTCCACCGCTGGCGTCACGAATAAAAGCGGATTTTATAAAAAATGGTTTCGTGGTGTCAAATGTTTGCCCTGAGCCTATATTATAACTATAGGTATTTGCCGATAAAGCAAACGACTCCTGCGTAAACGAAGAGTGCATTAAATTTTCACCGGCCCATTCATCCACCAGCAAATTAAGCTTATCGAAACTGTCCTGAGCATCTTGTGCCGATGGTGTTTCGCCGGAAGCGATTACACCGATTTCATTCAGTGCAAATCTGATAATATCGCGAGCCGTGGTTATGCTCATTTTTAGGCCTCTTTCTTAGGCCGTCCCCTGCGTTTAATCGGCTCTTGTGATGTTTCCGGTAATGGTTCAGTTTCCTGTTCTTCGTTTGCTGGTTTTTCTTCTATAATTGCGCCTGTGATAACTGATTTATCTTCTTTGTAATTTTTAATTATATAGCTTTCCTCTTCTTTTTTCAATCTTTCTAATTCCGCAAGGTGATATTTAATTAACTCGTCCCTTGTATTCTTTTTTTGAAATACTTGGTAATCAGCAATCCATCCAAAGTTTTCAAAATGTTCTTGTTCTTGCTGATCTTTTACAACCTTTTGCCCCAGTTGTATATGGTAAATCATTTTCGGAAATTCTTGCTCCATTATTTTACATCCTCGTTATTTCCTGATTTGAAAAACTCCCAATCATTTGACATAATATCAGTCTGACTGGCTAACCAGGGGCAACGATCACCATTAGGATATTCTATGTATAAATAAGGCAAATTCATTTTGCTATTTTCATCTGGAAATTGAGCCTTAACAAGTAATCCCTTTCCATTCCAACCTGTTCTTTGAATTTCACCGCCATTTTTAACTATTTCTAAAGCGTCACTAAAATTCATTTTTTATTCCTCCTGTTATTTTGTTTTTCTTTTGGCTATTTTAATTTTTTACCAGTCTTTAACGACTGCTTGGTAACCGATTGTGCAATTTTGGCAGCACTGGCTTTGCTTTTACCTTCTCTCAAAATAGCTTTGTAAACTTTTTCAACTTTGCTCCCCTTGGGCATTTTTGTCACCTGCTTTCCAGTCGCTTTTTAAGTGCGGGGACCAATAACCCCGCTGATTAATCGTCAAAAACATTCCATAACGAGCAGCAATCTCATTGCGATAATCAAAATCCTTGTAAGTTGCCATTTGCCTGTTATCTCTTTCAAGCTTCAAATTACTTTCAACATATTTTCCTTTTTTAATCTTTGGTGAGCTGTCTTTTAATCTTTCAAGCCATTTTGGGCTTATATCATCACGCCCGTCAACACTCTCCCGGCGCTTTAATGGCATGGCAACACCACATTTCGAACAATACTTTTCCATCTGCTCCTTAAAATCCTTAGGAGTTTTAAACCACCATTCTTTTTGAACGTCCCAGGCCTGAATAGGCTTTCCACTATCCAAAACCATAGATAAAGCCGCTGCCACCTCACAGAAAAAAGCTCCGTGCGGATTAATCGAGGCTGACCATGAATTTTGTAGCCAACATTTATCGATCAAATACCATTTGTCATTTTCTGGCAGTTCTTCCAATTCTTCCGATCCTACCAAAATAGGCCCGTGCAAAACATCATCACGTGATTGATCATTCAAAAACACGTGCCCAAAAGTTTTGGCAATAACTTCCCGGTAATGTTCTCTACCTTTTGGAAAACACGTCCACAATCCCAACCGGTCAGGCTCAATTTTGCTTGCTGCATATTCGCAAATCTCCTTGAATTGCGGGTGAAGTAACGGTTCGCCTCCCATAATACCGGTCATTTTTGGATAATTAACCACGGTATCAAGCGCCTTTTTGAAATAATCCAGGCCCATAAAATAAGGCTTGGCATGGTGGCCGCATAGCCGAGTGCAATTGCTGCAAGAATTATGGCAAGCGTTCGTTATTTCGATCTGGATATTGTCCATATCTAAAATAGGTCTCATAATTCGAGGCCCCAAGCTTTAATCTTGGCATAAATAACATCTTTCATCGGAAGAGTTTCCAAATAATCCTTGAATTTCACATCCTTGGGCATGCTGCGAGCAGAATTAAATAAAATTTCTCTGGCAGTTTTGTCATTAAGCTTGTTGGCAAACGTAATTAAAAATAATTGCTGGCTATCGTAATTTAGTTTTTCCATTGGAATGTATTTTATGTCAATTCCCCATGAATTAATAACTTTGGAAATTTTATTCCCAAAAGGCAAAATGCTGACCATGTTATTCCAATCAAGAGAGCCGTCGTAGGTGTGCAAATCATTAATAATTGTTTCAATTTCTGATTTTTCCTGAATTGATAATCCGGAGTATTGACCGATCATTGCCTGATATGCCCAAATCAACAACGTCCGTTTCATGGCAACCAGCTTTTCATTGCTGTTATTTAGATAAATATGCCACATCAAGCCGGGATTTGTACCGGCATTAATGGCTTTATCTTTTGCCGCTCTAATCTCTCCGATTAAAATATGCTGCAATCCATAACGGGAAATGTTAAGCGACACGTTATAATCATCAACCAAATGCAAACTATCAACACCAAAAAAAGCCTCTGCCTGGGTCACGGTAATTTCTTTTGCAATATCTTCCGGATCATTGCATTCATGTGGACGCCACAAATCTTCGGCCACCCAATCGCTGCCAATCATGCACCAATTTCCCTTTCCGATATTACGACCATCACGATTAAAATATTTATTCGGTTTGAACCTGATCGGTGATAAATCCGTCCCGTTGGAAATAGTAACCGCTTTGCTTACTAAACATGTCGGGTCCCACATATCCGGATGAATAAGCGCGTCTGCATCAAAAAAATAAGACCATTCATCCCCGCGTTCTTTGCTTAATTGACTAACCTGAAATTTTTCATAAGGACATGGGAATTTTGGAAATTTTCTGTCTTTGATAACATAAAAATCGGCATTAACTTTTTCAGCATACTTTTTAAGCAACGGGAATGTCAATTTGGTTATTTCAGGCTCATAATCGTTTACGGAAAGGGTATATAGAGTCTTTTTCATGTGCTCCTTAGTTTAATGTGCTCATGGCACTAATTAGTGCCGGTACTCTCCCGGCTGCCGCACCACTTCGCAGGTGTCGCGCTTTTTTTAATTAGCCACCAATCACAACGATATGTTCCGGACGTCTAATTGCGATACCATACAGAACATCAACGCGGCAGTTTTCAATATCATTAGAACCGTTGTAATATTGAACCACACGCAGAGAGATACCGTTGTTTGTGATTCGCGATTTGGCTTCTGCCGGGATGCTGTTAGGCATATCCAAATCAGCCGTTCCAAGAACAATTGCATTTTTGTGATATGCTAAATTGTTGAATCCAACAGTGCTTGCATTACCAAGCCACGTCAAAGCAGCTCCATTGGCAGGCAATGAATCAACCGTGCCATCGGCAACATTAGCATTAGCCGCTTTAATAGAAGGAGCAAAAGAAATTGTGTTTGCTCCGCTAGCGTTCATTGTAGCATTAGCCGTTACAACGAAATGTTGCAACTGGCCAGTGCTTTGCTGGCTAACAGGATCAACAGTAAATACATTGGCAATAGTGAAGCGGTCACCAATATTGATCGTTGCAGCATTACCGGCACCAGTAATATTGGCAGAACTTCCTGATTGATTGGCTCCGGCAATCGAACCATTTGCCCTAGTACCGGAAGTAAAGGAAATGATATTTTGATCCATACCAACGGCAAAACCTAAATGCGTGTCACGCATCCTGCCGTCTTTATAGATTTGAGAAATTGAACCGCGGTCATTATACATACCGGCAAGAGTCTTAGAAACACCAGCCATGCCAAACGGATTAAAAACAGCATAACGGTCAGAACGATCCTGGGGAGCTGAATACATATCCAGCATGGCACCGGCATTAACCAGAACATCCAACCCGGCAGTATTAGCAAGCCCATTACCACTGGCCGCACCGGGAGTTGTACCAGGAGTGCCTACAATGCTATAAGCGGCTTTGGCCATTGCGGTGGAAATGTCTCGGTCAATCTGCGTGGCCAGAGCAATAGCAGCAGGCTTCAAAGTACGCTCGGAGTAATCGTCCATTGATAGGGTCATATCTTCAGTTGTAAATTGAAAATTAACATGCTTGCGCTTACTCAATGTCAACGCAACATTTGATTCGGTATAGTCCTGGTTATTTGCGTTAGCTCCGTCTTTTGCCAAAAACCTAGCAGGCATCCGCAAATTAAGAGTATTCCCGATTTTGGCGCCAGTTTGGGCAAACTTGTCATCATAACCACGATAAACTGATTTTCCGAACATTAGCGAATTTTCCAGGTTATAAGCAAGCTCCCGGGTAATGTCACTGATTGTTAAAAGCGTATTTGACATTTTTAAAACCTTTCTAGCGCCTACTTACCGAATCTTTGCCGATCTCTATATGCCGCATATTCTTCCATTGACATTTTAGAAATGTCTTTGTTTACCGATGAAGCATTTCCAGAAGCCGACTTAATCGGTGGTGGCGCTTGTGATGTTTTTTGTGTTTGTTTTGTTGATGCCGGTTTGTTATCAAACCTGGCCTCGATCCGTGCAATTTCTTTAATGGCTTGCCTTTGATCCATTTGAGCGAGCTTAAAAGCTTCCCCGGGATTGTCGGCAAAGTAGCCTTCAATTTCAGGGGCTTTCTCACTCACCATGATTTCATAAGCTGCACCGTTTTTGTTAATTGCCTGCATCAAGTCGGGAGTCCATTGTGACCTTGCTTTTTCCAATTTTTCCTTTAACTCTGGGCTTTTAAGCGTGGCCTCATGCATCCGTTGTTGATATGTTTTGGCATCGTTTGTTTTCTTGGCTTCTTCTTGCTGTTGCTTCCATTCTTCTTTGACGATTTTTCGCGCTTCGTATCGGATTCGTTCTTGCTCATATTTGTCGTAATCTTCATAATTTTCGATCTTTGGTGCTTGATCCTGGCCGTCATCGCCAAGATGTTGCACCGGTTGGTTTGATGCTGATTGCCTAGATTGATTATAAAAATCAATCTGCGCTTGCAGTTCCGCAACTTTTCGCTGCGCTTCTTGCTTGGCTTTTCGGTTGGCGATTAATTCCTTTATTGCTTTAGGTTGATCATAGTTTTGCACATCATCATCACCGCCAGGTTCCGATCCTGATCCTTCGCCGGTGTTTTGCGGGTCTTGCTGTTGTGCTGGTTCTTGATCTTCCTTTCCAGGTTCCGACCCTGGTTGCTCGGATGTGTCTTGATTTGTTGCGGGTTCCGAATCCGCATTTACGGGTGGCACGTTTGATTGAGTCGTGTTCTCTCCTGGCATGTTTTCGGCTCCTTTACCGTTGGTTAAAAAAAGAAGGCCAAAGTAACAAGCGGAATTTATTCCACTCGAAAACTTTGGCCTTCAATGAAGCTCTTTTGTAATTTATTAATTATTAAATATTTTTGCTGTAACTATCCAATGACAAACCATAATCATTAATGACACTTTCGCCATTTTTTTCATAACCACATTTCGAAAACAAATTTTGCGATTTTTCGTTTTTCTCTGTGATCTGAGCAAAAATGCTTTTAAGTCCAATTTGTTTGGCATAATCTTCTGCTTTTTTTACTAATGCTTCGCCCAATCCCTTACCTTGGTATTCCTCCAAGACAACTAATGCAAAAATACAACCATTTTTTTTGTCAAGGTGGCAAACCCCGACCGGCTTTGATCCGTCGCCACATTGGAAAGATACAATTTCGCCATCTTTGGTTGCATAATCAATTTCACCAACTTGTTTTAGTTCTCCCATGATTCCAACCTCCAAAATTATTTTTGTCTTTCTTTTTTAATTTCTTCTCTTGTTTTTATATTAGTCACATCGCCGTTCTCTGTCAAGATAATTCCTTTGCATCCATGGCAATATAGCTCCAATTTTTCAGGATATTCTTTGCATTTGTATAATAGGTGACCGCATTTACATCTAAACTTTTTCATTATTTGCATCCTTTATTCCGGATGTGATTTCGTTTATTGTTCTGGCTATCTCTGTTTTTATTTTAACGTCACTTTCCTTTGCGTCTTGCTGAATCTTGAGCGCCTCTTTTAATTGTTTCACGCGTTCCGTTTTCATGCGCTCGGCCTCTGTCTTCGTTTTCTGGACCTGCACTTCACGATCCAGCATTTTTATTTGCAATTCGGTCTGCTGGATAGGATCAGGCTGTGGCGGCGGCGGCGGCTTTTCACCAGGGCGCGGAGTTAAAATGCCATAGGGTATTTGTTTTCTAATTGATTCCATCCAATTTTTATATGCTTCTAATCCTGAACTTTCATATGCTGCCTTTAGGACGAAATATTTATCAACCGGTGGTGTGGTGGCTAATATTTGAGTCATCTCAATTAATCTCTGGGCCTCTTCCTGGCGTTTGGTCTCAAACGATGGGCCAGTGGTTACGATTACCCTATATTTACCATTGGACATTTTGTTATAATCAGCGTCATACCCTTCTTTTTCTGCCTTGTCTTTTAAATCGTCCATGTTTAAACCGGAATACTTTTTGGGATCGTTTTGGACAGCATTTAATGCGTTTCCGACGGTTGTATTAATCAATGTGTTATCTTCTTCTCCGTCGTCACGCAAGACGCGAGTGGTGCGCTCATTATCGTATATTTGCGGCATAGCGTCGAGCAAGATTTTACCTACTCTTTCAATTCCCTTTACTAAATTATCTTGATATACAAACGTAGATACATGGCCAGGCAGTTGCCTGGCTTCGATTGCGTTTCCGCTTACTTCCGGACCGGTTTGTCCGACATCCGTTTTATGCATTCCGATGGTGCTTTCGATATTGTTTTCGGCTCGGTCTAATTCGTTGAACAACGCGGGAGATGGTGTTGATGGCTGTAGCCGGTATGGACCATTAGGTTGTGCAGGGTCTGGTTTATATGTCAAATAGGCGTAGTTTCTTTTGTGCGCAGTTGACCAATTATCTTCATAACCAGCAACCATTTCCTCGGTCATAACAACTGGCGAATTTGGGGCCAACGCGATACTCTCAACCGCTGTGGTGTGCCAATAGTTAAGCATTTTCTGAGAATCAATAGCATTTCTGATCAATCCGCAAATATAACGCTCGCCATCAATTATCCTCACTTTGCCGTGCAAAATTGCCAACGGGATAATTGTACCCGGCCAAACATTGCGCTCAAGAATATCATCGGAGACAAATTTAATATATTTTACTTGGCACTCTTCGACATCTTTCCGCTCTTTTAAAATTTCAGGGATAATTATAGGCTGGGTTAATTTTATTCCTTGTTCAACAGCCATCTTTTGGTGATCTTTTAATCTTTGGATTTCTTTTTCGGCTTCCGATTTTTCCATGATTCGATCATCACTAAGCAAAACCATGGTTTTAGGTTTTTTTTCTTTATAAAAATATTCAACGACAACCACGCCATCATCAACAATCAAATTTTTGTTTATATCATTACCCGATCCTTGGCTAGTAACATAATCTGCGCCCGGGAATTCTTCTTCAAAACGTTCCTTGTCGTATGCCGTTAGCTTAAAACCATATTCCGCATTATCGTAAAAGTATGGGTCGAAACGGCTGTCTAAATAAACGCGATTAATTGGATCGTCAATTAATTTTATTTTAAGTTCCTGCTCAAATGGGTTGTTATCACTATATTCTGCCAGCACTTCCATTGCTGCATAACCGCACTCGGTTATCCCATCTCCGCACGCATCATAAATATTTTTGGCTGCACTATTATATTCAATCTCTTTTATTTTCCCGGCTCGTAGTTTTGCTTGATCCATGTCCGCATCATCATCGGCCGGTATAATATCAATTTTGCTTTTATTCATTCTCATTTCGCCGGTGACCTGATCAACATACTTTGGCAATACATTGACTTCAAGCATAATTAAACCCCACATTTTTCTTTCCCTTGCAACTTTATCATCCCATTGCGCGCCTCTGATAGTCAAAAACCTCAAGTCTTCTCGTGCATGCGTCCTATTACCATTATCTTTGTCAATTTCATAATTCAGTCTTTTTTTTGCTTCGGTTATTAATTCTTGGTCTTTTTGTGAGAGCATTTTATAATATTCTCCCGGCATTTTTATGGTGTACTGACGCCACTGATCTGCTTTCTATTTTGGGCCTGAATCCTACAGCAAAAGTTCTGAACGCGTCCGCTCCGTGACTTGACCAGTCGTGTTTTGGAGCATTTCCAAGCTTCTTTTTTAAATTATCATAATCAGTACGGTATGACTCTAGCGCAAATAATCCTTGTTTGCAATTCTTTTCATCAAAATAGCACCGGCTTAAAATATTTCTAACCGCTCCAATACCTTGTAAAACAGCCGTTGTGTCTCGTGGCCGCACAACAACATGGACATCATTAAATCCTAACTTCTTTAAGGTTTCGCGTGGCGTGTCTTTTATTTCTCCAAGTTGTTT
>Ga0315540_10001106_pt1 | contig 15488 bp, 13 predicted proteins | sample SalMarSW160110MG_FD_203677 | JGI IMG/M metagenome (GOLD analysis project Ga0315540, IMG submission 203677) | Salt marsh sediment microbial communities from the Plum Island Ecosystem LTER, Massachusetts, United States - Salt Marsh Sediment SW1601-10 ... | reverse complement strand
CCTCGGCGAGGCGCGCGACGTGGTGGTCGAGCGCGTGGAGGCACGCCGCGGCGAGGATGCCCGCCTGGCGCATGCCGCCGCCCCAGCGCTTGCGCGTGCGGCGCGCGCGCCGGACGGCGTCGGCGGACCCGGCGAGGATCGAGCCGACCGGGGCTCCGAGGCCCTTCGAGAAGCACATCATCACCGTGTCGGCGCAGGCCGCCCAGGTCGCGATCGGCACGCCGGTCGCGACGCTCGCGTTCCACAGCCGCGCGCCGTCGAGGTGCACCTTCAGCCCGCGCGAGCGCGCCGCCTCGTGGACCGCACGCAGGCGCTCGAGCGGCACGATCGCGCCCCCGGCCCGGTTGTGGGTGTTCTCGAGGCAGACGAGCGAGACGCGCGCCACGTGCTCGTCCTCGGCGCGCAGCGCCGCCAGCAGCGCCTCGGGTGCGAGCGCGCCGCGCTCGCCGCGTACGATGTGCGCGAGGCACCCCGAGTTCACCGCCAGGCCGCCCTGCTCGTAGAGGAACACGTGGGACTCGGTCTCGAGCAGCACCTCGTCGCCGGGCGAGGTCAGCGCGTTCACGGCGAGCTGGTTGCCCATCGTCCCGCTCGGCACGTAGAGGGACGCCTCCTTGCCGGCCAGCTCGGCGCAGCGGCGCTCGAGCTCGAGCACGGTGGGGTCGTCCCCGAACACGTCGTCGCCCACGACGGCCTCGGCGATCGCCCGGCGCATCGCCGGGGTGGGGCGGGTCACGGTGTCGCTGCGCAGGTCCACGGACATCTCGGGGCTCTTCATGACGTTCTCGTGCGGTGGCGGGTGGGTGCGGATCCCGGCTTCGCCGGCCGTGGGGACGCCCGTCCGGGAGAGAGGGGCCGCTGGCGCAGTCTAGAGGTGTTCGGCCCGATCGGCACGACGGTGGACACCCGGCGGGGCCCCGCCGCGGGGTCCCGCGGTTTCCGCGGGTCCGCGGCAGCCCGGTTTTGCAGGCGATTCGCGCCGGTCTGACAGCGGCGTGACGTTCCGCGGCGGCACCGTGCGATAACTGTGCAAGTCGTCGGGAGCACCCCCACCCGGCCCACGACCGCGGTATCCCCGTACGCGAGGTTGCGCCCCATGCCCTTCGGCTTCTTCGACCCCACGTTCCTGCTCCTGCTCCCGGCCATCGCGTTCGCGATGTGGGCGCAGCACAAGGTGCGCAGCACCTACGAGCGCTTCTCCTCCGTGCCCGCGGCGAACGGCCTGACCGGCCGCGAGATGGCCTCGGTCATCATGAACCGCAACGGTGTCGGGGACGTCCGCGTCGAGGCGGTTCCCGGCATGCTGAGCGATCACTACGACCCGGGCGCGAAGACCGTGCGGCTCTCCTCGGGCAACTACGGCGGCCGCTCGATCGCCGCGGTCGCGGTGGCCGCCCACGAGGTGGGTCACGTGCTGCAGCACCACCACGGGTGGTTCCCGCTCGCGCTGCGCGCCCAGCTCGCGCCGGCCGCGGGCTTCGGCTCGATGCTCGCGATGCCGCTGGTGTTCATCGGCTTCCTGTTCGGGCTGCGCTCGCCGTTCGGCGGCCTGCTGATGGACATCGGCATCGTGTTCTTCACCGCCGCCGTCCTGTTCCACCTCGTCACGCTGCCGGTCGAGTTCGACGCCTCGCGGCGCGCGCTGGTCCAGCTCAAGGAGTCGGGGGCGCTGATGCCGCAGGAGGTGTCGGGCGCGAAGAAGGTTCTGGACGCGGCCGCGCTGACGTACGTGGCCGCCGCCGCGGTGGCGGCCCTCCAGCTGATCCGGCTGCTGATCCTGCGCGACAGCCGCCGCTGACCGGCGTGGCCGGAAACGCCGCGAGGCGGGAACCCCGGGGTTCCCGCCTCGCGGCGTTTCGGTTCGGATGCTCGCCCTACTGCTGCGAGACCATGTCCTTGAGTTCCTTGGAGACCTTGAAGACGGGCACCCGGCGCGGGGGCACCGGCACGGCTTCGCCGGTACGCGGGTTGCGGGCGATACGGGATTTGCGGTCCTTCACGCGGAACGTCCCGAACCCGCGGATTTCGATGTGGTGGCCGTTCGAGAGCGCTTTCGCCACCGCGTTGAGGAAGCAATCGACCGTCTCCGCAACGTCCTTCTTCGTGAGGCCGGTGCGCTCGGAGATCTGGTCCACGATATCGGCCTTGGTCATTTCGTTCCTCCCTCACGCCATCCAGGGCGACCGGTCCAGCCGTTGCCACCGAAAGACAGTCGGACCGTAGGCCCGCCGCTTCCCGCTGTCAATCCGTTTTTGGGCAACGGGTTGGGGGTTCCGTGTCCCGACGGGCGCCTCAGCCGGCCCCCAGGGCGCGCCGGCGGGCGGCTTCCATGGGGTGCGCGGCGGCCGCCTGGACCTCGCGCCGGACGGTCGGCCGGCCGGCGGCGACCTCGGCGGTGAGCTCCCGGGCGAAGGCCCCGCTGCGGATCTCCTCCAGCAACGCCTGCATCTCCCGGCGCGACGGTTCCCCGATCACCCGGGGGCCCCGGGTGAGGTCGCCGAAGAGCGCCGTCCCGCTGATCCCCTCGCGCAGCCCGGCCACGCCCCGGTCGTGAAGCAGGTCCGCGAGGTACTTGAGCTGGTGGACGCACTCGAGATAGGCGATCTCCGGTGAATAGCCCGCGGCGACCAGCGTCTCGAAAGCCGCGCGCACGAGCGCGTTCATGCCGCCACAAAGAACCGCCTGCTCCCCGAACAGGTCCACCTCGGTCTCCTCGCGGACGGACGTGCGCCACAACCGGGCGCGCGCGCAGCCGAGCCAGCCCGCGTAGCGCTCGGCGAGCGCCCACGCGCCGCCGGTTCCGTCCCGGTGCACCGCGAGGTAGGCGGGCAGGCCCTCGCCGCGCTCGAACACCTGGCGGAGCACCCGCCCGGGGCCGGTCGGCGAGACGAGCACGACGTCGGCGCCCTCGGGGAACGCGAGGTCGCCGTAGAGCAGGTTGAACCCGTGCGCGAACACGACGCCGGAGCGAGGCCCCAGCGACGGGCCGATCCCGGCCCACGCCGCGGGCACGGCCTCGTCGGGCAGCAGCACGGCCACGACGTCCGCCCCCGCGGCCGCCTCGGCCGGGGGAGCCACCTCGAAGTCGGCGTCGCGGGCACGCCGCTCGGCGTCGTGCCCGGGGCGCGCCCCCACGCGCACGCGCACGCCGGAGTCGCGCAGGTTCAGCGCGTGCGCGGCGCCCTGGTTGCCGTATCCGAGGATCGCGACCGTCGTCCCCGCCGGATCGCCCATCGCGCGTCCCACCTTTCGGAAAGGCGCGACGGCCCCCGCCGTGACTCCGGCGAAGGGCCGTCGTGCGTCATGCGGACCGGTCGCGGAGGCACCCGGGGGCGCCCCCGGCGCTCACTTCTTCGCGGCGGTCCAGTCGGACTTCTGGACCAGCTGGCCGGCCGCGTTGAACGTGAAAGCCAGCTGCTTGTCTTCGTAAACCCACGTCTGCAGCTTGCCGCCCGTGTCGGTGTTCTCCCACTCGAGCACCTTCGCGGGGGTGCCCAGGGACGCCAGCGTGCTGGCGGCCGGAGTGCCGGCCTTGGCCGCCTTGGCCGCGGCCGCCGGGTCCGCCGCGGGCGTGCCCTTGCTCATCGCCATGTACAGGATGAGCATCTCGGTCGACTTCGGGTTGTTCCCGGCCTTGCTGTAGACCGCGCCGAGCTGGCGGTAGTAGATCTTCTCCTCGGGCTTGAGGGCGATCGCGCGCAGCAGCACGTTCGTCGCGTCGTCGTACTTCTTCTCGTCCGAGAGCACCGAGCCCAGCGACGACAGCGCGTCCGGGTCGTTCGGGGACTTCGCGAGGACGGCGCGCCACTGCGCCTCCGCCTTCGCGAGCTCGCCGGCGTACTGGTAGGCCAGCGCGGCGTTGAAGACGAGGTTCGGGTCCGTGGGCCGCAGCTCGTACGCCTTCGCGTAGGCGTCGGCGGAGGACTTGAACTCGATCTTCTTGAGGGAGTCCCCCTTCGTCTCGGCGCGCTTGAAGTACGCGTTGCCGAGGCCCATCCACAGGTCCGGGTCCTTCGGGTCCTGCTTCGTCAGGTCGTTGTAGTACGCGACGGCCTCGTCGTACTTCTTCTGGTCGAGCAGTTCGTTGGCCTTGTTGGCCCGCACCGTGCGCAGGGCGTCCTGCAGCGACGAGTCCTTCCCCGCCGCCACCAGGCCGTTCCGGAGCACGGTCTCGGCGTCGTCGAAGTTGCCGTCGAGGGCGTAGGCGGTCGCGAGGTTGCGAATCGTCTGCGGGTGCCCGGGACGGATGAGCTTCGCGTCCACGAGCGCGCCGATCGCCTTCCCGTAGGCCTCGTGCGCCTCGTCCTTGGCGTCGGCATCGGCGAACTGCTGGCCTTCCTGGATGTGCTGGATGCCCTTGTTGTAGGCCATCGACCAGTAGTGGTCGCGGTTCGACAGGATGATGTCGGCCTTCTTCTTGTCGCCCTTGGCCTCGGCACCCTCGAGCGCCTGCTGGAACGCCACGCCGGCGGGTCCGAAGCTGTCGAGTTCGGCGTAGGCCCAGCCCAGGTAGCCGCGAGCCTCGAAGTCGGCGGAATCCTCGTCGGCGCAGATCGTGAGCTGCTGGACCGCCTTGTTCATCTCGCGCTCGTAATCCTCGGTGTTGCCGCGTTCCTTGTCCCTCAGACCCTGCACGACGTACTGGATGCCGCCGGCGCAGTGCGGATTGCGGGCGAGGGCGGTTCCCGCCCACACGAGGCACGACGCGAGGGCCGCGAGCGTTGCGAGCGAGCGAAGTTTCAAGACGTCCTCCTTGGGATCCGGTCGGTCAGACGAGACGGTTGCCGTTCACCTGCAGGCCCAGCGTGGCCCCCAGGAACTTGGCCGCCTTACGTGACGCCAGCATGCGCGTCATGAAGATCTCGAAGTACTCCATGACGTGCGAAATATTCGGGTCGATCGTGAGTTCCAGTGTGATGTGCTTCCGGTCCTCGTCCACGTTCAGGAAGCTCTTCTCCACCGCGTAGTTGACGCGGTCGTGGATGTCGAAGCGGATCATGTCGGGATTGCGGACGCGCGTGCGGTGCACGTCGCTCTTGTCCGCCAGGATGAGCGCGGCGGCCACCGCGTTCACCGGGTCCCCGTCGTTCTCGTGGTGGTTGCCGATGGCGGCGATCACCGTGAGCACCTCGGCGTCCTCCATCCCGAACTCGTTCAGGATCTGCATGGCCATCACCGCGCCCGTCTGGGCGTGGTGGTCGCGGTTGACCGCGTTGCCGATGTCGTGGAGCACGCCGGCGATCGCCGCCAGCTCGCACTCGCGCTCGGGGTGACCCATGCGCTTGAGCACGTTGTAGGCGATCCGGCTGACCAGCCCCACGTGGCGCTCGCCGTGCTCCGTGTAGCCGATCTGCTCGAGCGAGGCGTCGGCCGTGCGGATGTAGCTGCGGACCCGCGGGTGGTCCCGGACGAACTCGAACGTGACCGGGTTCGGCGGGATCCGGGCGGCGTCGGCGGCGGTCTTCGTGGCGGGCGTGGTCATAGGAGGACCCCGGAGCGGGATTCGGGCCATCGCGGGCGGCGCGAGGGGCATCGGGAAGCGCGGCGAATCTAGGTCCGCAACTCCAAATGCGTCAAGGATGAGCGGCGGTTGACGCGATGCTGACGGAAGACCCTGCGGGCGCGTCCCTGCGGCGCCCGCGCCACACCCCGTCGTCCCCCTACAGCACCTCGATCGGGTCCACGTCGGCCACGACGCGGACGCGTCCCCGGCCGGGCTCGGCCGCCCACTCGAGGGCGGCGGCGGCGGCCGCGCGCAGGTCGGCGCCGGAGCCACCCTTGAGGAGCAGGTGCCAGCGGAAGCGCCCGCGCAGCCGCGAGAGCGCCTGCGGAGCAGGTCCCAGCACGGTGAGGCCCTTCGGCTCGGCGACGGCCTGCACGCGCCCGGCGAGCGAGAGCGAGGCGCCCTCGACCTCCGCCTCGTCGGGCCCGTCCACGAGCAGCGCGACGAGGCGCGTGAAGGGCGGGTAGCCCGCCTCGCGGCGCATCGCCAGCTCGTCCTTCACGAAGGGCCCGCTCTCGCCCTTGAGCATCGCGGCGATGGCGGGGTGTTCCGGCGTGCAGGTCTGCACGATCACCTCCCCGGGGGTGCGGCCGCGTCCGGCCCTGCCGGCGACCTGCATGAGCAGCTGCCAGGTCCGCTCCGCGGCGCGGAAGTCGGGCAGGTGCAGCGCGATGTCGGCGTCGAGCACGCCGACGAGCGTGACGCGCGGGAAGTCGAGGCCCTTCGCGATCATCTGGGTGCCGAGCAGCACGTCGGCCTCGCCGCGCGCGAAGCGCGCGAGGAGGTCGGCCGGCGCCTCGCGGTCACGGGCGACGTCGAGGTCGAGCCGGAGCACGCGCGCCTTCGGGAAGACGCGCGCCAGCTCGCGCTCCGCGCGCTGCGTGCCCGCGCCGCCGTAGCGCAGCAGCGGCAGCCGGCACTGCGGGCAGCTCGCGGGGGCGGGCTCGCGGTGGTCGCAGTAGTGGCAGCGCAGCGTGGGCGGGTCGAGGTGCAGCGTCAGCGTGATGTCGCAGCGCCCGCACCGGGGCGTCCAGCCGCAGCCGCGGCACTGCACGTGGTGCGAGTGTCCGCGGCGGTTGATCCAGAGGAGCGCCTGCTCGCCCCGCTCGAGGCGCGCCGCGAGCGCCGCGCGCAGCGGCGCCGACAGCAGCCCGCCCGAGGCGTCCTCGCGCCGCAGGTCGGCGAGCCGCACGACGGGCAGGGCGCGGCGGTCCACGCGGTTCGGCAGGACGAGCCGCCGGTACTTGCCGCGCGCCGCGTTCGCGAGCGTCTCGAGCGCCGGCGTCGCGGAGCCGAGGACCACCGGCACGCCGAGCATCTGCGCGCGGCGCACGGCGACGTCGCGGCCGTGGTAGCGCAGCTGCTCGCTCTGCTTGTACGAGGGCTCGTGCTCCTCGTCCACGACGACCAGGCGGACGGCAGGCAGCGGCGCGAAGACGGCCGAGCGCGCGCCCACGACGACGTCCACCGCCCCGCGCCGCGCCAGCTCCCAGTTGCGCCGCCGCTCGCCGGTGCCGAGGTAGGAGTGCAGCAGCGCCACGCGACCGCCGAAGCGCTTCTCGAACAGCGCAACGATCTGGGAGCCGAGCGCGACCTCGGGGACGAGCACGAGCGTCTGGCCGCCCGCCTCGCGCGCGGCCCGCGCGGCCCGCAGGTACACCTCGGTCTTGCCGCTCGCGGTGACGCCGTGCAGGAGGAAGGCCGCGAAGCCGCCGCGCGAGACCGCCTCCTCGACCGCGGCCACCGCCGCCCGCTGCTCCGGCGTGAGCGTGACGCGCTCGGGCAGGGGGATGCGCAGCGCCGCATCCTCGCGCGCGCCGCGGCGGGCCCGGCTCCCCGCCAGGCCCGCGTGCCCGCCCGGCAGCATCGCGGACACGACCTCGCCGGGCGGTGCGAGGTAGTACTCCGCGACCCACGCGGCCAGCTCGAGCAGGTGCGGTGAGAGGAGCGGGGGCCCCAGCACCTTCGCGAGCTCGGCGACCTTCGCGAGATCGGTCTCCGCGAGCCGCTCCGTCACGACGCCCCGCAGCCTCCGGCCGCGGAACGGCACCTCGACGGGCGCACCGGGCACGGCGGCGCGATCGAGCGCCTCGGGCACGCGGTAGGTGAACGCCTGCCGCGCGGGCACGGGCAGCGCGACCCGCGCGAACGGCCCGCTCACCGGCGCGCCGGCCGGCCCGCGCGCGCCCGCCGCGAGTCCGACGCCCGGGCCCGCCATGCCGCCCTCACCGCGCGGCCGCGCCCGGGCCGGCGAGCACCTCGGGCCCGCCGCCGTCGGGCGGCACGCGCAGCAGCTCGCCGACCTCAAGGTCGAAGTACCAGGCGTGCAGGTCGAGCCGGCCCTGATCGAGCGCCTCGCGGATCCACGGAAAGCCGCGGAGGTTGCGGAGCGAGAGACGCATGGCGGCGAACTCCAGCGCCCGCTCGCGATGCGAAGGATCGTGGCCCGACGACTCGATCACCTCGGCGCGGGCTTCGGAGGCGATGGACATCCACCGCGTCACGAACTCGCCCTCGGTGCCCTCGAGCAGCGCCCGGATGCCGCCGCATTTCGCGTGCCCCATGACGACGATGTGCCGCACGCGGAGCACCCGCACGCCGAACTCGAGCGCGGCGCTCACGCCGTGATGCCCGCCGCCCGCCTCCCGGGGCGGCACCAGGTTCGCCACGTTGCGCACGGTGAACAGGTCGCCCGGGTCGGCGTCGAGCACGATCGCGGGGTCCACGCGCGAGTCCGAGCACGCCACGATCAGCGTCGAGGGCGACTGTCCCTCGCGCAGCGTCTCGTACACGTTCCGCTCGCCGGAGAAGTAGCGGCGGCGGAAGCGGTCGAAGCCTTCGATGAACTGCGCGATTTCGGGCATGGGGGTCGCCGGCTGCGTTCGCCGCCCGCGCCGCACCGCGCGGCGCCGGAGCGTCCCGGCCGGGGGCCGCAGGGTGCGACGCGGCGCGTGGTCCGCGCAAGCGGGCCTCCGCGCGGGCAAGCGCGAGGGCCCGGGGCGGTGGCCCCGGGTCCTTCACCGCGTTCGGCGGAAGGCGGTCAGGCCTGCATGCGCTGCTGGGACGTGCCCTGGCCCAGGATGGCGTTGATCCGCTCGACGAGCTTGCGGGGGCTGAACGGCTTCGTGATGTAGTCGTCGGCGCCCACCTCGAAGCCGACCTTCTGGTCCACGTTGCGTCCCTTGGCGGACAGCAGGATCACGGGGATGGCCTTCGTGTCGTCCTCGGCCTTCAGGCGCTTGCAGGTCTCGTAGCCGTCGAGCTTCGGCATCATGATGTCGAGCACGATCAGGTCCGGCTTCTCGGCGCGGGCCTTCTCGAGGGCCTGCTCGCCGTCGAGGGCGGTCAGAACCTCGTACCCCTCCATGCCGAGGCTGAAGTCCAGGATGTGGACGATGTAGATCTCGTCGTCCACGACCAGGATCTTGCCCTTCGCCATCCCCGTCACCTCCTCGTCCGGCTCTTCATGAGCTCGGCCTCCGAGTTCGCTTCGTCCCGACCGGCCAGGAAACCGCCCGGGAGGGCCAGCCGGGCTCGCGGTGCGTTTCGCCTCCGGTATCGGCCCGGCCCCGCGGCGGCTTGAGGCGGAAACCGGCCGCTCAGGCGGCGTTGTTCAGGCTCCCCTCCCGCTCGACCACCCGGACCAGCGCCTCGACGACCTCCCCGTCGAACTGGCCGCCCGCCTCCCGGCGCAGCTCGGCGACCGCCTCGGAGGGCTCCCGGGCGGTCCGGAACGGCCGGACGACGGTCATGCTCTCCCAGGCGTCCACGACGGCCAGGATCCGGGCCCCCAGCGGGATGGCGTCGCCGGCCAGCCCGCGCGGGTAGCCGGCGCCGTCCCACCGCTCGTGGTGGCTCAGGATCAGCTCGCGCACGACCCCGAGGTACTCGAGGGGCCTCAGGATGGCGACGCTCACCTCGGGGTGCTTCGAGACGACCGACCGCTCGGCCGGGTCGAGGAAGCCCGGGTGTCCGGTCTGCGCGGCCATCCGGACCATGCCGACGTCGTGGATGCTGGCCACGTAGCCGATCACGTCGATGTCGGCCGCGGACATGCCGAGCTCGCGCGCGACGGCGCGCACCAGCTTCACCTCGTGCCGCCCGCCCAGGGCGAGGTCCCGCTTCAGCTGCGTCATGCACCGCACGGCTTCGAGCGCGTCCTCGACGACCCGCCGGCTGTCCGGGTAGGCGCACGCGCGCTCGATCGCGCTCGAGACGCGCTCGGTGAGCGCGACGAGCAGCGCGAGGTCGTCCTCGTCGAAGGGCTCGCCGGTCGTCTTGTTGTTCGCGTTCACGACGCCGATGACCTCGCCTTCGACGCGCAGCGGCACGCAGAGGAGCGACTTCGTGAGGTACTGGGGATGGTTCAGGCGGCGGAACCGCCGGTCCGTCTCGATGTTCTCGACCAGCACCGGTCGGCCCCAGGCGGCCACCGAGCCGGCCACGCCCGAGCGCAGGGTCGTGCGCCGCCCGCCCACGCCCTTCGGGTTCAGCCCGACGGAGGCGGCCACGAAGAGGTCGCCGCGGTCGGGATCCACGAGCACGAGCGACACGATGCTGGTGTCGAGCGTCGCCGAGACCATCTCGACGATGGCCTGGAAGAGCTCGCGCAGGTCCTCGCGGCCCACCGTCTGGCGTGCGGTGCGGCGGGCGCGCGGCGACGCCATCTGGCGCACGGGCAGCGCGATGTTGAAGCGGGTGCCGCCGTCGGGAGGCAGCTCCGCCCACATGCGGCCGCCGTGCAGCTGGACGATGCTGCGGGCGATGGCGAGCCCGATGCGCGTGCCCTCGTGCGAAGGCTGGCCCGTCGGCAGCTGGCGGCGCGCGCGGTAGAAGCCCTCGAACACGAGCGCGAGGTCCTCGGCCGGGGGCGGCGGCCCGTCGTCGGTGACCGAGCACAACCACTCGTCGGAACGGGCCCCGAAGACGACGGTCACGCGCCCGGCCTCGGGCGAGAACTCGATGGCGTTCTCCACGAGGTTCGTCACCGCGCGGCGCACGAGGTCCGGGTCCAGCTGGATGCGCGCCTCGCCCCGCTGCTCGTGCACGAGCGTCACCTTGCGGCGCGACGCCTTCTCGGCGAGCGTCGCGCAGGTCTCGCGGCCGAACTCGGTGAGCGAGAGCGTCATGAGGCGCAGCATCGCCTCGCCGCCCTCGAGTCGCGACAGGTCATGGACGTCGGTGACGAGCGTTGCCAGCCGGTCGCACTCCTCGTCGATGATGCCGAGGAAGCGGTCGCGCGGCGCGCGGGAGTTGTCGAGGTTCGCCGCGAGCGTCTCGGCGTACGCCTTGATGGACGACAGCGGAGAGCGCAGCTCGTGCGCCATGATCGACATGAGCGCGGCCGCGGACTCCTGCGCGGCCGCGAGCCGCCGCCCGGCGTCCACGACGCGGGCGCGCTCCTCGGCGAGGGCGTGCACGAGGTCGGCCCGCTCGATCGCGAGCGCGAGCGCGTCGGCGAGCGCCTGGAGGAAGCGCCGCTCGGGACCGGCCATCTCGCGCGGCGCCGCGAAGGCGACGAGCAGGAATCCCCACAGGGCGTTGCCCGCGACGAGCGGCAGCGTGCTGAGCGCGGCGGGCGGGCTCTGCCACAGAAGCGTCTCGCGGGGCGATTCCCCTTCGCCGCAGCCGTCGTCGAAGAGCGGCCGGTCGTTGCGCATCACCCACTCGACCGGGCCGCCGTGCTCGGCGAGGTACGGCGTCTCGACGCCGGACTCCTCGTAGCGGAACAGGGCGCCGCTGCGGCGGTCGATGCGCAGCAGCCGCGCGTCGGAGGCCCCGAGCGCCCGGCTGGCATTCGCGTTCGCGATGCCCCAGGAGACGCCGAGATCGCTCGTCGTGCGCAGCGCCAGCACGGCCTCGGCGAGCAGCGCGAGCGCCTCGCCGGGAAGTTCCAGAAGCTTCGTCTCGTGTTCGCCGTGCGTCACCGCGGAGCCCTCCTTCAGGCCACGCTGCGGTCGGATTCCTCGTTCTCCCGGTGGCGGCGCTCCCCGACCAGCACGCTGCCACTGATTCCCTTCCCGTGCGCCTTGAGCTCCTGCACGATGTCGATCAGCTCCGCGAGGTGCGTGACGGGCACGCGGTCGGTGCTGACCAGCGCGATCGTCAGGCTCATGAGCGGGAACCGCTCGAGCGTGTGGCGGCGGCTCAGCACCTCGACGTGGCCGCGCTCGCGGTCCTCCTGGTCGTACAGCTCGCGCGAGGAGGCGTTGAACCACTCCAGGATCTGCTCGCCGAGCGCCTCGGCCTTCTCGGGCTCCGTCAGCACGACGAAGTCGTCGCCGCCGATGTGCCCCACGAAGCTGTCGGCGGTGCCGTAGCGCTGCACGGACTCGGTCAGGATGCGCGCGAGCATCTGGATCGCCTGGTCGCCGCGCGCGTAGCCGTAGTAGTCGTTGAACGCCTTGAAGTGATCGATGTCGATCTGCAGGAGCGCGAAGCGCATCCCGGCCGCCAGCCGGCGCCGGATCTCGTCGTTGATCGAGTGGTTGCCCGGAAGCCCGGTGAGCGGGCTCGCCGAGCGCTGCTGCTTGCTCCACTCGAGCACGTTGCGGATGCGCAGCATGAGTTCGTTGCGGTTCCAGGGCTTGGTGACGTAGTCGTTCGCGCCCCCCTCGAGCCCGTGCACCTTCGCGGGCATGTCGGTGCGGGCCGTCAGCATCACCACCGGGATGTGCCGCGTGCTGAACTGGGCGCGCAGGTGCCGGCACACGCCGTAGCCGTCCATGAACGGCATCATCACGTCGAGCAGGAGGATGTCGGGCAGCTCCTCGGTGGCCATCTGGAGCGCCTGTCGGCCGTCGTGAGCCTCGAGGACCTCGTAGTCCTCCAGCTCGAGCTGCATGCGGAGCACGTCCCGGAGCGCCGGCTCGTCTTCCGCGATGAGAATGCGCGCTTTGGCCACAAACGGCTCCCGTCCGCACGATGGACGATAGGGTCCCCTCGACTCCCTTCTTCAGGGTGGGGGCAGGCATGCCCGGTCACGACGGACCCCGGGAGGCGTGCCACCATGGCGGATATCGGCCGGGAAGCCCCGATCCTTGCGTGATTTGTGGCTGTCGAACGCGGCGGTTCGGGGGCGCCAATCGAGGGTGCGGCCGGGCTGCCTCGGACCCCGCGGGGCCCGCCGGCCGGAAGCTCAGCCGAGGGGCAGTCCCGAGGCCTCGAGCGAGGCCACCGCGTCCAGCTCGGGACCCGAGCACTCGCCTCGCGCGAGCCGCCAGGCGCCGACCTGCGCGATCATGGCCGCGTTGTCGGCGCACAGCCGCGGCGAGGGGATGCGCAGCGCGACGTCCCGGCGCCCGCACGCGTCGGCGAGCGCCGCGCGCAGGGCCCGGTTGCAGGCGACGCCGCCGCCCAGGTTCAGCGCCCTCGCCCCCGTGTGCTCGATCGCGCGCAGGCTCTTCGCGACGAGCGTCTCGACGACCGCGGCCTGGAACGAAGCCGCCACGTCGGCCACCAGCGCGTCGTCGTAGGGCGGCGGGCCCTTCTCCTTCAGGGCCACGGTGACCGCCGTCTTCAGGCCCGAAAAGGAGAAATCGAAGCCCGGCCGGTCGAGCATCGGGCGCGGGAACGAGAAGGCGTCCGCCCTCCCGGTCGGCGCGAGGCGGTCGAGGATCGGGCCGCCGGGAAAGCCCAGCCCGAGCCGCTTGGCCACCTTGTCGTAGGCCTCGCCCGCCGCGTCGTCGAGCGTCGCGCCGAGCCAGCGGTAGAGCCCGAGGCCCTTCACCTCGACCAGCTCGGTGTGCCCGCCCGAGACGATCAGCGCGACCGCGGGCAGCGGACTCTCGCCATGCTCGAGCGACGCCGAGTGCAGGTGGGCCTCGATGTGGTTGACGCCGATCACCGGCACGTGCAGCGCCGCGCCCCAGGCCTTCGCGAACGCCAGCCCGACGACGAGGGAGCCCACGAGCCCGGGCGCGTGCGTGACCGCGATCGCGGTGAGGTCCGCGGGCCGTACGTCCGCCTCCTCGAGAGCGCGGGCGACGAGCCGCGGCAGCAGCTCGAGGTGGGCACGCGACGCCAGCTCGGGCACGATCCCGCCGTAGAGCCGGTGCACGTCCTGCGCGGCGATGAGGTGCGAGCGCAGCGTGCGGCCGTTCTCGAGCACCGCGACGCTCGTGTCGTCGCACGAGGTCTCGATGCCGAGCACGAGGTCGGACACGCCCGCTCCGCCGCCCGCGCCGCTCACGCGCCCTCCGCCTCGAGCTGGGCCTCGAGCCATTGCATGTACTTCGGGGCGCCGGCCGCGATCCGGACGGCGATCAGCTCGGGCGTTTCGTACGGGTGCAGCTCATGGAGGCGCGAGAGCAGCGCGGTCCAGTCCTGCTTGCGCGTCTTGAGCAGCACGAGGGTCTCCTTCTCGTCCTGCACGGCGTCCTTCCAGCGGTAGAGCGACCGGGCACCGGGGAGCAGGTTGGCGCAGGCGACGAGGCGCTCCTCCACGAGCACGCGCGCGACCCGCGCGGCGTCTTCTTCGCTGGCAAAGCTCGTCAGGGCGATCAGGGCTTCGGTCATGCCTGGTTCTCCCCCGCCGGGGCGCCGGACGGGCGCCGCAGGGGGCTTCCGGGGACTGCCCGGGCGCGTGCGCGCCCGCGCGGAGCGAAGTGATCCCGCGCAGGGCCGTCCGCGTCCTGGTCATCGGGTCGCGAAGGCTAGGGGCGCGAACCGGCGGTGGCAAGCCGGGCGCGGTCAGCCGGAGGCCGGCCGGGCGCGGGACCCGCCGCACTCGCGACGCTGCTTCAGGAACCCCTTCCCGCACGCCCGCTCGGGTTCGTACGGGTTGCGCGCCCGGCAGCGCAGCCGCAGGTCCGCGGCGCACGTACGGCCGCCCGTCGCGACGGGTTTCGGGTGGTCGAACTCCAGGCCCCCGCGCGACCGCCTCACTTCCACGCCGCGCAGTACGCGATCCAGCAATCGTCGTTGTCCAGGTGCCTCCTGAGATGCAGCCGCCCCGTGTGGGTGTGGGCGGCCGCGTCCCAGCCCTCGCTCCAGACCTCGAAGTCCCGGAAGCCCGCCTCGAGCACCGCGTCCCGCAGCTCCGGCAGCGTGTACATGCGCCAGTCGTACGTGAACGCTCTCGAGAGCCTCGAGCCGTCCCGCAGCTCGAAGTGAATGTGCGCGAGAAGGCGGCGCTCGATCGGCTCGAAGCGCCGTTGTTCCCAGACGTACGTGAACGCGGGCACCGGCTCGCCGTCCGGCCCGTTGCCCGCGGACTTCCGCGTGCGTTCGACCAGCGGCCGCTCGGCCTTCGCGCCGCCGAACATGTTCAGGACCAGCACGCCGCCTCTCGAGAGCGAAGCCCGCGCCGCCTTCAGGTACGCCAGCAGGTCCGCGCGCCGGTGAAAGACCCACCAGGAGAAATTCAAAGCGCACGTGACGTCCGCGAGCGGCCGCCGCACGCGGCGCACGTCGCCGCGCACGAGCGTCACCCGGCCCTCGGTGCCGCGCGCGTACGGCAGCCGGTGTCGTCGCGCCCACGCGAGCGGCTCGGGGTCGATGTCCACTCCCCAGGCGAGATTCCCCGGATGGCGCTGCGCCCAGGCCGTCGCGAGCGCGGCCGTGCTGCAGAAGTCTTCGCGAAACACGCGGGCTTTCCGGCCGTTGCGCCCCCGGAAGAGCCTCTCCAGAAAGTCCAGGTCCCAGTCCACGCCCTGCACCGCGACTTCGTAGAAGGCGTGCCGGTCCCGGTAACGGCGGCTTCTCATGGCTCGATCCTGAAGTAATATGCGGCGGGTTCCGTTCGCTCCCGGCACGCGTGTCGGGCCGCGCATGTTCGCGAGGGCGGCGCGGAGCGTCAACCGGATCACGGAAGGGGCGGCGACCCGCCGCAACGGAGGGCCATGGCCGGCCGTCGGACGTCGCGGAGCACACCTGCAAACTGGGCCGCGCTGAGCGACCCCGAGCTGCTGGATCTTCGATTCTGCGACCTGGGCCTCGCGCTCGAGGGTTCATGGGCCGAGGAGCGCGTGCGGGAGGTCTGGGT
>Ga0315540_10001103_pt1 | contig 15503 bp, 16 predicted proteins | sample SalMarSW160110MG_FD_203677 | JGI IMG/M metagenome (GOLD analysis project Ga0315540, IMG submission 203677) | Salt marsh sediment microbial communities from the Plum Island Ecosystem LTER, Massachusetts, United States - Salt Marsh Sediment SW1601-10 ... | reverse complement strand
CTCGCGCAAGAAGGTCCGCGCGGTCCTCGAGAACGACGCCGTGTCCTACGACCAGGATCTCTGGAAAGGCATGATCGAGCTCGGCTGGACCGGGACGGCGATCCCCGAGGACTACGGCGGCGCGGGGCTGTCGCATGAGGATCTCTGCGTGATCGCCGAGGAGCTGGGCCGCGCGCTCGCGCCGACGCCGATGTCGTCCTCGATCTATCTCGCGGCCGAGGCGCTGCTGCAGGCGGGCAGCGACGCACAGAAACGCTCCTGGCTGCCGCAGTTCGCGCTGGGCGACGTGATCGGGTGCTTCGCGTTGGCCGAAGGGGTCGGCGTACCGACGCCGGCGTCGATCAAGGCGAGCGTGACCGATGGCAAGCTGAGCGGCAGCAAGGTCCCGGTCGCCGATGGTGACGTCGCCGACATTGCCATCGTGCTCGCGCGCGGCGAGGGCGGGCTCGCGCTCTATCTCGTCAAGCTGAGCGGCGGCAGCGTGCGCCGCGAGCGCGTGGAGACGGTCGATCCGACGCGCTCGCACGCCCGCATCACCTTTGACAAGGCGCCCGCCGAGCTGATCGGCCGGGAAGGCGAGGGCTGGGCGATGACGGAGACGCTGCTCGACCGCGCCGCCATCCTGGTCGCTTTCGAGCAGGTCGGCGGCGCGCAGGCCTGCCTCGACATGGCGGTGGATTACGCCAAGGAGCGCTTCGCCTTCGGCCGCGCGATCGGCTCGTTCCAGGCGGTCAAGCACAAGCTGGTCAACATCTATGTCGATGTCGAGCTGGCGCGGGCCAACGCCTATTACGGCGCCTGGGCGCTCGGCACGAACGCCGCCGACCTGCCGGTCGCCGCGGCGGCGGCGCGGGTCGCGGCGAGCGAGGCGTTCAACCACGCCGCGCGCGAGACGATCCAGGCGCATGGCGGCATGGGCTTCACCTGGGAGCATGACTGCCATCTCTTCTACCGGCGGGCCAAGCTGCTGTCGCTCGCGCTGGGCGGCGAGCGCCGCTGGAAGGACCGGCTGATCGGCCAGCTCGAAACGCGCAACGTCGCCTGATCGCGGGAGGGACGCATGGATTTCAACGATACGCCCGAAGAAGCCGCCTTCCGCGCCGAGGCGCGCGCCTGGCTCGACAAGAACGCGGAGCGGCGGGAGCCCGGCCGCACCTACAAGCTCCGGCGCGGCGAGGAAGGGCTCATGACGCTCGCCCGCGCCTGGGAGCGCAAGAAGTTCGACGGCGGCTTCGCCGGCATCGCCATTCCGAAGGAATACGGCGGGCGTGGCGGGACGCGGCTGCAGCAGATCGTCTACCTGCAGGAAGAGGCGCATTACGTGACGCCGCCGGCGGTCTTCAACATCAGCCACGGCATGTGCGTCCCCGTCTTGCTCGCCTATGCGACCGAGGAACAGAAGAAGCATTTCGTGCCCGCGACGCTGAGCGGTGACCACCTGTGGTGCCAGCTCTTCTCGGAGCCGGGCGCGGGGTCGGACCTCGCCGGGCTGCGCACGCGCTCGGTCAAGGACGGCGACGAGTGGGTGATCAACGGCCAAAAGATCTGGAACTCCGGCGCGCAGTTCGCCGACTACGGCATCCTGGTGACTCGCAGCGATCCCAACGTGCCGAAGCACAAGGGCCTGACCTATTTCTTCCTCGACATGAAGTCGCCCGGCGTCGAGGTGCGGCCGATCAAGCAGATGCAGGGTTTCTCGAACTTCAACGAGGTCTTCCTCACCGACGTGCGCATTCCGGATTCGCAGCGCCTCGGCGCGGTCGGTGACGGTTGGAAGGTGGCGATCACGACGCTGATGAACGAGCGCCTCGTCTCCGGCGTGCGGCCCGCGCCCAACTTCGAGGATGTTTTCGGCTTGGCGCGCGACCTCGCGCTGGAGGACGGGCCGGCGATCGCCAACGCGGCGGTGCGCGAGAAGCTGGCGGACTGGTACGTGCAGTCGCGCGGGCTCGAGCTGATCCGCTACCGCACCATCACCGCGCTGTCGCAGGGCCGGCAGCCGGGGCCGGAGAACTCGATCTCGAAGCTGGTCGGCGCGTTCAACCGCCAGCAGATGGCGGGCTTCGGCATGGACCTGATGGACATGGGCGGTGCGATCATGGACCGCGACCTCGCGCTGATGCGCGCGCTGTTTCAGGACGCGCTGCTGGACTCGCCGAGTGGCCGTATCGCCGCGGGCACGGACGAGATCCTGCGCAACATCATCGGCGAGCGTGTGCTGGGTCTCCCGCGCGAGGCGCGCACCGACACGGACAAGCCGTTCAACCAGCTGCGCGAGAACCGGGACTGAGCGCCCGTCGCCCGCGCCGCTAGGTCGTGAGCTTCACGGTCTCGCCCGGCGCCGGCGTGTGCTCGAACTTGCCGCGCGCGATCAGCGCCTCGCGTCCGCCGTTTGCTTCGACCAGCGCGGTCTGGCTCTTGTAGGCCGCGTCGTCCGCCGCCTCGGGATCGACGATGCCGCGGAGGATCGCCTCGTACTCGGTGATGATCTTGCGGTGATCCGCGCTGCGCGAGAGGTCGTGCAGCTCTTCGGGATCGGCCTCCAGGTCGAACAGCTCCGGCTCGTAGCCGACATAGTGGATGTATTTGTAACGGCCCTTGCGGATCATGAAGGCCGCGCGGTCGGCGGCCGCCGCGTAATATTCGCAGAAGGCGACGCGGTCGGGATCGGACTCCGCCTGGGCCAGCCCGATCAGCGAGCGCCCCGGCATGCCGGCTTGCCCGGCGAGCGCCTTGAGCCCGGCGCCGTCCAGCATGGTGGGCGCGATGTCGAGCAGCGTGACCGGCGTGGTCGAGACCTTGTTCTCCGGCACGTCCGGGCCCGCCACGATCATGGGGATGAAGGCCGCTTCCTCGTACATGTTGGATTTGCCGAACAGCCGCCGCGCCCCGAGGTTGTCGCCGTGATCCGAGGTGTAGATCACCAGCGTGTCGTCGCGCAGGCCGCATTCGTCGAGGCAGGCGAGCACCTTGCCGATGTTGCGGTCGAGATAGGTGATGGCGCCGTAATAGCTGGCCAGGATGACGCGCCGGGATTCGTCGGTGACGAAATCGTTGTAGTTCCGTGAGCGCTCCGCCTTCTGGATCCAGGGGTGCGTGACCGCGTCGGGATCGGACAGCTTCGGCTTCGGGATGCTCGCCGTGGGATAGAGATCGTAGAATTCCTGCGGTGCGATATAGGGCGGGTGCGGGCAGACGAAGGAGACGAAGGCATTGAAGGGGTCCGCCTTCTTGTCCGCCGCGCGGGCGCGGATCCAGGCGCAGGTGCGCTCGGCGATGTCGTGGTCATAGCGCAGATAGGGGCTGTCGCCCGGCCCGATCTCGGTCATGCTGCGGCTCGATTTCATCGGGCCCACCATCGGCCGCTTGATGCAGCTCCGGATATCGCCCTTGCCGCCCACCACATGCATCGGGATGATCTGCTCGGCGAAGCCGGTGTCGTCCTCCTTGTTGCGGAAGTGCAGCTTGCCGATCGAGGTCGCTGACGATCCGTTCTCCCGCAGCATGTGATGCCAGCTCTTCGGCTGGCCGATATAGGGGTGCGCATTGTCCCAATTGCCGGTCTTGAAGACGTATTGCCCGGTGGCGAGCACCGCGCGCGCCGGCACGCAGATCGGCGAGTTGGAATAGGCCGTCGTGAAGCGCGTTCCCCGCGCGGCCAGCGCGTCGATGTTGGGGGTCTGCACGAAGGGGTGTCCATAGCAGCCGGACGCCTTGCCCTGATGCTGGTCGGACATGATGTAGAGAATGTTCAGCGGTTTCATGGCGGTCCCTCGATGGCGCGGCGGTTCGGCGTGCGCTTTCATCTTACCGGCGTCGCCGCGATTCCGACGAATCCACGCCAGATTGTCGGCGCTCCGATCCGCGCGCTCGCCTGGGCTGCGCCGCGCGGCATGCCCGTCGGGGCGTCCGCGCACGGGAAACCGCTTCGCATAGCGGCTGATATTTTCCACTAAAGGAGCAATACAAAAGATTCAACAGGCGGAAGAAGGCGCTTCGGAGGGGGATTTCCGCGGGATGGGTCGAAATCCTACGACTCTTGGGCTAGCCCAAAGACCCGAATGACGGCCTCCTGGTACGGTGCTCTAATTTCCGGGGCAGTCCGGTGGGGAGTGCAATTGCCCGGCTGCCGCGAACAGGGCTTGTGCAAGCGGGACGTGCCTGCTTGACGCGATTTTGGCGCTACTGCGTGGTCTCGGCATGACACGAAAGGCAGCAACAGGGTTCGACGGGTCCGGCTGGCGCTCCTGGGCGTCGCGCTTGACGCCGCAGCAGGCGCAGGCCGCCGATCTCGACGGCCGGCGCGCGACGGCCGCGAAGCGTGCGGCTGCCGCCGAGATTCTCGCCAAAGAGGCGAATGCCGTTCGTCTCAAGGCGCTTCTGGACGCCGCCCGGGAAGAGGCGGCCAATCGGAACATCCGCTCGGCGGAAGAGCGTTTCGCCGCGGCCCGCGGCGTGTGGGAGTCCGCCCGGCGCGGCATCGAGGCCGAGCCCGACCCCTATGTGGATTTGGACGAGACCCTGCCGGCGGACGGCGCGGCGCCATCTTCCACGGCGACGGCCTGGCTGTCGAAGCTGAGAGAAATCCCGCGCGGCAAGGCCCTGTTTGTCGGGGCGCTGCCCGTGCTGCTGCTTGTCGGTGGCATTGGCGCCGGCGCCTATCTTCGCGCGCTGGCGGAGCCCTCGATGACTGGCGCGACGCCGATCGTGCACGCGTCGATCGAGACACCCGGCGCGCAAGGCGCTCTTACTTCGGGCGCGGTCACCACGCCACCGCCGGCGCACCCCGCGTTATCGACGGATACCGGCGCAACGCCGGCTCCGCTGCCGAAAGCGGCTGTGATCACGCCGGAGCCCAAGCCAACGCCGCGCGCCCATGCCGTCGCGACCGTGGCGCGGACGCATAAGCGGCTCATCATGCCGCCACCGCCGCCGCCGCCGCCCCGCCCCGAGCCGGACTCGCTCGCCGCCGGCGTTCCGGCGCCTGTGGTCGCGCAACCGCGCTTCTCCTCCAACGTCGAGTAGCGGTCTCCTGCTGTAAAGCTCAGCGGTTTACGTCCGTTGTCGGGCGCGGTCACGCGTCTTCGAGCGGCCGACCGTCCTGCTGCGCGCAGAAGCGAAGCACGTGCTCGGCGCAGGTTCGGGGATAGAGGAGGTGGACCATGTGGAAGCGCGTCGGCAGGTGGATCATCTCGAACCGGCCGAGGCCCTTTCGCAGCATCGCTTCCTGCGCCGGGCTGGTGATCTGGCCCGATGTCGGATAAAGCCCGAGCACCGGCGCCTGCACGGCCGGCAGGAAATCGGACGCGTTGGCGGCGTTGACGAGCTTCGACATGGCGACCTGCACGTCCGGGTCGCCCTTGGCGAATTCGTCGACATACCAGTTGAACAGGCCGGGCTCCGTGTCGGCGGGGATGCGCGTGCCGCGGGTCGTCGCTTCGACCCAGTTGCGGATGCCCATCGCCTGCATCGCGTCTGTGCGCGAGCCGTGCCCCATCGCATAGCGCTGCTTCATCGCGTCTTCGATGAAGACGGGCGTGGCGACCAGCGTCAGCGTCCGGACGCGCGACGGGTGGCGCGCGGCGAGCGCGAGGCCGAGGATGCCGCCCATCGACTCGCCGCAATAATGTACGTTCTCCGCGCTCAGATGGTCGAGCAGCGCCACCAGATCCCCGACCAGCGCGTCGAGCGTGACGTCGCGCGCGAGGTCGAGCCGGCCGGTGGACCCGCCGAGCCCCCGCATGTCCGGCCGCAGCACCTTGTAGAAGCGCGACAGGTAAGGGACCCAGCGGTACCAGAACCGGGCGGACCGTCCGTTGCCGTGCTGCAGCAGGAGATAGGGACGGTCGGTCCACGGGTCGGTGAAATCGTCGACCTGGTAATGGACCGATATCTCGGACGTCCTCCGCAGCAGCGGCATGATGCGGTCTCAGGCGTCAGCCGGCCTGGCTGCGGTCGACCAGCTCGATGCTGACGTTCTCCGGGCCGCGCAGGAAGGCGATGCGGACGCCGGGGCGGATGGTCGTCGGCTCCATGGTGAAGGCGGCGCCTTTACCTTTCAGCTCGTCCGCGATGGCATCGATGCCGGTGACGATCAGGCCCACGTGGTCGAGTCCCATGTAGGGCGAGCTCGGCGCCGACCCCACCGTGTCGCTCGGCTCGACCTTGGCGATGAAGATCATCTGGCCGCACAGGTCCATGTCCACGCGCGGCTTGCCGTTCTGCGTCGAGCGTTTGATCGTCGCGCCGAACATCTTCTCGTAGAACTCCGCGGTTTTCTCCGGATCGGGGCTCCGTAGATGGATATGATCGAATTTGAACGCGCCCATGCTTTCTCTCCCTTTCGCTTCCGTTTCCCGCTGCCTCCGATCCTAACGGTTGGGCGCGTTTTGCGCCAAATCGACGCGGGGACCTATCTCGCGCTAAAGATGATCTTGGAGCTGGCGGCTGCAACGCTTATTCTGTCGGGCCTATCGCCAGACGAGTCCCCGTCATGGATCTGCCGCCAGAAGGGAATATCCCGCAGGACTGCCACCCACGCGTGCGGGCGATGATCGATTATTGGTTGTCGATCCACCCGGCGTCCGGCTTGCCGGGGCGGCAGCATTTCGACCCCATCGCGGTGCCGAAGCTGCTCAGCAACATGGGGCTGATCGAGGTCCATGGCGAGCCGCCGCGCTTCCGCTGCCGGCTTTACGGGACCGGGCTGGTCGCGGCGATCGGCCGGGATATCACCGGCCAGTGGTACGACGAGGCGTTTCCGAACTTTGAGCGGGAAGCGCAGCATCGGAATTTCTGCCACGTGGTGACGACGGGCACGCCGCATTGGCGGCGCGGCCGGCTGCGCATTCCGGCGGAGAAGGAGCATCACCTGCTGGAGCGCGTGCATCTGCCGATGGCGAGCGACGGCGCGACGGTCGACATGATCCTCACCTACGCGATCTTCTTCGATCCGGACGATCCGTTCCTCGAGGCGCGCGGGCTGTCCGGCCCGCCCGACTGAGATCCCGCCCGATCAATCCGCCGCGGCGTCTTTCTCCCAGGGCGCGATCACCGGGCCGCCCTTGACCAGCACGCGGTGCAGCAGCCGGGCCTGCGTGTGGTCGACCTCGGTGCGCGCGTGCATGACCGCCTGGTTGTCCCACATGATCAGGTCGCCGACCTGCCAGTCGTCATGCTCCCAGACGAATTTCTCCTGCGTCGCATGCGCCCAGAGCTTGTCGAGCAGCGCCTCGCTTTCGGCATCCGACAGCTCGACGATGTACGAGGAGGGGCCGTCGTAGCGCCGTCCGAGATAGAGCGCGCGCTTCTTGGTCACCGGATGAACGCGCACGATCGGGTGCACCGGGCCGATCACCTCCGCGCGCGACTGCGCCTTGGAGAAGGTCACGCGCACCTTGCCGGAGGTGTTGCGGCTGCGGTCATGCAGGATGTGCTTGCCCTCGACGGCTTGCTTCAGGTCGTCGGGCAAGGTCTCGTAGGCGAGCACCTGGTTGCAGAAGCGCGTATGGCCGCCGCCGTTCACCGGCACCTTGACCGCGTTCAGCAGGCTGCCCATCGGCGGCGTCTCCATATAGGAGTTGTCGGAATGCCAGAGCAGCTCCTGGCTGCCGGAGCCCTCGGTGAACTTCTGCGGCTTGCCGTCCTTGTCGAGGTTGGAGATCAGGGTCAGGCCCTCGGTGTCCGAGATGCGGGCCGATTGGCCGGGCTTGTGGCCGTCCTTGACGTAGAAGCTGTGCGAGCCCGCCACCATACGGCCGCCCAGCCGGTCGGCGAGGGCCACGAGCTGCTCCTTCGACAGGAACTGGCGGCGCAGCAGGAGCACCATGTGCTCGGCCCAGATCGCCTTGAGCCGGTCGATCGCCGCGTCGGATGTCTCCTTGGTGAGATCCAGGCCCCGCACTTCCGCGCCGAGCGCCTTGCCGGTGGGGATGGCCTCGATCGCCTCGATGGTGTTCTCGCTCATGCGTTCCTCCTGCGCCGGTGGTTCTGTCGCGTTCTGATGGCGTCGATTGTCGCATAAGGGCCGGTCCCGGTAAAAATCCGGGCGCGCTTCGGGCGCCGGCATTCAGGATCGCGACTCGAACAATGACATGGCTGAAAAAAGACGATTGCTGACCGATGGCAGGATCGGAAAAGGACAGCGAACGGGCCCCGTTGTTCGGACGTAAATACAAATTCAGGTGGAATTCATTCAATTCGGTGGTAAACGTGCAAAAAGCGACACTTTGCTGCAATAGCTTGATATGTGTCCGACGCTCTTTGTATTCGGCTGGCAGGATGGGCATGGCGAAATGCTGAGTATTCTTAAGCGGCGCGCGGCCGGCGGGTTCCGCGATGGATCGGGCCTCTTGACGCGCCCAATCCGGTCGATGTTTGGGATCTTGATCGCATTGGCCCTTGTGGCGCCTGCGCTGACAGCGCGCGCCGAGGCCGCCTACATCTCAACCCTTTTCAACAGCGATAATAATGGGGCGCCTGGCGGGGCCGTTTTTTTCAATCTGACGGTCGGTCCGAAAGACATCTCGATCACCCGTTTCGACACCAATGAGGATGCAATCGGCACATTCGCCGGTTTCCAGATCTATACCCGATTGGGAAGCGCATTCGGCAGCGAATCCGATGCCGGGTTATGGAACTTCACCGCCTTCGGGACGGTGACGGGACTGGGTGTCGACGCCATGAGCCCCGTCTTCTTGAACAACCATATCGATCTAAGCGCCGGGACAACCTATGGTTTTGCGCTTCTCATGCCGGCCGGGGTCACCCACTACTACACGAACACGGGCAGTGATGGCGCGCTTGCATCCTACGCGAACATGGATTTGACGCTCGATTTCGGGACGGCGCAGAGCCTGCCGTTCTTCGGCGCCGTGTACGATCCGCGCACGTGGAATGGAACGATCTATTACAACACCCCGAGCGCGGTGCCGCTCCCGGCGGCCGCGTGGCTGTTCCTATCCGCTCTGGGTGGCCTCGGCGTGTTCGGCTGGCGGCGGCGGGTCGCCGCCTAACGGCCCCATCGACCTTCCTATTCTTCAACGGCGGTCCTTCGGGGCCGCTTCTCATTTCCGGTGAGCGCCTGCGCCGTTTGCGGGCCGCGCGCTTTCCGGGCAGGCTCGACGAAACGGGAGAGGGACGGGACGGATGGCCGCAGGGGCCGAGGCGGGGCAGGGATACCAGGCGCAGGCGCCGCTCAAGGGCGTTCTGTGGATGGTGCTGGCCGCCTTCTTCTTCGCCGTCTCGGTCGGGCTGGTGCGTTATATTTCGCTCCGCATCGACGCCTTCGAGCAGACCTTCTGGCGCCAGTTCATCGGCTTCGTGATCATCCTGCCGATCGTCCTGCGCCACGGTCTTCCGGGGCTCCGGACGCGCCAGCTCGGCACCCATCTGGTCCGCAATCTCATGGGCTATATCGGTATAGCGCTGTCCTTCTATTCGGTGACGCTGATCCCGCTCGCCGACTCGCTGGCGCTGCAGTTCACCCTGCCGCTGTTCACCATCGTCTTCGCGATGATCATCCTGAGCGAGCGCGTGGGCGTGCATCGCCTGGCGGCGACGGCGGCGGGCTTCGTCGGCGCGCTGGTCATCCTCAGGCCGGGCTTCGCCGAGATCCGCTTCGGCATGATCGTGGCGCTCGGCGCGGCGGCCTTCCTCGCGATCAGCGACACGCTGGTGCGCCGCCTGTCGCGCGCCGAGCCGACGACGCTGATCGTCTTCTACAGCTATGCGCTGCAGGTGCCGATCGCCTTTGCCGTGGCGCTTTTCCATTGGGTGACGCCCGCGCGCGCCGACTGGCCGTGGCTGATCGCGCTCGGGCTCTGCTCCTTCATCGCGAGCTGGTCGCTGTCGCGCGCCTTCATCCTGGCCGAGGCGAGCCTGGTGTCGCCGGTGCTGTTCCTGCGCCTGCCGATCGTCTCGGCGATCGGCTACGTCTTCTTCGCCCAGGTGCCGGATGTCTGGGCCTGGATCGGCGCGGTGGTCATCTTCGCCAGCACGACCTACGCCGCGCGCCGCGAGGCGCTGCATCACCGGCGCCTGCGCGCGGCCGCCGCCGCCGTCGTGGTCGCCGAGAGCCCGCGCTAGGCGCCTACGGTCGGCCCCGCTCGAGATTTCGGGGTGTGCGAAATCGCACGCCTGTCCGTCGGCTCCCCCCTTAGATCCACTGCATCCCGAGAACATCGGATAGAGATCAAAGGAGCTGAACAATGTCTCGAAATCTGAAAATTCTGGTTCCCGTGGTTTTGGCGTTGGGGGTGTCCCTCAGCGGCACGGCGCTGGCCGCCTCGCAAACGGCCGCCGACGCGTACGACCAGGCCCTTTACGGCCAGCCGGACCCGTACATTGCCGTTCAGCCGCCCGCTGACAACAGCGGTTGGGCTGCGGCAACCGACCCGCGGATCCACAAGGAGCTGCAGCGGGCGAGCACGGCGCATTCTTCGACCGTCGACTGGCGGACCGTCAATCCGACAGCCCAGGGGAACGCCGGCTATGACACGGATCAGGAGCCTGAGTAAGCGGCCGACTTCGTCGACCGCGGCCTCGGCACGGACAGCCGGGAGAGTTTTCCTCTCCCGGCTGCCCGTGTGCCGGGCGCTTCCTTAGAGCGCGTTCAGCGCGTCCACCACCTTCTGCTCCAGCACGATGCCTTCGCGCCGCCGCCGCTCGCGCTCGCGGAAGGCGCGCTCCGACGGGACGCGGATCTCCTCGACCCCGGCCTTGCGCGGCGTCGCCTTGACCGCGTCGATCAGCGCGCTGACCTGTTCGGCGAACTGGTCGCCCGGCAGCAGGAGATCGGGCGCGAAGGTGATAAACGTGAAGCCGTAGTCCTGCACCTTGCCGCGCGGCAGCGCCGCGCCGCCGAGCAGGCCCATGGTCTGCATCGCGAGCGACAGGCCGAAGCCCTTGTGGCCGCCGAAGGGCACCACGCCGCCGGCGAGCGCTTCCGTCGCATCCCGCGTCGGCAGGCCGTCGCGATCGACGCCGACGCCGTCCGGCAAGGGCTTGCCGAGATGCGCGTGCAGCAGGACTTCGCCCCATTGCAGCGCCGCCGTTCCCATGTCGAGGATGAACGGCCCTCTGGACGACGGAAAGCCGATACAGATGGGGTTGGTGCCGAGCGCGGGCCGCGTTCCGCCCGGCGGCACCACATAGGGCCGGCCGCAGGCGGTGTGGAGCGTCACGAAGCCGGCCCGGACGACCTTCTCGACGTAATAGGCGTTGCGCCCGCTGTAGTAGCTGTCGTGCATGCCGACCACCGAGAAGCCGTGGGCCTTCGCCTTCTCGATGGCGACGTCCGCCGCCTTGTAGACCGCGACGTAGCCGACATTGTTGCCGCCATCCAGCATCGCCGAGACGGGCGTCTCGTGCACGACGCGGATCGGGCGGCGCGGCTCTTTCGTCTTCGGATCGTTGGCGATGGCGAGGATGCGCGGCAGGCTCGTGAAGGGATAGCCGCAGAGCGCGTTGTCGATGAGCTGCCCAAGGATGATGTCCGTGTCTTCCTGCGAGAAGCCGATCTTATGCAGCGCGCGTGCGCCGATCGCCGTCGCCTCGTCGACCGAGACCCGGATCGTGCCCGGCGGCGTCTCGTCGAGATATCCCGACGCTGGCTGGGGCGTTTCCATATGTTTTTTCTCCCGCATGTAGCGCCGTTATCTTAGCCGCAATTCCGCGGCCGCCGGTAACGCGCCGGAACCTCTTCCGAAGACGCCCGCCGGCCGGACTTGCGGCGCGCGCGAGGATGCGGGATTCTGGTCGGGCCGGTGATCGCCGGCGTGATTTGAGCTTCACCTTGCCGCGGAAGCGGCGCAGGCGCGACTGCCCCCCTGATGACATCCATGACCCCCGGGACCCACATGCCGACCGTCCGTCCGATTGGCGACCGCTTCGTCGCCGAGGTGGCGGGACTGGACCTTGCGAACGACCATGACGACGCCGCGATCGCGTGGATTGCCGACCGGCTCGACGAGTATGCGGTGCTCGTCTTCCGCGGGCAGCACCTCGACGCGCAGGCGCTGCATCGCTTCGCACGTCGCTTCGGCGCGCCGCAGCGCCATGTGCTGGAGCGCTACCGGCACCCGGAGATCCCCGAGATCTCCTATGTCACCAACGTCGCGCCGGACGGATCCGTCGACCCGTTCGGCGTCCGCCGGGCGACCATCTGGCACAGCGACGCGACCTACGAGGCGGCCTTGCCGCGGCTCGCGATGCTGCACGCGCTCGAGGTGCCGTCGCAAGGCGGCGGCACGCTGTTCGCCGATATGCGCGCCGCGTGGGACGCCCTGCCGGAAGCGTCGCAGACCCGGCTCTTGCCCCTGACCGGCCTGCACCGGTTCAACGTCGGCCCGGCCGGCGGCGCCGGCATCTATGCGGGGCAGGCAGGCACGGAGAACGGGTTCGAGGATCAGCGCCATCCCGCGGCTGCGGTGCATCCGACCAGCGGCAGGCGCATCCTGTTCGTCAATCCGGCGCACACCCACGGCTTCGAGGGCGTGGCGCGCGATGAGGGTTGGCGCATGGTGGAGCAGCTCTCCGCGCATGCGGTGCAGGACCGCTTCGTTCACCGCCACAACTGGCGGCCCGGCGACCTGGTGATCTGGGACGAGCGCGCCACCATGCATCGCGGCGCCGGGGACGCGCGGCCCGAGGCGCGCCGCGTGCTGCTGCGGAGCATCGTCTATCCGGGTTGAGCACGCACGGCCCAGGGGTCTCAGTGGCCGTAGCTGATCCGCCGTCCCGGAGCGCGACCAAGGTCAGGGTGACACAACCATCAAAAAGCCGGCGATAGCCGCTCCGATCAGACCGACCGCCACCGTGAACAATATCGCGGGTTCCAGGCCATAGCCTGGCTCCGTGTCCCCGGTCTGGCGATACCTCACCATGAAACGCGTGTATCGCACGGCGGCGACAACCGCCATCAACGCGCCGACGGCGACCAGGCCCGCGCCCGAGAGGAAAGACAATGTGGAGGTTTGAACGGTCCTGCCGGCGTGCGGCGCCATTGTTCGCACCACGAGACCGAAGCGATCGATCACAAATCCCAGGGCCATGAGACCGAGGGCGGCGCGGATCCATGCCATCAACGTCCGTTCGGCTGCGAAATAGACCAAATACTGACCCGTCCGATTGGAGCGGGCTCCATCCTTATCCGAATCGCCGCTGCCGCCCATGACGTTCGCCATCAGATCCTCCCAATGCAAATGCAGCCGTGCCCGCAATTCATATAGCGCAATCGATCGAAGCCCATCGCCTTTTTCGGCGGTGACGGCCAGGCCGCTCGTATTGACTTACGCGTCGCGGGACGGTGATGATGCACTCGTTTCAGGTGCAAGGGACGCACGTCGCATCGGGAGGCCCGTTATGCCGGACGCCACGCAGCTCGACCGCACCTATCATTATATTCTGGAGACCTTCGTCGCGTGTGGCCAGGCGCCGCACTATACGGAGATCGCCAGCAAATTTTCCGTCACGCCGGACGAAGGCAAGAGGATGCTGCTCGATTTGACGGCGGCGGGCCTGCCGATCTGGTTGCATCCGGACACCGACCTCATCGCATCCTTCGGGCCGTTCAACAACCTGCCGACGCAGTACCGGGTCACCGTCGATGGCGCGCAGAAATGGTTCGCGCAGTGCGGTCTCGAATCGCTGGCTATTTCCTGGTTGTTTCCCGGGAAAACCGTCGAAATCGATGCGCCCTGCCTCTGTTGCGGCGACATGCTGCATGTGGCCATGCGCGACGGCGTTATCGAGCGCGAAGAGCCGGCGGGCCTCTGTCTCTATTTCAATGTTCCGTACCGAAAGTGGCGCGACAACCTGCCGTTTGCCTGAAGCCGCATGAATCTCTTTCGGTCGAAAGAGCATGCGCGCAATTGGTCGCAATTCGACGCCGGAACCGAGGACGGCATCATTTCGCTGCAGGATGGGGCGTCGATTATGAGCACGCCGCGCCACCGCGATCGTCTCAGCGGCCACTATGTTTCGTCCGCATCGGAAAGCGCGCCGATATACTTCGAGAATATCCGGAAGGTGACCAACAATTCGCCGTTTTGGACACCGCGGACGGTATAGCCGCAGGCATCGGTTGTGCGGATAGCGGCTGGTCCCTGCAGAAATTCGGGCGGCCTTTGTCGGCGCCAGCCGTCGCGACGGCTTATGCCGCTCACAGCAGCTTTATAGCAAAACACTGCTGACACACCGGTGTCAGCAGTACGCCTTTATCATGGGTGGAGAGGCAAGAAATCGCGACGACGAACGGGGATGATCATGGCAACAGAGCATGTGAATACCGAGACCTCAGAATGGACGCCAGGGAGCCCGATCTATGGCCCCGGTGCCATCTACGAAGGAGATGACGTGGTCCAGCTCAAAATTTTGAGCGATCGGCGGACGGAAGGCGGTGGCATCGCCTATCTTGTCAAATTCTTACCACCGCAGGGAAAAGCAATAAGGATCGTGGCCGTCGCACAGTCCGATGAACATATCTTCAACCTCGAGGGCGGTCGCGGCACGAAGTCCGGGGGTAAGCTCCGCTTCTCCGGTAATTATGCATTGAATCCAACAGGTCAGCCGCATAGTGCATTCATCAGCGTCGAAACGGTCAGCTTGGTTGTCTACACCGGTGAGCCTGACGAGATTAAGTCGATCGCCGTTGTCGATATCCAATAGCCGGTACCCGGTCCAGCGACCGCCGAGCGCTTAACACTCGTGGCCCGCAGTCGAACGCCCTCTGGAAGGGCTTCAGTGACGTATTAGGTGCCATCAACGACGGCGCTCGACAGCCGAGATCCGATTTCAAAAGCGATCATTCCGCAGGCGGTCGATTTCCCGGCGCGGGACGATCGCGCTAGACTTTGAGATGTCTCCCGCGCGCGAGCGCGGGGCATCGCATGGCTCACCGGACCGAAGGAAGTCTCCCGTGACGACGAATACCGCGCCGGGGCTCGTCGCCAGCACGGCGCCCGATCTCGCCGCCCGTGACGGGCTGAGCGCGCTGGAGCGTGCGCGGCGCCAGCCGTTGATGCTGGGGCTGTTCCTGCCGATTCAGAACGGCGGCTGGACGCCGTCCGCCGCGCCGCGCGGCACCGACTGGACCTTCGATTACAACGCGCGGCTTGTCGTGCGCGCCGAGGAGCTCGGCTTCGATCTCGCCTTCGGGCTGGCGCAATGGCTGGGCGCCGATGGCCATGGCGGCGAGACGAAGTACCGGAAATATTCCATCGACCCGCTGCTGGTGACTTCGGGCGTCGCGGCGCTGACCCGCAACATCATCCTGATCTCGACCGTGCACGTGCTCTATGGCTGGCATCCGCTGCATCTCGCCAAGATGGGCGCGACCATGGATCACATGACGCAGGGCCGCTGGGGGCTCAACCTGGTCACCGGCTACCGGCCGAACGAGATCGACATGTTCGGCCTCGCGCCGATCCCGCACGACCAGCGTTACGTCATGGCGGCCGAGTTCACCGAGATTCTCGAGCGGCTATGGCGCGAGGACGCCAATG
>Ga0315540_10001102_pt1 | contig 15504 bp, 15 predicted proteins | sample SalMarSW160110MG_FD_203677 | JGI IMG/M metagenome (GOLD analysis project Ga0315540, IMG submission 203677) | Salt marsh sediment microbial communities from the Plum Island Ecosystem LTER, Massachusetts, United States - Salt Marsh Sediment SW1601-10 ... | reverse complement strand
TTCCGGGCGCCTGGATGTCACAGGCGCCCAAGTACCCCCATCCGGAGAGATCCACATCATGAATGTTACCTCCCTGCTCAAAAAGACCGCTCTTTGCGGCTGCTTGGCGGCAGCCGTCGTTTCCCCCACTGCCTTCGCCGAGGTCACGCTGAATGGCTCGGGCGCGAGCTTTCCGTTTCCAATTTACTCGAAGTGGTTCAAGGACTTCAGCAAAGCCCACGAAGGTATACGCGTGGACTATCAGTCCAAGGGCAGCGGTGCCGGCATCCAGGACTTCATCAACCAGGTCGTCGACTTCGCGGGCAGCGATGCCGCGATGAACGATGAGGAGATCAGCAAGGTCAAGGACGGCGTGGTCCTGCTGCCGATGACGGCCGGTGAGGTGGTCTTGACCTACAACCTGGAGGGTGTCAAGGACCTCAAGCTGCCGCGCGACGTCTACCCCGAGATCTTCATGGGCAAGATCACCAAGTGGAACGACCCCAAGATCGCCGCCGCCAACCCGGGCGTGGATCTGCCCGATGAGAAGATCACCGTCGTCGTCCGCTCCGATTCCTCGGGGACGAGCTTTGTGTTCAGCGGGCACCTCTCCGCCATCAACAAGGAGTTCAAGGACAGCATCGGCCATGCAAAGTCGCCGAATTGGCCGACCATGAGCACGCTGGTCAAGGCACCCAAGAACGACGGCGTAACCGCCACGGTCAAGCAGACCCCGGGCGCCATCGGCTACATCGAGTACGGCTATGCCAAGCTGACCGGTGCCCCCACGGCCATGCTGGAGAACAAGGCCGGCAAGTTCATGGCCCCCGGTCCCGAGTCAGGTGCCGCGGCCCTGGCCAGTGCCGAGTTTCCCAAGGGAAACCTGCCCGGTGAGGATGTACCGGATCTGCGGGTCTGGGTGACCGATCCCGCCGGTGCGGATTCCTATCCCATTGCCTCCTTCACCTGGCTGCTCTTCCCGGAAAAAATGGCCCCGGAGAAGGCCAAGGCCGCGCATGAGCTGGTCGAGTATTGCCTGACCGAGGGTCAGAAGATCTCGGACTCCATGGGCTACATCCCGCTCCCGAAGAATGTCGTCGACAAGGATCTCGAAGTGGTAAAGATGGTCCAGTAACCCCTTTCCCTTACGGCATCCCCCGGGCGCTTCCCCCATCTCCTGATCGGAGCGCCCGGGGGATCGATGCGTTCGCCGACCCGTTCGCTCATCCAGGCAACATTTCAGGGCAGACACGAGAGCATGGCTTCAAATCTAATCAAGAGCAATACGGCGGCGGAGAGTGTCTCCGGTCCACCCTCTTCCGGCGACTACCTCGCCGATTCCGTCTTTCGCGCCATTGCCCTCACCTGCGCCGCCCTCATCGTTCTCTTGATCGCCTATATCCTCTGGGAGATCGGGGGCAAGGCAGTACCCGCCATGCGGGAAGATGGTCTGGGCTTCATCACAGGAACGACCTGGAATCCGAATCGCGATCAGTTCGGTGTCCTGCCGGAGATCTGGGGCACCCTCTACAGCTCACTGTTGGCCCTGATCATCGGCGGCCTCTTCGGCGTCAGCATCGCCATCTTTCTTACCCAAGACTTCCTCGGCTCCCGGGTTACCGCGGTCTTTCGCACCATCGTCGAGCTCCTGGCCGCCATTCCTTCCGTAGTGTACGGCCTGTGGGGCATCTATGTGCTCATTCCCCTGCTCAGGCCGGTGGCCGACTGGCTGCACGCACACCTGGGCTTCATCCCCCTGTTCGGCACCGAGCTCAGCGGTCCGGGTCTGGCCCCCGCCGCCCTGGTTCTGGCGATCATGATCCTGCCCACGGTGGCCGCCATCTCGGTGGATGCCTTCCGGCGCATTCCCTACAAGGTCAAGGAAGCCGCCTTCGGCATGGGCACCACGCGCTGGGAGGCCATCCTCAAGGTCATGCTGCCCACGGCCTCGTCGGGTCTTCTCGCAGCGCTGGTGCTGGGCTTCGGACGCGCCCTCGGGGAGACCATGGCCCTGGCGATGCTGATCGGAAACAGCAATCAGATCAGCCTGTCGCTGTTCGCACCGGCCGACACCCTGGCCTCGCTGCTGGCCTCCAATTTCCCCGAGGCAGGGCCGGTCGAGGTCCGCGCCTTGATGTACGCGGCCATGGTTCTCCTGGTCATCACCTTCCTCGTCAACGTCGTCGGTCTCGGCATTCAGCAATACACCATGCGCAAGTTCGAGGGTAAGAAATGAGCCGACTCGACCAGATATCCGCTGCGGTTCTCGAGGAGGCGCGCATGTCCATGCCTCGCCTGGAGCGCCAGCCCTTCGAGCGGCGCGCCATGAAGAGCGGGATCCTGACGGGATTGACCTGGATGGTCGCCATTCTCGGAAGCATTCCCTTGTTCTCCGTCATCTACATGCTCGCGATCAAGGGCGGGGCGCGGCTGGACCTGGAGGCACTGACCGCCTTGCCGCCTGCCGGTTTCGAGACGGGCGGCGGCTTCGGCAATGCGATCGTCGGCACCCTGGTCATGGTGGGTATCGGCGGGATCACCAGCATCCCCATCGGGATCCTCGCCGCCGTCTATCTCGCGGTTCTGGGGCCCTACAGCAAGCTGGCCGGGATTTCCCGGTTCGTTGCCAAGACACTCACCGGCTTTCCCTCCATCCTGGCCGGTGTCTTCACCTACGCCATCCTCGTCATCAACTTCGGCTACTCGGCCCTGGCAGGCGGCGTCTCCCTGGCGGTGCTGATGCTGCCCACGATCGTGCTGGCCGCCGAAGAAGCCATGAAGCAGGTGCCCCAGCGCATGACGGACGCGGCCTTCGGCATAGGCTGTACCCGCACCCAGGTGATCTGGAAGGTCGTGTTGCCGACGGGCCTGCCCGGCATCCTGACCGGCGTCATGCTCGCCGTGGCCGGGGCAGCGGGCGAATCGGCCCCGCTCCTGTTCACTGCGCTGTTCAGCAACTACTACCTCTCCGGGTTGACGGAGCCGACCGCCTCCCTGTCCATCCTGATCTACAACTTTTCGGCCATGCCCTTCGAGAACCAGATTCAGCTGGCCTGGGCGGCATCGCTGGTGCTGGTCCTCATCGTCCTCGTCTTCAACATCCTGGCGCGCCTGTTCGGGCGGCCCAAGGTGTAACAGGCGGATCAAGAAACTCTATTCGAGGTAACCCATATGAGCGCAACGGCTGAAGTGGTTGCGTCCGAAACGGCTGCGTCCGAAGCGTCCGCCTTTGCCCCGCTGGGCGACGTGGTCATCGACTGCGATCTACAGAAGGTCTACTACGGCGACTTCCTTGCCGTGCGCGATAGCAGCGTGCCCATCGAAAAGGGGAAGATCACCGGCTTCATCGGCCCCTCGGGGTGCGGCAAGAGCACGGTGCTCAGAAGCCTGAACCGGATGAACGATCTCATCCCGATCTTTCGCTTCGAAGGGCACGTCAAGTACCACGGACAGGACATCTACGGCAGGAAGGTGGATCCGGTGGTGGTGCGCCGCTACATCGGCATGGTCTTTCAGCAGCCGAACCCCTTCTCCATGAGCATCTACGACAACGTGGCCTTCGGGCTGCGGCTCAACCGCTACAAGGGCAATCTGGACGAGCACGTGCAGAAGGCCCTGGAACGGGCTGCCCTCTGGAACGAGGTCAAGGACAAGCTCAAGAACAGCGGCCTGTCCCTCTCCGGCGGTCAGCAACAGCGCCTGTGCATCGCACGTGCCATCGCTACCGAGCCGGACGTCCTCTTGATGGACGAGCCCTGCTCGGCGCTGGACCCCATCGCCACGCGCCAGGTCGAGGAGCTGATGCTCGAGCTCAAGGAGCGCTACACGGTCGCGCTGGTGACCCACAACATGCAACAGGCCACGCGTGTGGCCGATACCACGGCCTTCTTCGGCGTCGATATTTCGGAGGGCGGGCGCACCGGTTATCTGGTGGAAATGGGCCAGACCAGGCAGATTTTTCAAGATCCCCGCGAAACACTGACCAGACAATACGTGGCCGGTGAGTTCAGCTGATCGGGCTGTCCCGCCTCTTCCCGGAGTGGGCCGACGAGAGGTTTGTTGCGCGCCTGCGGCGCGATTCCTGAGCGACAGAGGATGCGTCATGAAGAGGTTTGCGGAAATTGCCGTGGTCAGCGCGGCGATCCTGCTGTCGGTTTTTTCGGTCTCCTCGAACGGCGAGCCCGCCGAGGGGCGGGCCGAGTCCCAGCCACCCCTCCAAATCAAGGGCGCAGGTGCGACCTTTCCCGAGCCGCTCTATCAGAAATGGATCGCACGATACAAGAAAGGACACCCGGATGCCGACTTCAGCTATCAGGGGGTCGGCAGCGGCGAAGGCATCGAGCGCTTCATTGCCGAGAAGGTCGATTTCGGTGCCAGCGACGCGGCCATGAACGACGCCGAGATCGCTCAGGTCAGCAGGGGTGTCAAGCTCATCCCGGCTACCGCCGGAATGGTCGTGCTCGCCTATAACCTCCCCGGTGTCGTGGGCGAGCTCAAGCTTCCCCGAGATGTCTATGCAGACATCTTTCTCGGCAAGATCTCGCGGTGGGACGACCCGCGTATCGTTGCGGCGAACCCGGACCTGAATCTGCCACCGAGGCCGATCCAGCCCGTCGTCCGGCGCGACAGCAGCGGTACGACCTTTGTCTTTACTAGCCATTTGAGTGCCATAAGCCCGGCTTGGCGCAACCAGGGGCCGGGTGCTGGAAAGCTCATCGACTGGCCGGGGGCGGCCATGACCGGCATCGGCAACGAAGGGGTCGCGCAGAAGGTCGAGATCAGCTATGGGTCGATCGGCTACATGGAGTACGGCTTTGCTCGGCGTTTGGGTCTGCCCATAGCAATCCTACAGAACAAGGCCGGCGAGCTCGTGAAGCCCGACGCGACCAGCGGAAGGGCGGCCTTGGCGGCAGCGGCAGCCAAGGGACTGCCCGAAAATCTGCGGCTGTTTCTGCCCGATCCCGAGGGAGCGGGCTCCTATCCCATCGTGAGTCTTTCCTGGATACTTCTTTACGCCAGCTACCCGGAATCCGAAAAGGCGGAGGCGCTCAAAGTGGCCATGAACTGGGGGCTGACGGATGGACAGAGCTTCGCAGAAGGAATGGGCTATATTCCACTTCCCGAGACCATCGTCTCAAAGGCTCTCCAGGCCGTCGCAAGTGTCCGCTAGCCAGCGGCCGGTCTACCGATGAAGGATTGCGTCATGCGCGCCATGATGCTGCAGACCTGACGCACTAGGCCATCGGAAAGCCCGGCCGAGACTACCAGTTGGTCACGTGGCTCTTCTATTGGCCAAGGATCTTCGCATGTGCCCAGCCCGCCTCAACCTCCCCGAGATCGATTCGACCCTAAGGGCTGTCCAGGCTGATTTCGGGCGAATCAACGCAACACTCTGCGCTCCGCGCGACGCCATGTCTGACGAGGTCCGCACCAATCTCATGGCCGGGTATGAGGGTGTCGACGACGCACTCGCAAGCGGGATCGATCTCTTCCGGCTGGGTCATTCCAGGCACCTCCTCGAGCTTAACACCCTCGTGCTCTGCGGACCCGACCCGGACTGTCGCAAGGATTTCGCCCGACACATCGCCTCGACCGAGCAGCGCTTCTACGGCCATGGGAGCGGCGGGGTCGGCGCTCTGACGGAATGGCTGCAACGCAACAATGGAGAGGATGTCTGGAGGCGGGCGGCAGGTGTCTATATCCATATCCTCAGCACACCCGAGCTCTTCATCGAGGGCAACCATCGAACCGGTGCCCTCATCATGAGCTACCTGCTGGCACGGGAGGGACAACCACCTTTCGTCCTGTCCGTCGAGAATGCGAAGGCCTATTTCGATCCCTCGACCCTGATGCAGGGAATCGAGAGAGGAAGCCTTCGCATGCTGATTCGACTGCCGAGCCTCAAGAAGCGATTCGCCAGTTTGCTGAGAAGCACTGCCGACAGGGGCTACCTTGCCCCCTCATCCTGAGATTGCGCCGACTTGAAAAACCCCAAGGACGGGGTTTTTCAAGATCCTCCCCCTAAATCTGCAGCAGATATACGGCGCAAAGGATGGTGCCCAAGAGCGCTACACCATAGCCGATAAAGGCCACAGCGCCATCCGCCCGCAGCCCTATGGCGTGCAACGCCGAGCGTAACCGGTGGGCGGCGTGCCACAAGCCGAGGCTGACGATACCGAACGCTACCAGCTTACCGATCCAGCTCGCGAGCAGCCCTTGCATCTGGGCGAAGCTCATTACGTCCGGGGCATTTCCGTTGGCGGTCATCAGAACGATGAGTGCCATTACGGGAAATACGAAAGCCGTCACCGTGCCGCCGGCAGCGAACAGGCTCCAGAACAAGGCCTTGTTGATCTTTGCCATCTCAGAATACCCCCGCAAATGCAAGCACGATCAGGGTCAGGACGATCCAGACGACATAATGGGCCCCGGCGATCAGGCTTCCGGGTAGGAATTCCTCGCCCTTTTGTATCGGCATTGCCTTCGGCGTCACTTTGAACCAGGCGATCGCGTGGTAGAAGATGGCAATGGTCGTGATCCACAGGAGCGTAACCATGCCCGGGCTGGAGATCTGAGCAAGAAACGCTTGGTAGGCTTGCTCGCCACCTGCCACCGCTCCGATGCCCCAGAGGAGGATCAACGAAAATATGGCAACGAAGATGGCCATAAGCTCGTTGATTACATGAATGGTATAGCTGCTATTCCCCAGATACCAGGTCGTCTTGGATACGGGCCTTACGTATGCCATGTCATTTGTCCCCCATACCGATGAGCTCTTTATACCATTGGGTCGTCGTGGCGATTTTGAGCTGCTGGAGCGCGCTGGCGGGATCCACGTGCTTCGGACAGGCATCGGAGCAGGTATCTGTGAAAGAGCAATCCCAAACCCCTTCCGGCTTCGAAATTTCCTTATGACGCTCGGCGAGTCCCTGGTCCCGGGAATCCGCATTGTATCTGTGCGCCAAGGCAAGGGCGGCTGGGCCGATGAACTCCGAGCTCAGGGCATACTCGGGACAGGCGGCATAGCAGCACAGGCAGTTGATGCAGAGCGTGAATTGTTTGAACTTCATCAACTGGGCTGGCGTCTGCTTGTATTCGCCCTCTTCGATGGGCTTCTCTTCCTTGCGGATGACATAGGGCTTGACCCGCCGCAGCTTCTCCATGAAGTCGTCCTGATTCACGACCAGGTCGCGCTCGATGGGGAAGTTCGCCAGCGGCTCGATGCGGATCTTCCGATTCGCATAGTCCTGCACGGGTGCCTTGCACGCCAGCTTGGGCTTGCCGTCGATCATCATGCCGCAGCTTCCGCAGACCGCCATGTGGCAGGACCAACGGTAGCTCAGTGTGGTGTCCATATGGTCTTTGACGTGATTGATGGCATCCAGAACCATCCACTCGTCCTGGCAGGACACCGAATAGGTCTGATAACGTGGCTCCTGATCCTTTTCAGGGTCGTAGCGAAGTACCTCCAGCTCGATTTGCACGCTCATTTGGCCCCTCCCGAATAATCCCGAACCCCTGGTTGCGACTTGGTGATGATCACGTCGTGGTAGTCGATACTCGGCGCATCTTCACCCTGGTAGTAGGCCAACGTGTGCTTCAGGAAGTTTTCGTCGTCCCGCGCCTCGTAATCCAACCTTTGATGCGATCCCCGGGATTCCTTGCGAGCCAGGGCACCTTCCGCCACTGTCTGAGCGAGGAGGAGGAGATTTTCCAGCTCGAGGGCCTGGAACAGATCGGTGTTGAAGACGTTGCTCTTGTCGTGCAGCTCGATGCCGGCATAGCGCTTGCGCAGCTCGCCGAGGGTGGCGCAGGTCTCCTTGAGGGTATCCTCGGTCCGGTAGATACCGGCGCCCGATTCCAGGGTGTCCGTCATCCCTCTACGAATGCCGGCGATGGACTCGGTGCCGTTGCTCCTGCCCATCAACTCCCTGATCTTGGCCTGAACCTTTTCGGCCTGCTCCTTGAGGGCGGATTCACTTACAGTAGAAGTTTGTCCTTTCGCATATTCGACGGCGTTCATGGCCGCCCGCTTGCCGAACACCAGTAGCTCCGTGAGAGAGTTGGAGCCCAGGCGATTGGCACCGTTGAGACTGGCGCATGCGGTTTCCCCGACGGCGTACAGCCCCGGCATGGGGGTCTCGGCGTCGATGTTGGTGTGGATCCCACCCATCATGTAGTGCACCACCGGACAGATGGGAACGGGCTCTTTGACCGGATCCACGCCCGAATAGAGGATGGATAGCTCGCGCACCAGCGGCAACCGCTCGTTGATATGCTTCTCGCCCAGGTGGGTCATGTCCAGGTGGACACTGTCCCCCCAGGGGGTGGGAATGGTGTTGCCCTTCTGCTGCTCGTGCCAGAAGGCCTGACTCAGGCGGTCTCGTGGACCCAGCTCCATGGTCTTGAGCACCGGCTGCCCGAGGGGCGTCTCCGGCCCCATGCCGTAGTCCTGCAGATAGCGGTAACCGTCCTTGTTGCGCAGGACGCCACCCTCACCGCGGCAGCCCTCGGTGAGCAGGATGCCGGTGGAAAGCAGGCCCGTGGGGTGGTATTGAACGAACTCCATGTCCTTGGTCGGCACGCCGGCACGGTAGGCCATGGCGGTGCCGTCACCCGTCTTGATGGCACCGTTGGTGCTGAACTTGAACATCCGACTGGCACCGCCGGTGCAAAGGATCACCGCCTTGGCCTGGAACTGGAACAACCGGCCGCTCTTCATCTCCATGGCGACGACGCCCTGGCAACGGCCATCGGCCGTCAACAGGTCGAGCGAGTAGAACTCGTCGTAGCGCTCGATGCTGGGAAACTGGAGCGAGGTCTGAAACAGGGTATGCAGGATATGGAATCCGCTCTTATCGGCGGCAAACCAGGTCCGCTTGATCTTCATGCCGCCGAAGGGCCGCACGTTGACGGACCCATCCGGCATTCGGCTCCAGGGGCAACCCCAGTGTTCCAGCTGCATCAGCTCCTTTGGGGCCTCGTTGACGAAGTACTCGACCACGTCCTGGTCGGTCAGCCAGTCGCCGCCGCCCACGGTATCGTTGAAATGCAGCTCCAGGCTGTCGTCCGGCTTGATGACCCCGGCAGCCCCACCCTCGGCCGCGCAGGTATGGCTGCGCATGGGATAGACCTTCGAGATCAAGGCAACTTTGAGATCGGGATTGCTCTCGGCGATGGCGATGGCCGTGCGCAGACCGGCCCCTCCCGCCCCGACGATCGCAATATCTGTCTTTATCAGCTCCACACCCATCCCCCTTTTTCGTTCAGTACTGAGCGCGCCCGGCAGTTTGCCTCGATGGGCACGCAACAACGCCGCGGTTGCCGCGGCGCGGATCGTAATGGTACACGCACACCGGAAAAACGAAAACAGAGAAAAAGTCAGGTACTGCGCGATCCGTGTGTACCGGCACAGGATGCCCTGTCGGTCAGTCTCCCAGATTGGTGCCCACACTGCGGGCGGTCTCGACCAGGGGGTGATCCAAAGGGATGGGCTTGCGCCGGCCCGCGACCTGTTCCAGGGGGACGGCCTCCGTGCCCTCGCCTCGGGCCGCCACCATGACACCGAAGCGGCCTTCGTGGATGTAATCGGCACAGGCGCTCCCGAGACGGGTTGCCAGCAGGCGGTCCGTTGCGGAGGGGGTACCTCCGCGCTGGAGGTGGCCGAGGATGGTGATCCGGGATTCCAGCCCCGTGAGCGCCTCCAACTGGTGGGCCAGATCGAGGGTGTGGTTGATGCGCCCGCTCTCGATCGCCTTGATCCGCTCCTTGGCACGCTGCTTCTCTTCCTTGTCACCGGCCTTGGCCTTGCGCTCCTGAGCGTCGAGCATCGCCGCGGCCTCCTCCTTCGACATGGCGCCCTCGGCCACGGCAACGATGCTGAATTTGCGTCCGGAGCGCACGCGTCCGCGGATCGCCTCGGCCACCAGCTCCACGTCATAGGGGATCTCCGGGATCAGGACCACGTCCGCCCCTCCCGCGATTCCAGCGGCCAGAGCCAGCCAACCTACCCGATGGCCCATGATCTCCACCAGGATGATTCGGTGATGGCTGTGGGCCGTACTGTGGAGCCGGTCGATCGCCTCGGTGGCAATGCCCAGGGCCGTGTCGAAGCCGAAGGTGACGTCCGTACCGAACACATCGTTATCGATGGTCTTGGGCAGGGTGATGACGTCCAGCCCCCTCTCGCTGAGGCGGAGGGCATTCTTCTGGGTCCCCCCGCCACCGAGACAGACCAGTGCATCCAAGTGATTGGCCTTGAAGTTTTCCGCGATGGCGTCGGTCATGTCCTGCTCCTTTCCGCCGACCAGCATCCTGTGGGGCTTTTCCCGGCTGGTGCCCAGGATGGTGCCGCCGACGGTGAGGATCCCGGCCAGGGAGCTGCCGTCGAGACGCACGGAGCGGTTCTCTGCCAGCCCGCGGAATCCGTCCCTGAATCCGATCACCTCCATCCCGTACTTTCCGAGGGCCGCCTTCCCCACACCGCGGATGGCCGCGTTGAGTCCGGGGCTGTCACCGCCCGAGGTGAGAATTCCGATGTAATGGCTCATGGTTTTCGATCCGGTGCTTGGACTCGCGGCATTGTGCCAGGGGGGCGATGTGGATGCGAGTCGGGCAGAGGTCGTGAGCTGCCGACCACCGCTCTATTCAGGTAGGCGCAAAGATGCTCGAGGCGACGAAAACAGCGGAGCCCGTAGCCGGGGTACTTGTCGTATCCGTCGTTCATCCATTTCGAGTGCCGCGTCACCTTGCCCGGCACCTGCATTGCGACTACCATCCCCACCGCGTCTGCACATATCCGGAAGCTGGATCTTTCAACGTAAAAATTCGATAAAGATCAGGAAATAACAATGCAACGTCTCATTCGCCACACCGCCATTTCCTTGCTCGTTTGCTTCTTTGCGTCGTCTGTGTCGGCTCAGGAGCAAGCCGTCGAAGAAAAGAAGCTGAAGACACCTGCCGAAGAATTGAGCTATGCACTGGGCATGGATGTCGGGAGGTCGCTGAAACGCTTCGGCGCCGAAGTGGATTTCCCTACATTCATGGATGCGGTGAAAACGACGTTGCAAGGAGGCGAGACCTTGCTGACGCCGCAGCAAGCCAGCAAGGCAACCAGGGATTTTGTCATGGAAAAGCGCAAGAAGCGGCTCGAAGAGCGCAAGGCGGCGGCCGCAAAGAACCTGGCGGAGGGTGAGGCATTCCTGGCCGAGAATGGAAAGAAGGAGGGGGTAATGACCACGGACTCCGGCTTGCAATACCAGGTCATCAAAGAAGGAACCGGGCCGAAGCCAAAGGCCACTGACAAGGTGACTGTCCAGTACAGAGGAACGCTCCTCGACGGCACCGAGTTCGACAGCTCTTATAAGCGGGGGAAGCCCGCGACCTTTCGCGTCAAGGGCGTGATTCCCGGTTGGACCGAGGCGTTGCAGCTGATGCCCGTGGGCAGTACCTACAAGCTGTTCATCCCGTCCAAGCTGGCGTACGGAAAGCGGGGGAGCGGGGCCGGGATCGGGCCGAACAGCACCCTGATCTTCGATGTCGAGCTGGAAGGGATCGACGACGGCAAGCCGAAACAGCCCGCCGGGGCATCAAGTGCTGCACCGGCGGAAAAGAAGGAAGCTCCGCAAGCAACGAGCGGGAAATAGAGTCACCCAGCGGAAGAGGTCGCGGCTATGAGCGTACGAATCTTCATCGGTGCCGGGCTGTTTGCCTTGGGCTATTTCCTGGGCAAGGAGATCGGCCGTACGGAGCCCATCCGCGACAGACTTCGCCTCGCGGCAGAGGGTAAGAGTGAGGAGACGCCGACGGAGCTGAAGTCCGGGCGCCAAGCCGAGCGCGAGGTCAGCTCAGGGCGGCATCCAGCCGCCGGTTGATGCTCTCTTCGATCATGTCGCTGATCAGAGTGAGCGTCCATCCCAGCTCGATGTGCACATCGATGCGATCGGCTCCGACATCGATGGTGCCCGTGGCCCCGGGGCGCTCGAAGACGAGCCGGTCGCCGTTCCACTCGTATTCCGCCTGCAGCTCGTCCCGGAGCGATTGCGCGAGCTCCTCGACCTGTGCCCGGGCGCTTTCCAGACCCAAGTCGTGAGTCCTCTCGATGTGAATGCTCGACATGTGTGATGGCTCGATATCTTCGTAGGCTTGCGGAACGAAGCGGGGGCTGCACACAGCGAGGAAGACCAGGTCCGTGTCTCCCGGGTTGAGAATGCGCTGCGGACATCCGGGGGGAATATAAACCATATCCCCAGGCGCGACGAGGGTCGGTGAGGCAGCTCCTACCTCTACCCGACCCCGCCCTGAGATGATGATATAGCGTTCTGTGATCCCCCGTAGTCGATGAAGTCTGGTCGCGACGCCGGGCTTCACGCGTGCCCTGGCGATCGAGACCGCCTCGTCGTCGGGGTGGTTCCAGGTTTCCAGAATGTAGCAGCGCTCATCCGTCCAGAGCTCCTCCGATTCGCGCGGATGGCGGATTCTGGGCCGGTCGCCCCTCACTGATGCTGTGCTCGGGCCCTGCGGTAGGCGGCGGAGCGCCGGTCGCCGCCCCTGGGATTCGGGGTGGTCCGTCGATTGAGACTCCCTTCGATCTCGCGGCAAAAGGCCTCGCTGCCCAGAACCCAAGCCTTGTTGGTGGCATCCCGGATACGGGCCAGCATTTCCTCCTCGATGGGCCGGGAGAAACCCTTGCGGTAGGCGCTTTGCCGCGTCTTCGGCGATCTGCCGAGCTTTTCGTATTCCGGATGCGGCGTGATCAGGGCGTCATCACGCCCCTCGGCATTGAATCCATAGCTCGACCAATCGTAGTCTCCCGCGTTGTCCGTGTATCCGGCACGGACGGGGTTGAGCTCGACGTAACGGCTGCAGGGGAGGAGGAAGGTCGCGGGATCGAGCAGGGTTGCCCGGTAGCGGCCTTCCCAGAGGGTCCCCGTGTGCTCATATCGCTGATTGAAGTATTGAACATAGTAGCGCCCCACGTACTGCATCAGCTTTCCGACGCCGTCGTCCTGCCAAGGTGTGACCACCAGGTGGAAGTGGGTCGGCATCAACACGTAAGCGTGGAGATCGCAACGGAACTTTTCCGTTGCTGCCGCGAGCTTTTCCCACAGAAACCACCAATCCTCCGCCTCGTACAAAATCTGTTGGCGATTGTTGCCACGCTGGATTACGTGCTGGGGATAACCCGGAAGAACATAACGGGGAAGACGTGCCATGAGCAGGGTCGGATGCTATTGATCGGCTGACAAATCCAAGTATAGACAACCAACCGGAATGTTTCGTGATCCGGGATCCGGTGCCGCCGGCCGATCGGTCTTCCACCCCGTCCGGGCTTTCGATTAGGATACCTGGCTTTCCCAGTAGGAGGTTGCTATGCAGGACATCAATCCCATCGTCGCGAGGATCGGCGACCTCGAGGGGCGTGCTCGGTCCCTCAGGGGGTATCTTTGACTATGCGGACAAGAAGGAGCGCCTGACGGAGGTCCTGCGCGAGCTCGAGGAGCCGGACCTCTGGAGCAATCCCGAGCGCGCCCAGGCACTGGGCAAGGAACGCGCCGCCCTGGAGGCGGTGGTGGTCGGTCTGGACGAGCTGGGTGCCGGTCTTGCCGACGCCTCCGATCTGCTGGCGATGGCCGTGGAAGAGGAGGACGCGGAGGCCGTAGACGCCGTGATCTCGGACTTGGCGGACTACGAGCGTCGGGTCGGCGAGCTGGAGTTTCGCCGCATGTTCTCGGGAGAAATGGATGCCAAGAACGCCTTCCTGGATATCCAGTCGGGCTCGGGAGGGACCGAGGCCCAGGACTGGGCCGAGATGCTCCTGCGCATGTACCTGCGCTGGGGCGAGCGACGCGGCTTCAAGACCGAGCTGATCGAGGTCTCCCCGGGGGAGGTGGCGGGCATCAAGAGCGCGACGGTCAAGGTCGACGGTGACCATGCCTTCGGCTGGCTGCGCACCGAGATCGGTGTCCACCGCCTGGTGCGCAAGTCGCCCTTCGATTCGGGAAACCGGCGTCACACCTCCTTTGCGGCCGTATTCGTCGCCCCCGAAGTGGACGACGATGTGGACGTGGAGATCAATCCGGCGGACCTGCGCATCGATGTCTACCGCGCCAGCGGCGCCGGCGGGCAGCACGTCAACCGCACCGAATCGGCGGTGCGCATCACCCACAATCCCACCGGAATCGTGGTCCAGTGCCAGAACGACCGCAGCCAGCACAAGAACAAGGCCACCGCCATGAAGCAGCTCAAGGCCAAGCTCTACGAGCTGGAGATGCAGAAGCGCCGAGCCGACCAGCAGGCGGTGGAGGAGACCAAGGCGGATATCGGATGGGGCAGCCAGATCCGATCCTATGTTCTTGATCAGTCGCGCATCAAGGACCTGCGCACCAACCTAGAGATCGGCAATACCCAATCGGTGCTGGACGGCAACCTGGATCCCTTCATCGAGGCCAGTCTCAAGGCGGGATTATGAGGTCGGCGCGGCAACCGGCCTTCTGCCGAGCCGGAGATTCCGAGATCGGTGGCTGAATCTCGCCTCGCGTCGCTCAGGGACCCGCCGCTGAGTCGCCATCTCCCCGCGACGCTGCGGCCAGCTCCCTGACCACGTTTGCCAATCCCGCGACCACCCGGGCCATGCGCCCGTAGTCCAGCTTGTCCGGCGTGTCCTCGGCTCCGTGATAGTGGGCGTAGCGGAAAAAGGCCGTGTCCGTAACCATGATCGCCGGATAGCCCGCCTGCCAGAATGACCAATGATCGGACCAGCCCACACCGCGGATCCAGGCTGGCACAGCCGCTCCCTCAGAGGGAAATTCCGCGTGCCGGCGGAAGGCGCGCAAGGCGTCGCGCACCAGGGTCCGGGATCCGAGATTGCCCACGAAGCCGATGAAATCGGCCGTCCTCGGGTACAAGTAGCTCAGGGGAAAGGGGTAGTGCTGGCTGTTCGGACGATCCGAGTAATATCCGATGGTCTCCAGAGAAAGCATGGCGTCGATCCGCTCGCCGCGGGCGCGGGCGGCGCGTGCGTGGACGAGGCTGCCCATCTCGTGGGAGCGGCTGAAGGGCGACTCCTCGTTCACGAAAGCCACGAAGCGCAGGGTGCAGTCAGGATCGCTTTCGGCAAAGAGACCCGCAAGCTCCAGAAGGGCCGCCACCCCGGATCCATTGTCGTTCGCGCCCGGACTTCCGAGCACCGTGTCGTAGTGCGCGCCCACGAGAAGGATCGCCTTGGTACCGGGGCGCCCTGGCTTCTCTGCGATGATGTTGCGCACGGTCTTGCCGCGGCTCGGGAAGGATTCGCTCTCGTGGTGGTAACCCTGTCGGGCAAAGGTCTGCTCGATGTAATCTGCCGCGGCCGACAAGGCTGGATAGTGCCAGAGGTTGCGCTCGCCGATCGTCTCCGCCAGCATCCGGACGTGCCCCTCGAGGCGTCCGCGCAAGAGCCGCTCCCGGCTGGTCAGTGGCGGCAAGGGGCCGGAGTGGGATTTGCCCGGCATTTGCACGATGCTGTCCAAGCCAATAACCAGCAGG
>Ga0315540_10001100_pt1 | contig 15509 bp, 10 predicted proteins | sample SalMarSW160110MG_FD_203677 | JGI IMG/M metagenome (GOLD analysis project Ga0315540, IMG submission 203677) | Salt marsh sediment microbial communities from the Plum Island Ecosystem LTER, Massachusetts, United States - Salt Marsh Sediment SW1601-10 ... | reverse complement strand
AGCCGCTCCTCCGTGCCCCAGAGCGCGGGTGACTTGACGCCCGTCGGCGGGGGCAGATAGCGGCCGATCAGCTTGAACATCTCGCCGACGAAGCTGTCGGGGGTCCAGTTGGCCAGGCCGATCTTTCCGCCCGGTTTGCAGACCCGCGCCATCTCTGCGGCCGCCTTGTTCTGGTCGGGAGTGAACATCACGCCGAAGGTCGACAGCACGACGTCGAAGCTCGCGTCGGCGTACTGCAGGTTCTCGGCGTCCGCCTGCTCGAAAGTCACCGGCAGGCCTTCGGCGCCGGCCCGGGCGCGCGCGCGCTCGAGCAGCGTCGGAACGTAGTCGGTCGAAGTGACGTCGGTCCAGCGACGCGCGGCGGCCAGCGTCGCGTTGCCGTTGCCGGCCGCGACGTCCAGCACGCGCTCGCCGGCGCGCAGGTCGAGCGCCTCGCACAGCGATTCGCCGACGATCTGCAGGGTTGTGCCGACGACGGCGTAGTCGCCGGCCGACCAGGCGGCCTGCTGCTTGGTCTTTACGGCGGAAAAGTCGACCGCTGGGGTCGGGGTGGCAAGGACTGCGGACATGGCATTTCTCCGTTTGTGTGATTGAAGCGCCGCCATTTGGCGCCTTGGCCGGCCGCTCCGGGTCCCGCAAAGCGGGACAGAAGGGGGGACAGGAGGCGGGACAATGCCGCTAGAATCAGCCGCATCGAGGCCACGGGAGCGGCGCACCGTGCAGGACAGGGGGGATTCCTTCGGCTATTGGCTGCGGCGTCGCCGCAAGGCGCTGGATCTCACCCAGGAGGCGCTCGGAGAGCGGGTCAGCTGCTCGGGGTTCGCCATCAGAAAGATCGAAGCCGACGAGCGCCGGCCGTCGCGACCGCTGGCCGAAAGGCTGGCCACGGCGCTCGCCCTCCCCCAGGCCGAGCGGCGCGCCTTCGTCGACGCGGCTCGCGCCGTGCGCGCCGCGGGGCGCATGAGGCTGGACGCCGCCCCGGTCAATCCCGACAGCAACGCGGCTTCACCCGCTGCGGCAGTCGACGTCGCGCGCGATTCGACGCCGTTTGTCGGACGAGGCAGCGAGTACGGCTTGCTCACCGGGCTGATCGCGCGGCTCACGGGCGGCACTGGGCATACCGTTCTGATCGAGGGCGAGCCGGGAATCGGCAAGAGCCGCTTGATGCGCGAGGTCGCGCGCTACGCCGAGGGCCGGGGACTGCGCACGCTCGCGACGAACTGCTACGAGATCGAACGGGCGATTCCGTATCAGCCGGTGATCGACCTAGTCACCCGCGCGCTCGAGCTTGCGTCGCCGGCAGCCATGCGCAGCATCGCTCCCGTATCGCTCGCCGAGCTCGCCGCGCTGGTTTCCGCCGTTTCCGAAAGATTCCCGCAGCTGCCGCGGCTGTCGGACGACTTTCCCGAGGCGCGCCAGGCGCGCCTCGCGCGCGCGGTCGGCCAGCTGCTTGAAGCCTTGCGAGAGGGCGGGCCGCTCCTTCTGATCGTGGACGATATCCAGTGGGCGGACGACGCGAGCGCGCAGGTACTGCATTACCTCGCGCGCCACGTCGTGGACAGGCCGGCGCTCGTGATCTATGCCTATCGCGACGAGGAGCTGGACGGCAACGAACAGCTCGCGCGACTGGTTGAGAGCCTGCGGCGCGAGGCCCACGCGCGCCGCATACCGCTCGCACGCCTGGGCCCGGAGGATGCCGCGTCTCTGCTGAGCGCGCTGGGTGATGCCAGGTTCGACGCGTCGGGGCTGGCGGAGCGCCTGTATCGCGAGACCGAGGGCAATCCGTTCTTTCTTACCTCGATCTTGCAGTCCCTGAGCGACGGCGAGATCCAGCTCGAAACTCTCTCGCGGGAAGACCCCGGGCTGCTTCCGGATGCGCTCCGCGCTGCCGTCCGAGCGCGCATCACCCACGTACCGGAAGACATTCGGCCGACTCTCGAAACCGCTGCCGTTCTTGGCCGGCGCTTTGACTTTGACACCCTGCTCGACGTCACGCGCGTGCCCGAGGAGCGCTTGCTCGAGGCGCTGGAGGCGCTGGTGCGGCGCCGTTTGCTGCGCGAGGAGCCAGAAGGCGGTGTGTACGACTTCAGCCACGACAAAGTGCGCGAGGTGGTCTACCGCGACGTCGGCGGGACCCGGCGCCGGCTGCTGCATCGCACGGTGGCCGAAGCCCTGGAGCGGCGGGGCGAAGGCGAGGCACACGAGCGCGACGCCCGGCTGGCGGAGCACTACCAGCGAGGCCAGGTCTGGTCGAAGGCGCTCGAGTACCTCGTCCTGGCGGGCGAGCGCTCCCAGGCGCTGTTCGCGATGCGCGACGCGCTGCACTGGTTCGACCGCGCAGTCGAGCTGTCGCAGTCGCATCCGGAATCGGTGAGCGCGGCGCAGCGCATCGCGCTGCATGAGATGCGCGGCGCGGCGCGGGCGCAGGCCGGGCAGACCGAAGGTGCGGTGGCCGACATACGCCGCGTGATCGACGCGGCGCGGGCGGCCGGGGACCGCGCCAAGGCGCGCGATGCGCTGATCCAGCTCGGCATGGCCTACCGTCGCGCGGACGCCTACCAGGACGCGACCGCCTGCCTGAACGAGGCGCTGGCGGAGTCTCGCGCCATGGCCGACGAGCACCAGGCGGCCGACACGCTGTATCACCTCGGTACCGTTGCCTGGAGCACGGGGCAGAACGATCAGGCGAACCGTTTCCACCAGGAGGCGGTCGAGATCTGCGAGCGCAGAGGGCTCGCCGACCTCGTCGCGGTGCAGGCCTACCACGGCCGAGGCGAGGCGCACTTCGCGAACGCCGAGCCTGCCGCCGCGATCGAGTGCTATGCGCGCTCGCTCGAGCTCGCCCGCGGCATCGGCGACCGGAGCTACGAGTCGGAAAACCTGATGATGATCGGTCACGCCTGCGTCGGAACCAAGGGGCTCGGCGACTACCCGCGCGCAACGGCAAATTTTGAGGCGGCGCTCGAGATCGCGCGCGCCGCCGACTTGCAGTGGCACCTCGGACCGACGCTGCTCGGACTCGACCATGTCAGGGCGTGCACGGGCAGCTACGGCGAGGCCTGGAGCGGCATGCAGAAGACCCTGCGCTGGCTCGAAAGCCTCGGGCAGGTTCGCTATCAGCTCATCGCCTACGATTTCGCCGGCCATCTGCTGCTCGACCTCGGCCTGAACGAACGGGTGGTCGAGCAAATGGAGCGCGGACTCGCGCTCGGGCGCGACAGCGGCATCATGTTCTGGCGCGCGGCGATCGAGGCGCATCTTGCGGTCGCCCGCTCGCGCCTGGGACAGAAGGACGTCGGGCCGGTGCTCGAGCGCGTGCTGGAGCAGTCGCGCCGAACTTCGGAGCGCTACCTGATGGTGCGCTGTCTCGACGGCCTGGCGGAGATCGCGCTTGCTGCGGGCGACGCGGACGGCTGCCTGGCGTTCGGCGACGAGCTGCTCGCCATCGCCGAGCCGAACGGCCTGCGCGAGCTCGAGGCCGTGGCGCGGCGCTGGCGCGGCGAAGCCTGGCTGGCAAACAAGGCCTACGCACAGGCGCAGCCGGAGCTCACTCGCGCCGCGACGCTGGCGCAGGATGTCGGCCGCGTGCGCCTGCAGATGAACGCGCACGCCGGGCTGGCGCGTGTGCACGAGGCTCAGGATCAGGCGCCGAAAGCGCGGCGCCATCGCGCCGAGGCGCACGCGATCGCGGACGCGATCGACAAGAGCCTTGCGTCCTCGGAGCTTGCTGACGCCGTCGTTCAGAAATACGGCGCGCGCGGAGTTTGATAGCATCTAGCTGGGAGACGCATAGTGGAACCTTGGTCCGCACGGGACGAAAACCGATACCTGATGGCGCCGCGCGCGCGGCCGAACCGCAGCATCTGGTGGGTGGCGCTGCTGGTCGCGCTGCTGGCGGGCGCCGTGGGCGCCTACTACTACTATTTCGTGAGCACGCGCATGGCCGAACCGGCGCCGGCGGCGCCGCCTGCACCGGCGAGCGAGCCCGCTCCGGCGGCACAAGCGCCAAGTCCTGCGCCGGCGATCGAGCATCCGGTCGAAGCGCCCAAGGCGCCGCCGGGCGAAATCGTTCCGCCGCTGCCCGCGCTGGCCGACAGCGACGCCGCCGCGCGGGATGCGCTGATCGGGCTGTTGGGCGCCAAGTCATTCGCGGCCTTCTTCTACCCGGAGCGGATCATCCTGCGCATCGTCGCGACGGTGGACAATCTGCCGCGCAAATCGGCGCCGGCGCGAATGATGCCGGTCAAGCCGGTCGCCGGCGCCTTCGCCACCGTGGGCAGCGGCGACGATGCCGTCATCAGTCCGCGGAACGCCGCGCGCTACACGCCCTACGTGCGCATTCTGCAGGCGATCGACGCGCGCAAGCTGGTCGCGGTCTACAGCCGTTTCTACCCGCTGTTCCAGCGCGCGTACCGCGAGCTCGGTTACCCGAACAAGTACTTCAACGACCGCCTGATCGAAGCGATCGACGATCTGCTCGCCGCGCCCGAGCTCGACGGCCCGCTGAAGCTGGCGCAGCCCAAGGTGCTGTACGAGTTCGCGGACCCGGACCTGGAGGGGCGCTCGGCCGGGCAGAAGATCATGCTGCGCATGGGCCGCGACAACGAGCTCAAGGTGAAAGCCAAGCTGCGCGCGCTGCGCCGGGCGCTGGTCAGCGGCGTGTGAGCGGCGCCGGATTTGCCGCGCGGGGCAGTTCGACCTAGACTGCGCCCTCCGGCAGCATGAACGACGGCCCTCGCGGGCCGTTTCAGTTTTTTCCCATCGAGATGAACGCACCCCAAATCCAGTTCGACCCCGAATCCGCCCGCTTCGGCAGCTCGCGCTCGCAGAAGCGGCTCGAAGACGACCGCCTGCTCACCGGCAAGGGCCTGTACAGCGACGACCGCGAATTCGCGCGACTCGCCTGGCTGGTGCTGGTGCGCTCGCCGCACGCGCACGCGAAGATCCTGTCGGCCGACCTCGCGCCGGCGCGCGAGGCACCCGGCGTGCTCGCGGCCTGGACCATGCAGGACCTGCGCGCCGACGGCGTCGGCCACATTCCTTTTCCGCCCCTGTTCAAGCAGGCCGACGGCTCGCCGATGGCGGCGCCGCCGCGGGTGCTGCTGGCCGAGCAAACCGTCTATTACGTCGGCCAGCCGGTGGCCGCGATCGTCGCCGAATCGCGCGATGCGGCCGAGGACGCCGCCGAGCTGGTGCTGGTCGATTACGAAGCGCTGCCCTGCGTGGTCGACGCGCAACGCGCGCTCGAGCCGGACGCGCCGCAACTGTGGCCCGAGGCGCCCGGCAACGTCGCGGCGGAGTCCGCATACGGCGACCCGAAGGCGGCCGAGGCCGCGTTCGCCGCGGCCGCACACGTGGTCGAGCTCGAGCTGCACAACCAGCGCCTGATCGCCAACGCGCTCGAGCCGCGCTGCGCGATCGGCGTGTTCGCGGACGGCCGCACCACGCTCTACACGCAGAACCAGACGCCGACCAGCGCGCGCGAGCTGCTCGGCGCGGTGTTCGGCGCCAAGCCGGAGGCGTTCCGGGTCGTGGTGGGCGACATCGGCGGCGGCTTCGGCATGAAGACCGGCCTCACGCCCGAGGACGCGCTCGTTTGCCACGCGGCGAAGAAGCTCGGCCGCCCGGTCAAGTGGCGCGCCGAGCGCAGCGAAGAGTTCCTCGCCGCCCACATGGGGCGCGACCAGCGCTTCAAGGCCGGTCTCGCGCTCGACAAGGACGGCCGCATCCTGGCCCTTCGCATGCGCATGCTGGGCAACATCGGCGCGACGCCCGTGGGCTCGTCGGCGATCATTCCGCTCGCGCTCGGACCCAAGGTGCAGACCACCGTGTACAAGGTGCCGGTGGTCGATTACGGCGTCAAGGCGGTGCTCACCAACACCATGGCCACCGGCGCCTACCGCGGCGCGGGGCGCCCCGAGGCCAACTACCTGATGGAGCGCCTGATGGAAAAGGCGGCGCGCGAGCTCAAGCTCGACCCGGCCGAAATCCGGCGCCGCAACTTCATTCGCCCGCAGGATTTTCCGTTCCGCACCCACCTCGGCGACACTTACGACGTGGGCGATTTCGGCCGCGTGCTGGACGGCGCGCTCGCGCGCGCGGACTGGAACGGCTTCCCTGCCCGGCGCGAGGAATCGAAGCGCCGCGGCCGGCTGCGCGGGCGCGGCCTTTCGGTCTACCTCGAGTGGACCGGCGCGATCCCGACCGAGACAGTCGACATCCAGATCGACGCCGACGGCGCGGTGACCGTTTTCTCGGGCACCCAGGCGATGGGGCAGGGACTCGAGACGACCTATTCCCAGCTCATCACCGAGGTGCTGCAGGTGCCGGTCACGAGCGTGCGCATCGTGCAGGGGGACACCGATCGCGCCAACGGCGTCGGCAGCGTGGGCTCGCGCTCGGCGTTCGTCGGCGGCTCGGCGGTGGTTGCTGCCGGGCGCAAGGTGATCGTGCGCGGCAAGGAGCTGGCGGCCGAGACGCTGGAAGCCGCGCCGCAGGACATCGAGTTCGGCGACGGACGCTTCCGCATCGCGGGCACCGACCGCAGCATCGGGCTGGACGAGCTCGCCGCGCGCCAGACCGAGCGCCGCATCCGCGTCTCGGCGACCGAGACGCCGTCGACGCCTTCGTGGCCGAACGGCGCCCAGGTGTGCGAGGTCGAGATTGATCCGGATACGGGCGAGGTCGAGCTGGCGCGCATCACCAGCGTGGACGACATCGGCCGCATCATCAACCACATGATCGTCGAGGGGCAGATTCACGGCGGCATCGCACAGGGCGTCGGGCAGGCGCTCTACGAGCGCGCGGTCTACGATCCGGAAAGCGGCCAGCTGCTGAGCGGCTCCATGATGGATTACGGCATTCCGCGCGCGGACCAGTTTCCCCCCATGGATACCGCGTTCGAAGAGGGCGTTCCCTGCAGCACCAACCTGCTGGGCGTGAAGGGCTGTGGTGAGCTCGGCACCATCGGCTCGGTGCCGGCGGTGGTGAACGCAGTGCTGGACGCGCTTGCCGAACGCGGCGTCACGCAGCTCGAGATGCCTCTCACTGCCGAGAAGGTCTGGAGGGCGTTGCACGGCGTGTAGTCGATCGAACGGGGTGAGGTCGCATGGCGGCGGGTTCGGCGCGCGGTACGGCTTGGCAGGATGGGGCCCGTCGCGCGCTCGAATACGCGCTTGTCGCTTCGCTTGCCCTGCATGCGCTGGCGCTGCTTTCGCTTCCCTCGCTTCCCTCGCTCCGGACGCCGCCGGCTCCGGCGCAGCCGCCGCTCGAGGCGCGCCTGATGCCGGCGCGGCCGGTCGAAGCGCCCATACCGCCGCCTCCGCCCCCGCCGCCGCCGAAGATCGAGCCGCAGCCCGCGCCGCAGCCGACGCCGCATCCGGCCCCACGGCCCGTATTGAAGAAGGCACGGCCTGTTCGCGAACGTGCGCCCGAACCCGCGCCGCAGCCTGTGCCCGAGCCCGTTATAACGACCCCGGCGCCTGCCCCGGTCGTCGCGCCGGTTGCGCAACCGCAACCCCCCGTCGTAGCTGCACCTCGGCCTGAACCCGCCCCGGCGCCGCGTGCCGCGCCGCGGCCCGACGCGGCGAGCCTGGCGGCGCAGTATCGTGCGGCACTAATGGCCGAGGCGGCGCGCTACAAGCGCTACCCGCGCTTCGCGCGCGACAACGGCTGGCAAGGCAGGGTCGAGGTGCACCTGGCGATCGGGGCCGACGGGGCGATCGCGTCGCTGCGCGTCGCACGCGGGACGGGGTACTCGATCCTCGATCAGCAGGCGCTCGAGATGGTCCGCAGCGCCAAACCGCAAATTGCAATTCCAGAGGGCTTGCGCGGCAAGCCCTTCAGCGTCGAGATCCCGGTGCTGTTCAGCCTGCGCGAGCCGGATGCGTAGGCGGGCTCAGGCGGCGCGCACCGTCGAAGCGACGCATCCAGTAGCGCGTGCGCAACTGCTCGACGCGCACCCTTGCGCCGGTCTTTGGCGCGTGCACGAAGCGGCCGTTGCCGAGGTAGATGCCGACGTGCGAGAAGGCGCGGTGCTGCGTGTTGTAGAACACCAGATCGCCCGGCTGCAGTTCCGCTAGACTGACGGGCGTTCCGATTTCGCTCTGGGCGCGGGCGTTGTGCGGCAGCTCGAGCCCCCAGGCCTGCTCGAACACGTGGGCGACCAGTCCGCTGCAATCGTAGCCGGTGGCGGGCGAGTCGCCGCCGTAGCGGTAGTCGGTGCCGAGCGCGAGCACTGCCTGCAGCAAGGCTTCGGAGCGCTCGGCGCTGGCCGGCGCGAGCCGATCCGGTGGCAACGGGCCGGGCGCCCGCTGGGGCCCGGCGCAACCGGCCATTGCGGCGCAAAGCGCGAACAAATACAGAGAATTACGCGCCATAATTAATGCAATGTAGTGAATGTGGAAGACAAAGTAAAGCCGCGCAGTGTCAGCCGCGCGCCGCGCAGGCGCGTTGCTTCGAGGGGGGCCGTGGAGAGCCATTCAGCAGGAGCGCCGATGCGCCCGTTGTCATGAGCCGCGCCGCGTCACGCGAGGCGGCGGCGCTCGAGCGCGCCTTTGCCGAGGGCGGTGCGCTCGCGCAGCGCGTGCCCGGATTCCGTCACCGGCCGCAGCAACTCGACATGGCGCGCGCGATCCTGGACGCCGTCGAGCGCGGCGAGGTGCTCGTGGTCGAGGCCGGCACCGGCACCGGCAAGACCTTCGCCTATCTCGTGCCGGCGCTGGTCGCCGGCGGCAAGGTGATCGTCTCGACCGGCACCAAGACGCTGCAGGACCAGCTGTTCGACCGCGACCTGCCCGCGGTGCGCGAGGCGCTCGCCTCGGGCGCCAGCGCGGCGCTGCTCAAGGGGCGCGCGAACTACGTCTGCCTGTACCGGCTCGAGCGCGCCGCAAGCGAGGCGCGGCTCGGTTCGCGCGAGGAAGCGGCGCAGCTGCGCCGCATCGAGCGCTTCGCCGCGGCGAGCGCGAGCGGCGACCGCGCCGACCTGGCCGACGTGGCCGAAGACGCGCCGGTCTGGGTGCACGCCACCTCTACCCGCGAGAACTGCCTCGGGCAGGAATGCCCGAACTACAAGGACTGCTTCGTGATGCGGGCGCGCCGCAACGCGCTCGCCGCGGACGTGGTGGTGGTCAACCATCATCTGTTTTTCGCCGACGTGGTGCTGCGCGACGAGGGCGTCGCCGAGCTGCTGCCGGCGTGCAACACGCTGGTGTTCGACGAGGCGCACCAGCTGCCCGAGACCGCGCGGCTGTTCTTCGGCGCGACCGTTTCGACCGCGCAGCTGGTGGAGCTCGCGCGCGACGCGCGCCTTGAGCTGCGCGCCGCGGGCGGCGCGTCGCCCGAGCTGGACCGGCTCGCCGGAGCGCTCGAGAAGGCGGCGCGCGACTTGAGGCTCGCGCTCGGCGGCGAAGGCAGCCGCCTCGGCTGGGGGCAGGCCACGCGCCTGCCGGGCTTCGGCGCGGCGCTGGCGACGCTCAACGGCGCGCTCGACGCCCTGGCCGAGCCTCTTGCGGAGCAGGCCGAGCGCTCCGAGGGGCTCGAGTCCTGCGCGCGCCGCGCGGCAGAGGCGCGCGCCACGCTGGCGCGCATGCACGGCGACGAGGCGGCGAACGAGGTGCGCTGGGTGGAGACGTTCAGCCAGTCGGCGCAGCTGCATCTGACGCCCCTGTCCTCGGCCGAGCTGTTCCAGCGCCAGATGGCGGATCACCCGCGGGCCTGGATCTTCACTTCGGCGACGCTCGCGGTAGGCGAGGACTTCGGCCATTTCACGCGCGAGCTCGGCATTGAGCAGGCCAGCGCGCGGCGCTGGGAGAGCCCGTTCGATTTCGCGCACCAGGCCCTGCTCTACGTGCCCAAGGGACTGCCGGCGGACCCGAACGACTCGGCTTTCACCGCCGCGGTGGTGGACGCCGCCTACCCCGCGCTGCGCGCCAGCGGCGGCAGGGCGTTCCTGCTCTTTACCACCTTGCGCGCGCTGCGCAAGGCGCACGAGCTGCTCGCCGCGCGCTTCGAGCGCGACGCGATCGAGTTCCCGCTCCTGGTGCAGGGGACCGGCTCGCGCAGCGAGCTGCTGGCGCGCTTCCGGGTGCTCGGCAACGCGGTGCTGCTCGGCAGCCAGTCGTTCTGGGAGGGGGTCGACGTGCGCGGCGAGGCGCTTTCGCTGGTGGTGATCGACAAGCTGCCATTCGCGCCGCCCGACGACCCGGTGCTGTCGGCGCGCATCGAGGCGGTGCGCGCGCAGGGCGGCAACCCTTTCATCGCGCTGCAGCTGCCGCAGGCGATCCTGCAGCTCAAGCAGGGCGCCGGGCGCCTGATCCGCGACGAAGCCGACCGCGGCGTGCTGATGCTGTGCGACCCGCGCCTGTATTCGCGCCCCTACGGCCGGCTGGTGCGGGCCAGCCTTCCGCCGATGAAACAGACCCGCGAACTCGCCGAGGTCGAGGCATTCTTCGATAGAATCGACGCATGAGAGTCGTCATCACCGGTGGTGGAGGGTTTATCGGCTCGCGCCTGGCGCGGGCGCTGCTCGCGCGCGGCAAGCTGACCGCGCCGGATGGAAGCGAGCGCCAGATCTCGCGCATCGTGCTGCTCGACGGCGCGTTCCCGGCCGCGATGCCGAACGATCCGCGGCTGGAGATGGTGAGCGGCGACATCGCCGAGCGCGCCGCCGTCGAACGAGTGGTCACGCCCGATACCGGCTCGGTGTTCCACCTGGCGGCGGTCGTCAGCGGCGGCGCGGAAGCGGATTTCGACCTCGGTATGCGGGTGAACCTCGAGGGCACGCGGCTGCTGCTCGAGCGCCTGCGGCAGTGCGCTCGGCCGCCGCACCTCGTGTTCGCGAGCTCGGTGGCGGCGTTCGGCGGCGAGTTGCCGCCGGTGCTGGACGATTCGACCACGCCGCTGCCGCAGACCTCCTACGGCACGCAGAAGGTGGTGAGCGAATACCTGATCTCTGATTATTCGCGCAAGGGCTTCCTGGACGGGCGCTCGCTGCGCCTGCCGACGATCGTCGTGCGCCCGGGCAAGCCGAATGCGGCGGCCTCGTCGTTCGCGAGCGGAATCCTGCGCGAGCCGCTCAATGGCGTCGCCTCGGAATGCCCGGTCGAGGCCGAAACCGGCGTCTGGCTGTTGTCGCCCAAGCGCGTGGTCGAGGCCTTCGTGCACGCGCACGAGCTGCCCGCGGACGCCTGGGGAACGCGCCGCGCGCTGAATCTGCCCGGCATCACCGCGAGCGTGGCCGAGATGATTGAAGCCATGGGCCGTGTTGCCGGACCGGCGGTTGCGAAGCGGGTGGTGTGGAAGCCCGACGCGCGCACCCAGGCGATCGTCAGGACCTGGCCGGCGCGGTTCGAGACGCCGCGCGCGCTCGCGATGGGATTTCGCGCCGACCCGGACGTTGAAACGGTGATCCGCGACTACATCGCGGACGAGGGCATCAAGGTCGCCTAGGCGCGAGCGCCTATTAGCCGTAGCAGCTCGCTCACCAGTTCGGGTCCCACAGCTTCCACCAGGGCGCTTCGCGCTTCACGCCCCCCGGCTTCAGGTACGGGCTGTGCGGGAAGTTGGTCTTCATCACGCGCGCTGCGCCGTCGCGCAGGTCGTCCAGGCCGAGCGCGTCGTAGGCGTGGATCATGATGGAGAGCGCCTCCTCGGTCGCCGGCGCGCGCGGGTATTCCTTCACCGCGTACTGCGCCCGGTTCGCCGCCGCGACGTACGCGCCGCGCCTCATGTACCAGCGCGCGACGTGCACCTCGTGCGAGGCGAGCGAGTTGACGAGGTAACGCATGCGGGCGATCGCGTCCGGCGTGTATTTCGACTTCGGGAAGCGCGTCACCAGCTCCTTGAAGGTGGCGAAAGCCTCGCGCGTCGCCTTCGGATCCCGCTCGGACATGTCCGGGTTCGACAGGCCGGAGAGCAGGCCGGTGTTCTCGTTGAAGTTGATCAGCCCCTTGAGGTAGTAGGCGTAGTCGACGTACGGATGGTTCGGGTAGAGCTTGATGAAGCGATCGGCCGCCGCGATCGCCGAGGCGCGCTCGCTGTCCTTCCAGTACGAGTAGGCGATTTCGAGCTGCGCCTGCTGGGCGAAGCGACCGTAGGGGTAGCGCGCCTCGAGCTTCTCGAAGTACTTGATCGCCTGGGCCCAGTCCTTGGAGGCCATCGAGTCCTTGGCCTCGCCGTAGAGCCTCTGCGCAGACCAGTTCGCGGTTTCGTCGCGCTCAGTCGAGGCGCAGGCGCCGAGCAGGAGCAGGGCTGCGACAGCCAGGGGAGCAAGTAAACTTGAGCGCATGAAGCAAAGGCCCGCGTTGGAAACGGAAAATTATAGCCCGCTCGAGGCAACCGTCCCTCGGGAGCTGGGGGGAATCAGGTTGGATCAGGTCCTGGCGCAATTGTTCCCGCAGTATTCGCGCAATCGCCTGCAGGCCTGGCTCAAGGCGGGCCACATCCTGGTCGACGGCGCGGCGGGAGCGGGCAAGCAGGCCGTCACGGGCGGCGAGCGCCTCGTACTTTGCCCGCCGCAGGCGCCCGCGGGCGGCGCGCCCCGGGCGCAGCGCATGCCGCTCGCGATCGTGCACGAAGACCGCGACCTGATCGTGATCGACAAGCCGGCCGGGCTGGTGGTCCACCCCGGCGCCGGGGTGCCGGACCGCACGCTGCTGAACGCCTTGCTCGCGCACGCTCCCGGGCTTGCCGTGGTTCCGCGCGCGGGCATCGTGCACCGCCTCGACAAGGACACCAGCGGCCTGCTGGTGGTGGCCAAGAACGTCTCCGCGCAGGCCAATCTCGCCAAGCAGCTTGCCGAGCGCAGCATGCGCCGCGTGTACCTCGCGCTGGTGCACGGCGAGCCGCCGGCCTCGGGCACCGTCGATGCCCCGGTCGGGCGCGACGCGCGCGTGCGCACCAGAATGGCCGTATCCCAGCGCGGTAAGCAGGCGCGCACCGGCTACCGCGTGCTCGAGCGCTACGGCCGTGCCGCGCTGGTCGAATGCCGGCTGGAGACGGGCCGCACGCACCAGATCCGGGTCCATTTCCAGCACATTCACCACCCGCTGCTGGGCGACCCGGTCTACCGCCGCGGCGCGCGCCAGGCGCTGACCTTCGCGCGCCAGGCGCTGCACGCCTGCGAGCTGTCGCTGGTTCACCCGCGCAGCGGCCGGGCAATGAGCTGGCGCGCGCCGCCGCCGCCGGACATGCAGCGGCTGATCGACGAGTTGCGCGCAGGGCGATGATCGGTCACATCCGCCCGGATTGGCCCGCGGCCGCGGGCGCGCTGGTTACCACGCGCGAGGGCGGCGCGAGCGGCGGCGCCTACGCGAGCCTCAACCTGGGCCTGCGCAGCGGCGACGACGAGGCCGCAGTGCGGGAAAGCCGGCGCCGGCTCGAAGACATGCTGCCGTCGCGCCCGGTCTGGCTGCGCCAGGTTCACGGCACGCGCGTTGCCGATGCCGACGCCGCGCGCGCCGCCGGCGAGGCGCCCGAGGCCGACGCCGCGGTTGCGCGCCGGCCCGGCACGGTATGCGCGGTGCTGGTGGCCGACTGCATGCCGGTGCTGCTGGCCGATCAGGCCGCGACCGTGGTGGGCGTCGCGCATGCGGGCTGGCGCGGCCTGTGCGCCGGCGTGCTCGAAGCGACGCTCGACGCGATGCGTGCCGAACCCGGTGAAATGATGGCCTGGCTCGGCCCGGCGATCGGGCCGCGGGTGTACGAAGTGGGCGACGAGGTGCGCGAGGCCTTTGTGGCGCGCGACCCGGCCGCGGGCGCGGCGTTTCGCGCCGTGCGCCGCGGGCACTGGCTGCTCGACCTGTACGCGATCGCCCGCCAGCGCCTCGCGGCGCGCGGCGTGACACGCGTGCACGGAGGCGGGTTATGTACCTTTTCCGATCCGGCGCGCTTCTTTTCCTACCGGCGCGACGGCGCCACGGGGCGCATGGCGGCGCTGATTTGGCTCGCCGGCGGCAGCCCGGGGAGGATTTGACGCGGGCGCGTTGTGCGGCGCAAAATCGGCCTCCGATCCAGCCTGTCGCAACCCACTCCGGCGGCGAGCTATTTGCCGAGCGGCAAACAATATTTTCATTCCCCGACGCCCTGACCTGAATGGCCGCGCAACCCAGTTCTCCCGAGGCGCTCCTGGCGGCGATCGCACAGGCGGGCAACGAGATGACGCAGGGCTGGATGCGCCTGATCGGCGGCGTGACGCCTCCCGCCGGCGCCTCCCCTGGGGACTGGACGCGCGAGCTCGGCGGCGCGCGGCTGCAGGCGCTGCAGGCGTCCTACGCCCAGAAGCAGGCGCAGCTCTGGATGGCCCTTGCGGGCGGACCCGGGGCGGCGCCGCAGGTTGCGCCGGAGCCGGGCGATCGGCGCTTTGCGGCCAAGGCCTGGCGCGAGAACGCGTTCTACGACTACCTGAGGCAGTCCTATCTGCTGTCGGCGCGCTACTTCAACGAGCTGGTGGAGGGCGCGCAGCTCGAGCCTGCGGCCAAGGACCGGATGCGCTTCGCGGTGCGGCAGTGGATCGACGCCATGTCGCCGGCGAACTTCGTCGCCACCAACCCCGAGGCCCTGAGGCGGGCGCTCGAGACCCGGGGCGAAAGCCTGGCCCGCGGACTGGCGAACCTGGTCGCGGATTCGCACAAGGGGCGCCTGAGCCAGACCGACGAGTCCGCCTTCGAGGTGGGGCGCAACCTGGCGACTGCTCCGGGGCGCGTGGTGTACGAGAACCCGCTCATCCAGCTGCTGCAGTACGCGCCGTCCACCGCGCAGGTAGGCAAGCGCCCGCTGGTGATGGTTCCGCCGTGCATCAACAAGTTCTACATCCTCGATCTGCAGCCCGAGAACTCGTTTGTGCGCTACGCGGTCGAGGCCGGGCACACCGTGTTCATGGTTTCGTGGCGCAACGTCGGCCCGGAGCTGGGGGCGCTGACCTGGGACGATTATATCGAGCAGGGCGTCCTGCAGGCGCTGCGGGTGGCGCGCGAGATCGCCGCCAGCGACCGGGTGAACGCACTCGGCTTCTGCGTCGGCGGCACGTTGCTCGCCGCGGCGCTGGCGGTGCTGGCGGGCAAGAGCGAAGACCTGGTCGAGGGGGTCACCTATCTCGCCACGATGCTCGATTTCAGCGAGACCGGGCAGATCGGGCTGTTCGTCGACGAGTCGAGCCTCGCCGCGCGCGAAGCGCAGATCGGCGGCGGAGGAGTGTTCCCGGGCTCGGACCTGGCGTTCATGTTCTCGAGCCTGCGCGCGAACGACCTGGTGTGGCCCTACGTGGTCAACAACTACCTGATGGGAGGCACGCCGGCCGCGTTCGACCTGCTGTACTGGAACGCCGACAGCACCAACCTGCCCGGGCCGATGTACTGCTACTACGTGCGCAACACCTATCTCGAAAACCGGCTGCGCGTGCCGGGCGCGCTGACCAACTGCGGCGTGCCGGTCGACCTGGGCAAGGTCGACCGGCCGACGTTCATCCTCGCCACGCGCGAGGACCACATCGTGCCGTGGCGCTCGGCCTACCG
>Ga0315540_10001099_pt1 | contig 15515 bp, 14 predicted proteins | sample SalMarSW160110MG_FD_203677 | JGI IMG/M metagenome (GOLD analysis project Ga0315540, IMG submission 203677) | Salt marsh sediment microbial communities from the Plum Island Ecosystem LTER, Massachusetts, United States - Salt Marsh Sediment SW1601-10 ... | reverse complement strand
TTCGGAAAGTGAACTTAAAGAGCATTGTCTCGGCAAGATTGCAAAATACAAGATTCCAAAAGAATTTGTTTTTACCACCGAATTGCCTTATTCAGCTTATGGCAAAGTTGAAAAGCTTAAACTGAAAAAAAAGTATCTGGGTTAGGAGGTTCTTATGACTATTCCAACCATGCAAGGTATTACTGCCAAAACGATCACCACGCCGCGCATTACCGCCCGCGTACTCTTCAGCGGACCGGATGACGGCATCCCGGTACTTTTTCTGCACGGCAACGTTTCGTCCGCCACCTGGTGGGAGGAGACGATGGTCGCCTTGCCTGCTGGGTATCGAGGTATTGCACCCGATCAGCGTGGTTTTGGCGATGCGGAATTGGAAAAGAAAATCGATGCTACCAATGGTATGGGGGATCTTGCCGAAGATGCATTAATTTTGATGGATTATCTTGGTATCGAAAAAGTGCACATCGTAGGCAATTCGCTGGGAGGCATGGTCGTCTGGCGCATGATGGCAGATTGTCCGGAGCGTTTCCTGACCGTCACGCTAGTGGATACTGGTTCGCCCTATGGCTTTGGCGGCACTAAAGATGTTGATGGAACTCCCTGTTATCCGGATTTTGCTGGATCGGGTGGCGGTCTGACCAATCCCGAACTCGCTCGTCGAATTAAAGAAGGAGACCGCACCCTAGAAAGCCAATTCTCGCCGCGTGCCGCCATCCGGATGCTGCTGGTGAAACCGCCCTTTATCCCCGCCCGCGAGGAAGAAATGCTCTCTGCGCTACTAGCCTCGCACATTGGCAAACAGGACGTACCCGGAGATTCGAGAAAATCCCCAAATTGGCCTTTCGTTGCACCAGGTAAATGGGGGGCAACCAATGCCACTTCACCGAAATACGCCGTAGATGTAGAAAAGATAATTTCAGCAGAGCCAAAATTGAGCATTTTGTGGATTCGAGGTAAAGACGATCTGGTCGTCTCAGATAGTGCGGCATCTGATCCAGGGTTTCTCGGCAAAGCTGGATTAATCCCTGGTTGGCCAGGTGATGATGAATTCCCACCGCAACCGATGGTCGGTCAAACACGCGCCGTGCTGGAAAAATATACCGCCAGCGGGGGAACGTTTCAAGAAGTAGTGATCGATGGTGCCGGACATTTACCCTTTATCGAAAAACCGGAAGCGTTCAACCGGGTGTTCCACGCCCACATCAAATGATAAGGAGGTGGTGTTGACAAATATAAACTGAAGATATTCAACCATTTTCTAATTCAAACCATATGTCTTCCAAGGAGGAGCAAGAGATGAAAACGATTCGAATACTAATTTTTAGCCTGTTGGCGACTGCCATGGTGCTGTCCGCTTGCGCGCCGGCGACCACGCCTGAACCGACCAAAGCCCCCGCGGTCGAGCCGACAAAAGCGCCTGAACCTACAACCGCCCCTACCGAAGCTTCGGCGGCTGGCCTCACCTGCACCGAACCGATTAAAGTGGGATTGATCACCGACGCTACTGGTGCGCTCGCAATTTATGGTGCGCACATCTTACGGTCATTCATGCTCGGCATGGAGTATGCCGCTGGTGCACCCGGTTCTGTCGGTGACAAATTTGATTTTTCCCAAACGCAGGAAAACACGTTCAAGATTGACAACTGCGAAATCCAGGTTTTTGTGCGCGACGACCAGAGCACACCGGATACGACCGCATCCGTCGCGCGCGAATTGATTGATGTCGAGGGCGTTAGTGTGCTGATCGGTACCGTTTCGTCCGGTGCGACAGCAACCCTCCAGGGTGTGGCTGCGGAAAACAAAATTCCGCTGATCGTTGCCCCCGCGGCCGCCAATGACATCACCGGTGCGAACTTCAATGTCTACACCTTCCGCACCAGCCGCAACAACTACCAGGACGCCATCAACCTGTGCGAATACCTGACCACCAAGTACAAAACTTTTGTACAGATCGCGCCAGATTACAGCTTTGGCTATGGCGGCGCCCAGGCTTTCCGTGACGCCTGCACGGTTGACGGCGGTACCTTTGTGGCCGATGATATCTTTGCCCCGCTCGACACAACCGATTTCACCCCCTACATGGAGCAAATCCTGAACTCTGGGGCAGAAGCCTGGATTGTGACCTGGGCCGGCGGCGGCTTTATCCCCATGATGCAAGCTGCCGTGGATTTGGGCGTTATGGATAAAATGGCGTTAGGCGCTTCCCTGGCTGACAACGCATCGGTGCCAGCCTTCTACAGCAGCATCGTCGGTCAGAACAGCGGCATTCTCTACCATTACACCCTGCCTACCAATCCCATTAATGACTGGCTTGTCCAGAAAGACAAAGCCGTCTACGACACCGTCCCCGACCTGTTCGATGCGGATGGCTTCAATGCCGCTCTGATGCTGGTCGAAGGCCTGAAAGCCACCAATGGCGACCCGAGCGCGGACGCGCTTATCAAAGCCTGGGAGGGTATGAGCTTTGACGGTCCAAAGGGCACGATATACATCCGCCCCGAAGATCACGTTGCCATCCAGGATATGTACATCGTCAAAGTACTCAATGTGGACGATCCTGAGGCGAAATTCTTCCAGCTGGTTGAAACTACCCGCCCCGAGCCGCCCTGCCTGTTGCCTGAGACGATGAAAGACCGCTGCGGCAGCCTGCCCTACGGTTCCCTGAGTGGGCAATAATTTACGGTTTACTGTAGAAATAAAATCCCTGAGAGGCAGGAGCCTCTCAGGGATTCCAACTCACATTGATAATATTGTTGACCGCGGATTGTGGATGATTCATTATCCTCCATTGTCCACGGTCTTTGGTCAAAGAATTGGAAAATGTCATGGACCCTGAAATCGTCATTGAAACCGTCAAACTGCGCAAGGAATTCGGTGCACTGGTTGCGGTGGACGATGTGAGCATGAAAGTCCGCAGGAATACCCTGCACGCCATCATTGGCCCGAACGGTGCGGGCAAGACCACGTTCTTCAACTTATTGAGTGGTAACATCGAGCCGACTAGAGGGCACGTGATCTTCAAGAGGCATGACATTACCCACCAGCCCGTTCATCGCACCATCCATTCCGGCATCGGACGTTCCTTCCAGATCACCAACATTTTCCCCAATCTGACCGTTTTCGAAAATATCCGCCTGGCCTGCCAAGCTTTGGGAAACGACAATTTCAAGTTCTGGCAGGCAGCTTCGGTTTTTAAAAAATACGAAGAACGCACGTGGGTTGTACTGGAGCGGGTTGGGCTGAAAGAACGCGCTTTCACCCTGGCGCGCACCCTGCCTCATGGTGACCAGCGTAAATTGGAATTGGGTATGATCCTAGCTCCCGACTCTGAAGTACTTTTGCTCGATGAACCAACCGCAGGCATGGCGGCGGAACAAGTCCCGGAACTGATCGCGCTGATCCAGGATGTTCACCAGACAGGCGATAAAACCGTCATGCTGGTGGAACACAACATGAATGTAGTGATGAGCGTATCGGATACGATCACGGTCATGCACTTGGGTCGAGTCCTGGCGGAAGGTACACCATCCGAGATTGCCGCCAACAAAGAAGTGCAGACTGCCTACCTCGGCGGGTTGTACGAGTTGAATGTGTGAGGCTGCGATGGAATACATTCTCGACGTACAGGATATCCACACTTTCATCGGGCAATATCATATCCTGCAGGGTGTCAGTGTGCGTGCACCGAAAGGCAGCATCACCGCATTATTGGGACGTAACGGCGCTGGCAAGACCACCACGCTCAAAACCATATTGGGATTGACACCGCCGCGTGAAGGCAAAGTCGTTTTTAATGGCCACGAGATTCACGGAATGCACTCCTTCGATATTGCTTCGCTTGGCATTGGCTTCGTCCCCGAACACCGCGCCATCTTTCGCGACCTGAGCGTGGAGGAAAACCTCAAGATTGCCGAACGTAAAAAAGGAGACTACGCGCGCAAACAGGAATTTATCTTTGCCCTTTTTCCCGACCTGAAACGATTCATCAACTTGCCTGGAACAAATCTCTCCGGCGGACAGCAACAGATGCTGGCAATCGCCCGCGCGCTCGTAGCAGATAATCGCATCCTCTTGATTGATGAGCCGAGCGAGGGCCTCGCCCCGGTATTGATCGAACAGCTCATGGGAGCCATCAAACAACTTTCAGCGGAAACATCCGTCTTGCTGGTCGAACAAAATTTCCTTGTTGCCAGCAGGCTGGCGGAATACTACATTATCATCGAGGAGGGGCGTTCGGTGCAGAATGGCAAAATGAAAGATCTTGTAGATGACAAAGCAACCATCCATCACTATCTTGGGGCGGCCTAAGGACCAACCATGAACATTTTCCTTCGTAAAAACTACATTCCCTTGATCGTGATAGCTGTCTTTGCAGGGTTGTTCGTCATCGCGGAGCAGGGCATGGAAACCCAGGATTTCCTCATCACCCTCCTGCGCAGCCTGTCCGTCGGCTCGCTTACATTCCTGGTTGCTTCCGGGTTCTCGCTCATTTTTGGCCTGCTCGACGTGCTCAATCTGGCGCACGGCACACTTTTCATGATCGGCGCATACATCGGCTGGACGGTCTTCGTCCGTCCCGATACCTTCGTAGATCTGCTTACACCGCTTGCATTGATCGTCAGCGGATTCCTGCTTGTGGATGTGTGGACAGCTCTTTTATCATCCCCGCAGGGGGCGACCCGCTTCCGGTTGACGCCAGGAATGAGGCGGACCATCCCATGGGTAGGGATACTCGTCTCCGTTCTGATCCTGTTTGGCATTCTCTCGCGTTATCCCATCGCCTATTGGAATCTCAATAACTATGCGGAAAGCCCGGTCTCGATTGCATACAATTCCGGGCAGGGAATCAACGTCATCCCACCGCCAACCGTCTTTAAAGCCATTTCTCCCTTCCCTGCACTCGGCGGTTTGATCCTAGGCAGCCTACTGCTGGCCTCCAGCTTCTCCCTCTTGAGCGGCATGAAACCGATAACTCGGAAAGTGACCTGGCGCAGTTTCATCGGCTTTGCGATTGCCGTCTTTTTGGGAATCCTGTGTTTGGTCTTCAATGACTTGCTGACAAACTTCCTGATTGGGTTAGACAGCAATCTGCTCTTCCTGTCTGCGGTCCTAGTAGCAGTAGGCAGCGGGATAGGATTAGGTGCGCTCATGGAAGCCACGCTCATCCGTCCGCTATATAGCCGCCCAATCTATCAACTGATGCTCACACTTGGGCTGAGCGCTATCGGCATCGAGATGGTTCGTGCGGTATGGGGACGGTCTGAATTCACGATGGCGCGCCCCGAACTCTTCGCAGGGACCGGTGAAGGTTGCCCGGCCACCTCGCTGGCAGGATGGTGGCAATATCACTGCTCGACCATGCTCGTGCTGGATGGTCGCATTCGGGTTTATAACGAGATCTTCATACCAATTGTTGGCTTGATCGTCCTGATCGGTGTTTGGGTGCTTCTGCAGCGTTCCCGCCTCGGCATGATTATCCGTGCCGGTGTACAGGATCGCGAAATGGTGGAAGCGCTGGGCATTAACGTCCGGCGCGTCTTCACCCAGGTTTTCGCGCTCGGCGTTGGGCTGGCAACCCTGGGAGGCGTGCTGGCTGCCCCTTCGACCGGGCTATCCAACGCGATGGGTGAAAGTTTTTTCCTGAATGCCCTGTTCGCGCTCGCCATTGGCGGCCTCACCAGTTATCCCGGTGCAGCGCTCGGTTCGTTGCTAGTTGGGTTGTTGCAGCAGTTCATCATCAAGTACGGGCAGATCGGCATTCCTATCCCGTTCACAGACATCATCTTTAAACCCACACCGCCCATCGTCCCGGCTTCGACCATCCTGTTGATGGTGATCGTCCTGCTCATCCTGCCCAATGGCTTGCTGGGAAAGAAGGAATAGTGATGAAAACGAACCGAATTCTTTCCTGGATAAAAAGCAACCGGGGTTGGCTGATTATTCTACTAATATTCCTGCTCTTGCCTTTCATTGTAGGGCTGCTCGATGGCGTATCACCGGCGCAGGTATGGATGAACGAAAACGGACAGTCCAAATTCATCCAAGGGCTAGCAATCGAGATCTTCATCCTAGCGCTTTACGCCCTGAGCTATGACCTGCTTTTTGGGTTTACTGGCCTGCTCTCCTTCGGCCATGCAATGTTCTTCGCGGTTGGTTCTTACTTAACGGGAATTTTGTTGAAGAATTTCGGGTTGCCGTTGGGGGTAACGGTTGGACTGGTTATCGTTGCGGGCATTGTGCAAGCGCTTTTGTTTGGTGTCGTGCTGCCACGCGTCAAAGGGATCACCTTTGCACTGGTCACACTCGGCATGGCAGCGGTCTTCAATGTGCTGGTACTTTCCAGCGAACTGGGAAAATACACTGGCTCGGATGTGGGTTTGCAAGGCGTGGTTGTCCCAGACTGGGTCAGCCCGGCTACCCATCGCCTGACGCTGTACTTCGTTTCCCTGGCGACTCTCGTCCTATTTTATGTAATATACCAGCGCTTTATCAACTCGCCAACGGGGAGGGTCTGCACTGCCATCCGTGAGAATGAGGGCCGCGCACGGATGCTCGGCTACAATGCCTTCTATTTCCAGCTGATTGCATTGGCGATCTCTTCCATCACTGCCGCATTGGCTGGAACCTTAAATACCCTCTACCAACCCATCGTCAGCCCGACGATTGCCGGATTAGGCTACACGGTCACGGCCTTGCTCATCATCCTGATCGGCGGCGTGGGTACACTGAGCGGTGCGCTGATCGGCGCAATGGTGTACCGCCTGCTCGACTTCGGCTTGCGGAGGTACCTAGGCCAAGGTGCCAGTTTCATCAACGGCGCGATCTATGTGGCGATAGTTCTTTTCCTGCCTTATGGTATTGTCGGCACGTATCGCCTAAAATCTCCAGACCTCCTGTCTGGGTGGGGGCGATTGCTGAAACTATTTCATTTCGAAAAAAGGGTCTGAACTTTCCATCTCATGATCCCTACATGTTACGTACAAGATTGGCTCTGAAATGAATTTTTGGTTATTGTTTTTAATCTGGTAATTGGAAAAAATGCACCGGCATCAATTCCAATACCAAGAAGGAAAAAGAGAGTTAGCATGGCCAATGATCCTCAGATCAAGCGTCTATTTGAATTAAAAGGCTTGGCCAAACAAGGCGGCGGGCAAAAACGCATTGAAGCGCAGCACAAAAAGGGACGCCTGACTGCCCGCGAGAGGATCGACTTGCTCGTCGATAATTGTTCCTTTCATGAGACGGATATGTTGGTAACACATCGTACTCATGATTTTGGCCTGAATCAACAAAATTATCTTGGCGACTCCGTAGTCACTGGCTGGGGCAATATTGATGGACGCCTAGTTTATATTTTTTCACAGGACTTCACTGTATTTGGTGGTTCTTTAGGAGAGGTGCATGCTCAGAAAATCTGCAAATTGATGGATATGGCAATAAAAAACGGCGCACCGATCATCGGATTGAACGATTCTGGAGGTGCGCGGATACAAGAAGGCGTTGTTTCTCTTGGTGCCTATGCCGATATTTTTCTAAGGAACACAATGGCATCAGGCGTTATTCCACAGATATCTGCAATTATGGGTCCGTGTGCAGGAGGAGCTGTATATTCTCCTGCATTGACCGATTTCATTTTTATGGTTCGCAATTCATCCTATATGTTTGTCACTGGTCCAGATGTTGTCAAAACGGTCACCCACGAAGAAATAGATTTTGAGGGTTTAGGGGGAGCCGGGGTTCACTCAGAATTATCAGGGGTATGTCACATTGCCGCAGATAGCGAAGTTGAAGTACTCCGACTAATTCGCGAGCTCATGAGTTACATTCCCCAAAACAATATGGAAGACCCACCTTATGTTCATTCCAGCGACGATTTAATGCGCATGGAAAACGATCTGAATATAATTGTCCCAAAAGACCCTGCCAAACCATATGATATCAAGGATGTTATCCGCTTAGTTGTTGACGAAGGAAATTTCTACGAAATTCAAGAAGCTTATGCCCAAAACATCGTCACATGCTTTGCTCGCTTGGGCGGCCACAGCCTCGGCATTGTCGCGAACCAGCCGATGGTTTTAGCCGGGGTGCTCGATATCAATTCCGCCGACAAGGCGGGACGCTTCGTACGCTTTTGTGACGCCTTCAATCTGCCAGTCCTCACGTTTGTAGATGTACCCGGTTTCTTACCCGGCACCGAACAAGAGCATAGGGGTATTATTCGCCACGGCGCAAAACTTCTATACGCATATTGCGAGGCGACCGTACCCAAAATGACGGTCATAACGCGAAAAGCTTACGGGGGTGCATACGATGTGATGTCCAGCAAGCACATTCGTGGTGATGTAAACCTTGCATGGCCAACAGCTGAAATCGCAGTGATGGGATCAGAAGGCGCTGTAAATATCATCTATCGGAAAGAGCTCGAAAAGGTGCAGGACCCAACCCTTCGCAGAGCCGAATTGGTTGCGGAATACCGAGAGAAATTTGCCAACCCTTACGTAGCTGCCGGGCGCGGCTATATTGATGATGTCATTGAGCCGCGCGAAACGCGCCCACGTCTGATAAACGCCTTGGAAATGTTGAATAATAAACGTGATTCAAATCCTGCAAAGAAACATGGGAATATTCCCTTGTAACAATTTTATACAGAAGTTGCGACAATTTATGAACGGTTGGATACGCTTGACGGGGATTTTGATGAATTTAAATCTCAAGCCAATCTGATGCCTTAAAATCTGTCAGCATTGTTCCGTCGGTTGTATTTGGTGTTATCATAATCCCCTTTTGTTCTCCTGCTCGTGATTTCAGTCCAGTTTGAAATCGATTACAATATTTTCCGAAACAAGGAGGCCCAGATGAACAATGACGAGATCAAATCCCTGGTAGAAACATTGGACAGCGAAGATTACTCTGTCCACGAAACAGCCCGTTACACATTGATACAGCTTGGGAGCCCGGCTCTCCCTGAATTATTGGAAATGCTCAAGAGCCAGAAGGACCACACTCGCTGGGAAGTCGTCAAAACCCTGGCCGGGATAAAAGATCCGGCATCTGCCCCAGAGCTGGTCGAGTTGCTGATCGATGATAGCATCGAGGTCCATTGGGCAGCCTCCGAGGCGCTGATTGGTTTGGGTGGCAAAGCCATAGTTCCCTTATTGCAGGGCATCACGCGGCACTTCGACTCTTATCGATTCCGACAGGGTGCCTATCACGTCATGCATACCCTGGAAAATTTGCATGCACTCGACCCGGAAAGCCAGAAGGTGCTCGAATCCCTGCGCAGCCTGGAACCCGGCGTATCAGCTCCCTGGGCCGCTCAGGCAGCTTTGGAAATTCTCAAAAGCAATCAGGAATAAACAAACCTTCGCACCATTTGCGCTGGCAAAATTCAAGCCAGCGCTTTTCTATTCCAAACCTCATCTCAAAAGTATAATCAGCGGCATGATGTTGGCGAACTTATTCCGCTCATCTCCGCCTGTGCCACAGGATTATCGCAGAAATTTCCTCCACCTTTATCTGGACATGGGTTGGTTTGGCGTGCTCAGCGGGAGCTCGATGGCATTCCTGGTCATCTACGCCGCGCGCTTGGGCGCAAGTGGTTTTGAAATCGGTATGCTGGGTGCTATGCCAGCCGTAATGAACATGGTCTTTGCCATCCCATCCGGACGCTGGTTGCAACGCCAAAAGATTGATCGGGCGGTCTTCTGGACCTCCGTCTTCTACCGGTTCGGTTACTTATTTTTTATCCCGCTTCCATGGATCTTTGGTCCTCGAGGCGAAATCTGGGCGTTGATCGTACTTGCGCTGTTAATGGGAATCCCGGGCACTGCCCTGGCGGTCGGATTCAACGCTTTGTTCGCCGAAGCCGTCCCGCCGGACTGGCGCGCCTACGTCGCCGGAATCCGGAATGTTGTCTTGTCAGTGGTCTACATCGCCACATCACTGGGATGCGGTTGGCTGTTAAACCACATTCGCTTCCCCAGCGGCTACCAGGTCGTCTTTACGATGGGTTTTATTGGGGCGGTGATGAGCAGTTATCACCTCTACCACGTGCACCAGTTGACGACCACCGATATGCCACGCCTCGGGACCAGTACAGGGGATTTAGCACGTCCCGGATTCTTACGCACTCTGGGCGACAACTTGCGCCCTGGAGTGGGCCTGCGTTTCCTGGCGCGCGCCAAACGGTCCAACCTGCTGCGCACCGACATCCTGCGCACGCCATTCCGCAAAACCCTGCTGGTCTTTCTACTCTTTCACTTGGCACAATATTTGGCGATCCCCATCTTTCCGCTTTACACCGTCAACCAACTGCACTTGAACGACCAACAAATCGGCGTGGGCACCGCCCTTTTTTATGTAACTGTATTGATTGGCTCAACCCAGCTCAACCGCCTGGTCAGCCGGATGGGACATAAGAACGTAACTGCCTTTGGGGTCATGGGGCTGAGTCTTTATCCGATTTTATTGTCCGTTTCGCAGCAGGTCTGGAGTTTTTACGGCGTCTCCGTGCTCGGGGGGTTCGTCTGGGCCTTGGTTGGAGGCGCCTACGCCAATTATTTGCTGGAAAAGGTCCCGTCCGGGGATCGTCCTCCGTATCTAGCCTGGTATAACATCGTTTTGAATGCCGCGATATTAATTGGTTCGTTGATCGGTCCGGTGGTCGCAAAAGGGATGGGTCTGAGTTCGGCCTTGTTGCTTTTCGGTGTTTTTCGTCTCCTGGCTGGCATCTCGATCTTGAAATGGGGTTGAGGGGAACACACTGGCTGGATTTCTGATACAATCGCACTGTGAACGCAAAAGTTGTCGCCACCAACCGCAAAGCCAGTTTCGAGTATTTCCTGCTGGAGCACTACGAAGCCGGATTAGCCTTGCAGGGCAGTGAGATAAAATCAGTGCGCGCAGGGCAAGTCAGTATAGCCGAGGCGTATGTCAAAGTGGACGAAAAGGAAGCCTGGCTGGTCAACGCGCACATCGCGCCTTATGATCCTGCCAGCCGTTACAACCATGACCCAATCCGTCAACGACGTTTGCTGCTGCACAAAAAGGAAATCCGCCAGCTGTGGGACTCCGTACGCCAAAAAGGCGTGACGGTCATTCCAACGCGTATGTACCTCAAAGAAGGTCGCGCAAAAGTGGAGATCGCGCTCGCCAAGGGCAAAAAGCTGCACGACAAACGCCAGGCGATTGCCAAGCGCGACATTGAAAGAGAACTGAACCGCCAGGTCCGCTACAGGGAGTAAGAGATATGGGCCCATCAACCATCGGTGGCATCAATAAACTTCCAGAACACGAAAAACGGGAGATTTATCGGCGCGTTATCCCCCTCGAGCTCCTCAATCACTTCAAGCTCAGCCCCTTCCTGGTTGATACACAAGGGCGGGATTTGATGGTATTAAAGTGCCAACCTGGAAGCAGCGATGCCGAGATGTCGCTCTACCATCAGGCCGATTTCCCTGACCCGATCTTATACGGCCACCTGACGGATACCATGAATGGGCAAATCCATGTATTGCTTTATATTTTGAATGACCCCGAGTCCCAGCGTTTTAATGTCGACCGAATGCCGGATGGCCGGACAACCCGTTTTGGAACTTTGCACCGCAACCTGGAGGCCGAGCAGGCTGCCATGGAATATGGTCTGGCTCCCGGACAGATCCGCAGCGGACTGAGGCTGCTGCCAGCTGCGGTGCAGGCTTTTGATACCTTCATTAAGAGCCTGGGGCATGACATTTACTTCGTCGAGCCGCTTTATTATCACAATGCGGTGATCTTCGAACGCTATGGATTAGCCTACCAGGCTGGTCGCAAACTGATGGAACGCATCCAGGCCGGATTTGCCGATGGAGGCAGTTTACTACCTCAATTAGATGGCTCGACCCCGTTCCGCTCCCCGAAGGCAGCCCAGAGCATCCGTCTGCGCTCCTGGGCAATCCACGATGGCATTCTTGGCGAACCATTTACGAATGTCACGATGTACAAACATATCGACAAGCTCGCGGGTGTCAGCACCTGCGAAGGATGTTCCTGGTAATCTCGAATATAAAAATGCCGATTAAGGTCCCCAGCGTGGTTGCCAATCACAGTAATCGTTTGACGTCAAACGACGCAGATCAGTACCGTCCGTTCGAATAATATAAATCTCGCAGCCATCCACATTCGAAAAATAATCGAAATAAGCCGTAAATGCCACCCATTTTCCGTCTGGCGAAAAGGACGGTCCCTGGCTGTTGCCTCCGCGTGGGGTAAGCTGGTGCAGCTCGGAGCCGTCAGGGTGCAACATAAACAATTCGCGCTTCCAGGCGGTTCCATTGTATGTAACGATCCAATTCCCATCCGGCGACCAATCCGAGCGCCCACGCAACGCATCCAGATGTGTAACCTGGTGCAGTCCGCTGCCGTCCAGGTTGACTGTATAAAGCTGAGTGCCATTCAGGTTTGATGCAAAAAGAATTTGCCCGCCGTTCGGTGACCAGGTTGGGTCCCAGCCTTCTACCTGGATCGACCCATACACTTTGTGCGGATCGCTTCCATCACGGTTCATAACCCAGACCGAAGAATGCGAATCTGCATCGTTGAGCGTGAAAATGATCAGACTTCCATCAGGGGAGATTTCCGGCGCGTACAGATTGCCCAGTTCATTGGTCAGGCGTTTCACATTTCCCTGCAGGTCAATTTCATAAATCTCAAACTTGCTTGTCCGATTCGAGGAGAAGACAATGCTCTCTCCATCCGGAGAAAGTGAAGGATAAAAGTTCTCAGAATGCGGATCGTTGGTCAGCATCCGGAAGCCACTGCCATCCGCGTTGACCAGGCAGAGCTGATCACGCTGCGGGTGCTTGTAGAGCTGGCAGACGTAAACGATCTTACCGGTTGCTTCGCCCGGAGGCGAGGTCGGCTGGAAATCCAACGTGGCCAGCACGGGTGTCAGGCCGACCGGCGCGGGTTCAGTGTAGAAGATAGAGGTTGCGGTTGGTTTAGGTAAAAATACACGATTAAAAATCTGCTTCGCGTTTAATACCAGCGCCGCTCCACAGCACAACAGGGCGACTCCCAGGATCAACCAGGGCAACCATCTTTGTGAATAACTTGAATTATTACCCATTAGCTTTGAAACTTGAATGGATTAGGAAAGCTTGTCTAAGAATAAAAGCCGGGACATTATAGAGCATGCAATTTCTTGCTGCAAGCATTTATACTTCGACCTGGATGCCAATGATCGATTATGCAATTTTTTCAGTCATGGTTAGCCTGGCGTCCATACCGGTAATAGGCGGCGCAGGCTCCCTCTGAAGAAACCATGGTAGCCCCGAGCGGTTGCTCCGGCGTGCACTGCTTGCCAAAGGCTTCACAATCGAAGGGTTTCTTCAATCCCTGCAGGATCATCCCAGCGATGCAAAGCGGGGATTCCTCAGGACGAATCTCGTCCACGTCGAATCGTTTTTCCGCATTGAAGTTGTCAAATTCGGGTCTTAAATGCCATCCGCTTTGAGGAATTTTGCCAATTCCCCGCCAGTTGCGGTCACCTTCCATAAAGACGCGACTGATCACCTTTTGCGCAGGCTGATTGCCTTCAAAGGTGACTGTGCGCGCGTAGGAATTAGCGACTTCCACCATTCCTGCTTCCAATAGCTGTACGGTTTTTAGTATCCCCTGGACGATGTCCAATGGCTCAAAGCCAGTCACTACCATGGGTACACCGTACTGTTCGGAGATGGCAGGATACTCCCAATAACCCATCACGGCACAGACGTGACCCGCCAGCAGAAAGCCCTGCACACGATTGGAAGGCGACCCGAGGATAGCCTTGATCGCCGGCGGAACGCACACGTGCGAAACCAGAATGCTGTAATTTTTCAACCCCAGAGCTTGCGCCTGCAAGACACTCATTACATTAGCCGGCGCGGTGGTCTCAAAACCAATTGCAAAAAACACGACCTGTTTTTCAGGATTCTCTTGTGCCAGCCGAACCGCATCCAAGGGGGAGTAGACCACGCGGACATCCCCTCCCTGCGCCTTGATCGAAAACAAATCGTGCTGCGAGCCGGGTACGCGCAGCATATCCCCGTAAGAACAAAAGATCACCTCCGGGCGCGCAGCAATCGCCAGAGCCTTATCGATCAATTCAAGCGGGGTCACACACACCGGGCAGCCGGGTCCGTGCACGAGCTCAATCTCCGGTGGGAGCAATTGGTCGATCCCGTGACGCATGATTGCGTGCGTCTGCCCTCCACAGATTTCCATCAGCACCCAAGGGCGCGTCACAGTCCGGCGGATTTCTGCGATGACCCCGTTTACCAGCTTGGCGTCGCGGTATTCATTTACATACTTCATGTCACTTCCAACCCGTCTTCCGGACCGAGTTCTTCCTCAAAATCAGTGATCTGCTTCAACAGTTCAAGCGTTTCCTGGGCTTCTTGTTCACTCAGCAGGCTGAGCGCAAAGCCGACATGGATAACACAGTAATCCCCTACCTTAGCCTCGGGCACGTATTCCAGACAAGTCTCGCGAAAGATTTCCCCAAAATCGACTTTGCCCATTTTCAGGCCACCACGTTCATAAATTTCCACGATCTTACCCGGGACAGCTAAACACATACCGACCTCCTAACTTCTCAATTTTGCAGCAGCAATCGCAGCCTGACCGAGCGACAGCCCTCCATCATTGGGGGGAACCTCCCGATGCAGGTATACCTGAAAACCATCCTTTTGTAATAGTGCCAAAGTACGTCCAAGCAGGGTGATATTCTGCCAAACGCCACCGGACAATGCGACCTGGTCAATGCCGGTATCTTTTCTGATTTTATTTACAATAAGACCAACCACATCCGCCAAACCATTATGGAAACGAGCCGAGACGATCGATTGCGGGACCCCGGCATACACATCGGCGAGCAAGGCTTCCAGCGCGCTTCCGAATTTGATCTCGCCCTGCCCCAGTTCGAAGGGATACAATCCGTTCTCGTCAGGATCCGCCAGGGCCTCGAACTCGATCGCAGCCTGGGCCTCATAATTGACCTTCTGCCGCACACCAGCGAGTGCAGCAGCCGCATCGAAAAGCCGGCCCACGCTGGAGGTCATGGGGGTATTGAGTTTACGCTCGAGCTGTGTGCGTAGTGTCGTTCGATCTTCTGCGCAAAATTCCGCTACAGGAGCCAGGCTTTCTTCCCAAGGGAACTCCTGTGACCAAAGCAAAGCCAGGGCTGCGCGCGCCGGGTGCTTGATAGCAGCATCACCTCCGGGCAGCGGGAAATACTCCAGATGGTAGGGACGCTCATAATTCGCGTAATTTGCGATCAAAATTTCCCCACCCCAGATAGCCCCATCCTCGCCGTAACCAGTCCCATCGAAGGCCACTCCAATGACGGGCTGCGTACCGTCCAGACCATTTTCCGTCATGCAGGAGGCGATATGGGCATGATGGTGCTGTACGCCCATAGCCGGGATATTTAAGCTCACAGCCCGTTGAAGTGCATAACGAGTGGCCAAATAGTTTGGATGCAAATCGTAAGCCAG